>OIXG01003376.1_pt1 | contig 10613 bp, 8 predicted proteins | sample 1587731 | NCBI WGS metagenome assembly OIXG01 (sample SAMEA3888908, study PRJEB22519) | human gut metagenome | biome: human gut; feature: human-associated habitat; material: faeces | place: Denmark | collected 2010
TATCTTATAAACTGTTCTTTGAAGGGGGATACTCCGTACGGTGTGTTTAAATACTACTTTGATTTATCCCTTACCGACGAAAGCGGGTTTGAATCAATTGCGGCTTTTATCTGCTCATCGGAAACGTGGGTGTAAATTTGGGTTGTGCCGAGATTTGCGTGACCCAAAATATCTTTAAGCACCCTTATATCCACATGCCCGTGCTGATACATAAGCGTGGCGGCGGTGTGGCGCAGCTTGTGGGTGGAAAGTCCCTTGCCGTCAAGCCCCGCTTTTTTTATATATGAGGTTACTATGTGCTCAACCGTGCGCGGGCTTATGCGCTTATGGTTGCGGCTTATAAAAAGCGCGTTTTTGCTCTCCGCCGTAAGCCCCTCGTGCGGGCGCACCTCAAGGTAGCGCTTTATCGCCGTTTTGCAGGAATCGTTAAGGTAGACCATACGCTCCTTGTTGCCCTTTAATATACGATTTGCATTGTTTCTGGATTCCTTCGCGTTTTCCTGAAGTTCCAATGCGCGGGTATTGATCTTTTCTGCCTCTTCCGCACCTTCCTGCGCCTGCTTGGCAACGCCTTTCATAACCACTTCAATCTCATCCGTGGATACATCCAGCTCGTGCATGGCTGCTGCCGTCTCCATCAATCCGGTAGATACCTGCTCTGTCGTAGCCGACATGCCTTCCAGTTTCTCTGACAGATTGTCAACACGCTCTGATGTCTCAACAATGTTTTTGTCCATTCCCGAAAGCATCGCATTGAGCGTCTCAACCATCTCTCGCAGAGATTCCGCAGTCTTCGCCGATGTTCTCGCTATATCACCAAGTTCATCTTTTACTTTCAATGTCTTTTCCGGAATCTGATAGGTCAGATCGTGCTCTGCCATCGCCGTCAACTGTTCTTTGACAACTTCCATCCGTTTTACAAATCGAAAACTAAATACAGTCGCGATCGCTGCTCCGGCAATAATCGATAAAATCACGACAATACTGTATGCAATCAATGCACCCGGTGTGATAAATTTGCTAAGGCCAAGATAAACCGCCAAAAAAGAAACCACACCTTCCAACAAAAGGGCTCCGCACACTGCTGCGATCAATTTTGCTCTAATCTTCATTCTGTAACCTCCTCACGATCAAATATGTATGTCTTAATCATAGCATATTTGCTTGCTTTTCGCAACTCTTTTACTTCTCCTCTGCTGCATAAATCTGATCATAATATTCATACAGTTTCTGCACGCCATTTTCCAAAATATAGTAATGACGGATGTAGGGAATCAATAGCACAAAAAACATCAAGCAGAGCAATAATACCGCCCATTCCTGGATCAAAAGGCTCGCAAGAATCGAAATCACCGCAAGAATAGCAAAAAGCACGGTAACAATCAGATGAATCAGCCGCTCATGTTGGAAAAATCCAATCTGTATGAGCATCTGCGACAAAAATTCTCCTTTGTCCCCCTCAATCTTTCGGCTTCCGCCTGCCGTCTCACCATAAAATTTCAAATAGTTTTTTAACCGTTGTTCCATCGTAACAACCTCCTTTTAACCGACGATCACCATCGGCTGTTTGTATTCATTTTTCTGTGGCATCCCTGTTTTCTGGGCAACTGTCATATGATAAATGTCTGCCGCAAAGATATCCTGTGCCAACTTTTCCCTGTCGCTCCCGCTCAACCGCTCTTCCTCTTTTGCCAGCCGTCCAACAACCGGCGTTTCGGAATTTCCAAGTGGAAGCGGGCAGGCATCCTTCCGCCTCCCAAGCAGCCGCAGATATGGCATCCTCGTCTCCCTCTCCTCTTTTTTTACCTCAAAAAGAATCTGCAGCATCGCCCGTTTTACCCGCGCCATGGTGATATTTTTCGTCTTGCAGGCATGAATAAAACTTTCATAATCCGCCGCCTGCAAAATCTCACGTGAAAATACCGCCGCAAGATCTTCGGACACATCTTTATAAGAAACCAGTTTCTCTTTTCTTAGGCGGAGTGCCAGTGCAAGAACCGGCCAGAAATCCTCTGTTTTCATGCTATAACCGGCTTCTTTCCAGGCTTTCAGTGCTTCTTCCGGCATTCCCTTTACCTGTTCAAATCCGTTTTCCAGCTGCGCACGGATCGCAGTGGCTGACATATATTTCCAATCGTTTTCTTTTTCCGGAGTCACCTGATGATACCCCATCCCTTCTCTGAGAATTGGCTCACAGCGCATCGACGAACCTAGAAGCCGTATCGCCTGCCGGTACTCTGCCCCCAGAATATTGCCCGGCTGCATCCGCTCACGGCATTTTTTCTCACTCCAGCCTGTCTTTTCCTGCAAAAAGCGCTGTCTCGCTGCCGGGTAGGACAATCCCTGTGCTGCGTACCCTTTCATCTGCATAATTCCTTCTTCTTCCCTTTGGCACCTCCAAAAAATGTCAGCCATTATATCAATATCTTCCGGTGCTTCGCAGCCAAAACAAACGGCGTCCACACAACCAAGGCTCTCCAATGCGAGTATTCCGCCATAAGCAAAATCCGACGCACTCGAAATCCCATAGCGGACCGGCAGTTCAAAGACATAATCCGCGCCGCCGAGAAGTGCCATCTTCGTACGCACATATTTATCGACCACCGCACATTCGCCGCGCTGCACAAAATCACCGTTCATCACCACAACGACGGCATCTGCGCCCGTGATTTCTTCGGCTTTGCGTATCTGGTAGCGGTGTCCCTCATGAAAGGGATTGTATTCACTTATGATGCCGGTTATTTTCACTTTTCGCTTTTCCATAATTTTCCTTTCTTGATAACTTGTTTTTCAAAAAACTCCTTAAAATTTCATTGACCTTTCCCGCATTTTTGGGTCGATTGTAACTATAACGAACTCACTTCGGGAGTGCCCGTTTTTTTATGCTCCAATCAACACTTTCTTTCCTTCAAATGCAAATCCGTAATGGCGAATTTTTTCTTTCGGAATCCCTTGTGCCAAAAGTTCAGTTTCATAATTTTTATCTATAATTTGCTGTAATGCAGACTGCACAGCATCTTCCAAAGTTTCCTTGTTTGTCCGGCTGCATACTTTAAATTCTATTATAATTGCCGGATTTTTTACCGGATCATGTGGGATCATCATTATGTCGTATCTTCCAAAACCGCTTTCCCGGTTAGAACGAATCTCAAAATTCTCCATCTGTTCCGCCATTAATCCCAACACAAATCCATGATAAAATCTCTCCGGCTCCGTCGTCTCTGTATTATCACCTCCTACATCAAAATAACTAAATGTAGCAAGTGCCACTTTATTCATATAATAGTTCATTGCCTCAAGATCCCCCAACAGCAACGCTTTCACGAAACTTCCATAATTAGCCATTGGGTTTTCAAACCACCCGCGAAACATTGTCTGAAACATACTGAGTGTCTCTAGATTCGTAATCTGCAATTGATACCATGGTTCCCGCAAAATCCCACGGTAATCCACATCTTCTACTTTAAGATATCCGCTTGCTACCAGCAGACTCCAAATAGCATTTTCATTTTGATGAATCTGTTCAAATACAATCTGCTCATCAAAATTCACAAGAATAGATTCCTTTTTAATCAAGTCCTCCATTTTTTCCTTTATCTCCACAGAAGCACCTTGAATCAATTTACTTACTAACCCATTCGAGCTGGTAGAAGCCCAATAAGGATAAATTTTCTTCTCTTTAAGACAATTTGTAATCGACCAAGGATTGTAAATATCTCGGTATTTTCCAAAAGTAAATCCATCATACCAGTTTTTTACCAATTCTTTTTTATCACTCATTCCAAATTTTTCCAGTGAGTCAAAAACTTCTTCTTCGGTAAATCCAAAACAATCTGCATAAAGATCTGACGTCGTTGTTACCACTCGCAGATTATTGAGATCTGAAAATATACTTTCCTTTGACACACGCGTAATTCCCGTCATTACCGCACGTTCCAAATAGGGATTGGTTTTAAAAGAGGCATTAAATAAGCTCCTCATAAAAGCAAGAAACTGTTCCCAGTACCCATTAAGATAAGCTTCCTGCATAGGGGTATCATATTCATCTAATAAAATAATGACCTTTTTACCATAATATCTGCATAGATACATACTTATATTATTAAGGGCATCAATCGCTTCCGCATCACTCACCGACGCGTCCATCTTCTCATATGCTTCCCTTTCTTTTTCACTAAGAGTATCGCCCTGTAAAAGATACCTGTTTTCTGCATATACTTTAGAAATCTGTTGTTTAATCTGCGTCTTTGCATCTTCCAGATTATCTGCTTTAACAGCCGCAAAACTTAATGCCAAAACAGGATAGGTTCCCTGCAGTTTTCTATATTTTTCCTCTTTCCAAATGGAAAGTCCTTCAAATAAATTTCCCTGTGCTTTGTATTTCATAGAAAAAAAGCACTCCAGCATACTCATATTTAATGTTTTTCCAAAACGCCTCGGACGTGTAATAAGTGTAATATCATCTCCATTTTCCCACCATTCTTTAATAAACTTTGTTTTATCCACAAAAAAATAATCATTTTCCCGCAAAGATGCAAAATCCTGTTTTCCTATACTTATGACCTTTCCCATCATTTCACCAGCTTTCCCTTTTCTTCATCTGTCTTAAGTGTATCACAATGCACTACTGCCCGCAACTACAAGTTTAACAGCCGCGGTCTTTTTCCCTTTCTTCCCACATATACTGTTAGAAAAGACCTATGAGGTTTCCTATGGCAAAACAGAACTTTTACACCTATCCTTCCATGGAAAAACAGTTGAAACAATGGACCGTTCAATATTCTGCGGACTATTTTCGTCTGGACTCCATTGGCCGCACTCCCGCCAAACGCCATCTGTACGCCTGTCATCTAGGGGCGGCGGATGCTCCAAAACAACTCGTACTCACCGCTTCCATCCACGGACGCGAATACATAAACACAACACTTCTTCTGGATATGCTCGCCTATTATCTGCCGCGCTACAACCACCGCGAGCTGCCTGACACTCCCTGCTACCGGGAACTTTGGCGCGATGTGTGCATCATTTTTCTTCCGATGACAAATCCGGACGGCGTTTCGATCAGCCAGAATACTCCTGCCAAAAAATGGAAGGAAAACAGTGCCGCTGTGGATCTGAACCGCAATTTCCCCTGTGGTTTCGGCCTCTCCAAAGATATCAATAAACATAATCCGGGAAAATCCGCCGGCGACCAGCCGGAGACCAAGCATCTGATGACTTTTGTATCACAGCTGTCAACTCCTCTCGGCGTGATCCATTACCACTCGCAGGGCAGCTTGATCTATTATGATTATGATGTGACCGGAAGTCTCCGAAACCATATCGTGAAAATGGCATCCATCGCGCATGCCACGACCGGATATCCATTGATCGAAGCTCACGGAAAAAATGCCGGAAGCACCCTTCCCGGCGGCGGGTTCGGCGACTGGTGCGTATACGAAAAAAAGATACCTTCGATCACCATCGAAACCGGACGCTTTTTCACGCCGGTTCCGCATTGGCAGTACAAAGGTATCTATGATAAAAATTTACTTTTGCTTCACAATCTTCTCGCTGGTATTTTGTAAATCATTGTCAATTTCAAGATAAATATCATACTGGTCGGGAGGAAGGACATCCATCCACATCGCAATATAATACACGGCATTTTCAAATGTTTTCATGGTCTGATAGGTATCCTTGAAATCCACATACCAGACTTTTTCCTTTCCGCGGAAAATGACAGTCTGAATCGTGTGGTCGACCTCGCGGACATAAAATACATCCTCGCGCCTGCGATAACGGATCATCGGATCCGTAACATTTTTTGCCGCTTCAAAATCCCACGCAGCCAACCGCTCATTTTCAGCGAGAATCGGCCGTTTGAGTTCTCCGAGAAGATAATCTGCATTCTGCACGAGAGCTTTCGACAGCGATGTCATATCCGGACAAAATTCGTGAGCGCGGAAAAATCCCGGTTTCACATAATACTCACTCAAAATTTCCTCGGTGTCAAAATCCACCTCGCGAATGAGTCCCAGATTTCCATCGATTTCCGGCACAAGGAATCCGGCCATAATGTACAGCCTTCGATCCTCTTCGACAAAAATCGCGTTCGAACGGATCTTTGACTTTGGACAGGCAATACGCTTGTACAATTTTACTGTCTTCTCCCGTTCATTGACTTCATAAAAACTGATGTAACTCTGTTCATCTTTATCAAAAAATTTCACCTTGCGGCGTTTGTGCCAATGATTGTCAAACACCATAATATAACGGATATCCGGATTTTCATTTTGTGTCAGCTGCACTTCAAATACGGCATGCTGCTGATAAAACCACGGTACCTCGCCCACGGGCGTCAAAAGTTTTTCGGCCATCGGCGTACCTTCCCAGAATCTCGGATCCGCCATCAGCCATTTTATCTCACCGGTACTCCAGTCAAATTTCGCGACAGAATGAATATTTCGCATGGACACTAACATGGAATCCTGCTCCGTATCGTACGATGCCGAATTGATATGTGCCCAGTCCATCATATCCTGATAAGTGTCATCAAACACATCGCCCACTTTTAATTTATGTGCAATCGCCCCGGTCGCACGGTCAATTTCCAGCACAAGATCTTCGGAATGTCCCTCGAGGCTGTTTCCCGCCATCAAAATATTGCCCTCCGGTGTTTTTTCCTCCACCGTATGATGTGCACCATTTTTCACAAAATACGTGCGTCCCACTCGCCCCAGATAATCCATATCATACATTTGGATCGAATGCGGATTGGTAAAGGAAGGCGCAGAAATATCCTGTTCCATAAAAAGAAAACGTCCTTTGGAAAGCGGAAAAATTCCATATCCTTTCGGTTTTCTGCGGAGATAATAACGGATTTTTCCCTCGCGGTCAAAAACGCATGGACGGATGTCGATGCCGCCCGCCACCAAAATATTCTGAAAGGCCGATTTTTTATTGATCTTCTCAGCCTTTACCACATCTTTCAAATCTTCCGGCAGTTCCCCGGTCTGCAGCATAAATGTACGCGTATCGCACACTTCTTCCTGCTCGTCAAGCAGTTCAATCTGCACTTTTGTCCCTCTTCCGGCATACAATCCAAGAATCGGTATGCGATGACGTTTTCCTTCCGGAAATTCATATACAAAATTTGTCTCTTCCACATCACCAAAAACCGTTGTGCGCACGCGGTAATCCGTAATCGTCGAAAACATCACAAGAGCTGTCAGCGGAGCCTCATCAAAAGGGTCGATCACTGCCAGCATATTTTTAAATGTGTATTTGTCGCTTCTTAACTGCAATTCCAAAAACCAGTCTTTGGCCTGCGATGTCAGAGAGTACATTTTCTCTTCTCTGACATTTCCCTTATAAGCATTCTTGGGAAGTCTGCTAAATGTTTCTTCGTACTCTGCTGCTCCATGTGTCACCCATTCCTTGGGGCGCAGCGTAACGGTTCCGCCCTCGCCGTGAAGCACGTTCTTTTTGTTCGCATTTTTTTGAATCTGCCACTCTTCCCTGCGTGCCTTCACTTCTTCTTTTAATCTGTCGGATATCCTCATTTTCTCACCTGCATCATAATGTAATCAAAAATCTGTTCAGCGCATTCCTTTGCGGTATATTTTTTCGTATCTGCGATCAATTCCGGCACCAATGGTTCCTCGTAGCCGGAATCCTTTCCCGTAAAATTCTTAATCTGCTTTTTATACAGTCCCTTCGGATCGCGCTCCATGCAAGTCTGCAGATCCGTATTTACATACACTTCGACAAAATTTCCTTCGCCGGCGCGCTCTCTTGCGACGCGGCGCATCTCACGAAATGGAGAAATAAACGAAACGAGCGTAATGATTCCGGCATCACGGAACAACGCAGCGATTTCTCCAATCCTGCGGATATTTTCGTTTCGGTCCTCATCGGAAAAACCAAGATCCGAATTAATACCACATCGAATATTATCCCCATCCAAAAGATATACGGCTTTTCCTGCTTCATTCAGCATTTTTTCCAATTCCACAGCGATCGTCGATTTCCCGGAACCGGACAAACCGGTAAACCAGACTACTTTCCCCTGCTGCCCCAATACCCGGCAGCGGTCCTCATATGACACTTTATTTTTCTGCCAGATAACATTTTCGTTTTTCTTCATATCTTCTTCTAAGTCCTTTAATTTAAGTTATTTCGCAAGCACGAATCGCCCCTTGAGATAACGCCCCCTCACCTTCGTTCGGCGGCACTATGATACGAATTGCTCCGCTGCTATCGCAGCTCCCACAATTCTACAAACATTCGGATTCCGCACGTTGTGCTGCATCCTCATGTTTGGCGGGTCTCAATATCAAGGTCGATTCCGTGCAAGCACGAATCGCCCCTTGACATTTCGACCCTATATCATATTATATTACAATTTTGTTACAATTTTGTCAATTTCTTTCTTCTTTTACTTCTCCGGTTTTCATATCATGCGACAGGGGATAAATCACGCCATCGCTCATGACAACTCGTCCCAAATACTGCAAGTCGGTATAACTGTAATAAACAACCACGTCACTTACCGGGTACTCCTTCTTGTCGTACTTCTGCGCATACCGGTGAATCTGATGTCTCGCAACAAACGGGTACAATGGGTTGCGGAACAAAACAATTCCGGCGGCAAGTGCCAACAATACCCCAAGTCCGCAGAATAAAATGCGCAGACTGATATGGCGGTCTTTGCGAAATGCCATACGAACAAGCAATCCTGCCACGATTCCGATCAACAAAAACAAAAGTACCGCCGGCAATATTTTCAAAATAATTGTTATTTTGGAAGTGTCCACATAACCAAGGCCATCCTGCGGATCCTCGATAAGCTGAAATACCACTGCCATCAATGTCGTCGTTCCGAGCAGCAAAAAGCTCCACTTTTTCAGAGCAACTGCTGCCAAAAGTCCGATAATTGGCAAAATGACTACAATCTGCGGAAGATCATAATACATAAAAAACTGCATATATTCCCACAATGCCGCAATGGAAAAAATCACCAGATACAGCACATTCACAATTTTCTTAAACCGTTCTTTCACTCTTCTAAATTCCTTTCTTTTGTTCTCTGCAAATCCTATTATACACTATCTGACAGTATTTGTGCAAGCGGAAAAGATGTATTGACAATCCCACCCTGACACTTTATACTTAATTATAACTATATTTATGGAGGAGGTCACTAAAATGACAAAAAGAAAACCATTAAAATTGGCGAGCTTAGCCACACTAATGATTCTACTCTTTATCGGATGTCTCTATCAAAAAAGCACTGCACTTGCCATCAACCCATATCTTCCCGAATGGGAACATATTCCGGATGGCGAGCCCTATGTATTTGAAGATCCGGAGCATCCCGGAAAAGAACGAATCTATATCTATGGCTCTCATGACACATCAAAGACATCTTACTGTGGTCCGGATTTAACCGTATGGTCGGCGCCAGTAGAAGATCTTACTGATTGGCGATGCGACGGCGTTATTTTTGAGTACAGTTCCGGAGCAAAAAAAGATACCATGTATGCTCCTGACGTTGCCGTCGTAAATGAAAGCGATGGTTCTAAAACATACTACTTGTATCCTAATGACCAGACCACCAAGCGCAACAGTATGGTCTGCAAAAGCAAGAGTCCGATCGGACCATTTGAACCTATCAATCTAAATTCCGATACAGATCCGTCTTCCACAGGAGTCATGGGATTTGACCCAGCTGTCTTTGTCGACGACGATGGTCGTGTTTACGGATATTGGGGATTTAATAAAGCTAGCATGGCTGAACTCGATCCTGCAACGATGGCTACCGTAAAACCTGGTACTTCTATTATAGACGATGCCTTTTTAGATTACGAAGACGACGATCAAATTCGTTTTTTCGAAGCTTCTTCTATGCGAAAAATCAACGATAAGTACATTTTTATTTATAGCCGTAAAACACGAGATGGCGAATTTGGTCTTGGAAAGAGTACCGCAACACTTGCATACCTGTATTCTGATAATCCACTCGGCCCTTGGACATATGGCGGAACGATTATCGATGCACGAGGAAAAAATACTGATAGCGAAGGGAACACATTTGCTGCTCTTGCCGCCACCAATACACATGGAAGTCTTGCACAAGTAAATGGCCAGTGGTACATCTTCTATCATCGTTCGATCAACAACGATGGGGGGTACAGCCGACAGGGCATGGCAGAACCCGTCGACATAACATTTACCGAAGATGGAAAAGTTAAAATTTCAGAGGCAGAAGTTACTTCAGAAGGAATGGAGATGAATGGTCTTGATCCTTTTAAACTGTATTCAGCCGGTATCAGTTGTTATACTACCGGTGGTTCTTATATTCAAGCAACTTGGGACAAAAATGATATTGGCGGTGCCGTTAGCAACAACAAGAATGGCGCTATCGTTGGATATAAATATTTTAATTTTACCAATTTTTGTGAAGGGAAAAAAGACTGCCTCAATCTACGCATAAATTATACCGGCACAGGAAATGACGGAATCATTAAAGTTCGTCTCGACAGTCCCTATACAGACGGAAAAGATTTGGGAACGATTTCTGTCGAAAAATCAGACTCCCAAATAGCACCTGTAACCAAAATGCTTTCTAT
>OIXG01003384.1_pt1 | contig 10588 bp, 8 predicted proteins | sample 1587731 | NCBI WGS metagenome assembly OIXG01 (sample SAMEA3888908, study PRJEB22519) | human gut metagenome | biome: human gut; feature: human-associated habitat; material: faeces | place: Denmark | collected 2010
GATCCTCGGTCAGCTTTTTGAGCCTTGCCGACTGCCGGTCGAGCACGGCAAGATATTCCTTTGCCTTTTCCGGCTGGACATCCTCCTTTTTGAGAAGATCGACGTAGTTTACAATCGAGGTCAGCGGCGTTTTGATGTCGTGCGAGACATTTGTGATGAGGTCCGTGCGGAAGCGCTCGGATTTGAGCTGCTGCTGCACCGCCTTCTGCATGCCCTGGGCAATGGAATTGAGGTTCTCGCCGTGGTGTTTCAGAACGCCGTACATATGGTTCAGGTCGACGCTTGCGTTGAGATTGCCTGCCGCGAGTGCCTCGCCGCCGGATTTGAGCTTTTGAAGAGAAATCAGGATCAGAACCAGAAGCGGCGCTTCTGCAAGCTTTGCGATCACCCAGATCACGACCACCGCGCTGCGGCTGAACGCCGCGAGGACAAACAGCTCGGCAAGGCTTATGCCCACGAAGATCAAACCTGCCTGCCAGTAGAGCGGCAGATGGACTGCGCAGTAGGAAATGCCGGTTCCAATTGCCCGCAGCGTGCGCGCAAGAAAGCGCAGGATATAGAAAATGATCGTGTTTTTCCAGAACGCGCCGGATTTGAAGCGTGTTGCAAGCGTCATCAGAACGCTCATCACGAGCAGCACGGCAAGCGCCAGCAGGATAGCCAGCAAAATGACAGCCGGAACAAAGTCAACACCTGTCGCATCGATCCCGAGCATCAAGGCGCACGAACCAACGGCAAGCGCAAGTGCCAGATACAGGTCAAGCGGAATCTTATCGACCCAGTTTAGATGAATGCCCTACACGCCCTCTTTGTGCCCGGCGGCGCACAGCAGGAAGATCACAAGCGCCAGACACAAGACGAACAGCACAGCCGTCAGCCAGATCAGTGTGTTCCGGTTCTCAACCAGAAGGTTGGTGTAATACGCCTCAAGATAGATGCGGTCTTTTGCCGCAAGCGTCTGGCGAATGTAGCCGGTGATCGTCACGTGGGCATAGTCAAAGCGCTGATAGGAGATGTAGGCATGCACCTTGCTGCCGGGAAGATCTGCCGGATGGTCGTCCGCAGTGGTTTCGGTGGGGGAATTTTCCTGAGCGGGTTCCGGAGACCGTTCCTCCGTCTGCGCACCGGACACAGCTTCTGTAGAATCTTCCTGCTCATACGTTGTGATGTAGGCACTGTCGACGTTGAAATTCTGCCGTTCGAGCGAATTGACATATTCCTCAAAGGCTTCCACGGAGGAAAACACATGGTCCTCCTCCACAACGTTCCGCCAGTTATAAGACAAGTACTGCTCCTGACTGTGCGTATACTGATACGTTTCGTCCTGATCGGGACTTTCAAAAACAGTTTTTCCGGTATCATCCTGCACGGTGAAGAAGAAGTTGCTGTTTTCGCGCGAGAACCTCTGCTCAAAATTCTCCAGACTTGTGTAGCTGTCGCCCGACTGCTTTTGCAAATACGCCGTATAGTAATCGGCAGCGGCAGTCATATCACTGAAAAATGCGTTTGACGCAATATGGTCTTTCACAAAGCCCTCGGGATTGACATAGCCGCCCTGATCTGCCAGATACGCGATGCCGAGCGCGCTGAAAAGCAGCACGACAGAACATATGCTCAGCAGAAGAAGCGCTGTGATCTTGACCCAGAGCTTGGACTGTACTTGTTTCATCTGGAATCAGCCTCCATTTTGTAGCCCTTGCCCCAGACGACCTTCAAGTATCGGGGCTCGGCGGGGTTATATTCGATTTTCTCCCGGATGTGGCGGATGTGAACCGCGAGGGCGTTGTCCGCGTTCAGCGGCAGATCGTCCCAGACCCGGCGGTAGATTTCGCTGGGGGAGAAGACCTTGCCGGGGTTCTGCATCAAAAAGCGCAGAATATCATATTCCTTGGGCGTGAGATTTACCGTCTCGCCGTCGAGCCGCACGGTCTTCGCGTCGTCGTCCAGCTCAATGCCCCCGATGCGAAGAACGCTTGCGGTCACGCTGCCGCCGCCGAGCTGCAGAAACCGGCGAAGCTGGGATTTGACGCGCGCCATGACCTCGATGGGGTTGAAGGGTTTGGTGACATAGTCGTCCGCGCCCGCGGTAAGCCCCAGAATCTTGTCGTTGTCCTCGGCTTTTGCCGTAAGCAGAATGACAGGGACGTTGGAAAACTCGCGAAGCCGCTGCATGGTATGAAGACCATCCAGCCCCGGCATCATGATATCCAGCAGCACCAGATGCACCTGCTCGCGCCGGAGAATCTCCAGCGCCTGCAAGCCGTTTTCCGTGCCGAAGACGCGGTAGCCCTCTGCCTGCAAATAGATCGTCAGCGCGGAAACGATGTCCTTTTCGTCGTCACACACTAAAATATTGTACATTGGGTAGTTCTCCTTGCTTTCACTTGTCTTTATGATACCGGAAATGCGCTTAAGAAACAATGCGGAAAAATCTTAAGATTTCATGAAGATCAAAGCGCGCTTGACAAAGGCGGAGAAAGTCTGCAAAATAGGGGTAAGCTTTTTGAGGAAGGAGCATGTTTTATGAAGGTATTACTCGTCAACGGCAGCCCGCACAAAAACGGCAGCACCGACAGAGCCCTGCAGGAGGTCGCAAAGACGCTCGAAGCCGGCGGCGTGGAGACGGAAATTTTCTGGATCGGCACGGCGCCCATCGGCGGCTGCATCGGCTGCGGCGGCTGCGGCAAGAAAGGCGAATGCGTCTTCGGCGGTCCGGTCGTCGAGTTTGTCCGGAAGGCGAAGACGGCAGACGGCTTTGTGTTCGGAAGCCCGGTCCACTACGCGGCGGCGTCCGGCAATATGACGTCGTTCCTGGACCGCGCGTTTTATTCGGCGGATGCGGACGTGTTCCGCTTCAAGCCGGCGGCGGTTGTGACGGCAGCGCGCCGCGGCGGCACCACGGCGGCATACGAGCAGTTACTCAAGTACCCCGGCATCTCGCATATGCCGATTGTCTCCAGCCAGTACTGGAACATGGTCCACGGCGCGAACGCGCAGGACGTCGAGCAGGACCTCGAGGGTCTGCAGACCATGCGCGCACTCGGGCGCAATATGGCGTGGCTGCTTCACTGCATCGAGGCGGGCAAAGCCGCAGGCATCGAGTATCCGGCGCTCGAGCCGTTCCAGCGCACAAATTTCATCCGCTGAATCCAAATGCAGATATACCGGGCGGCAAATGCCACCTGGTATATTTTTGCGCAATTTTTGCGAGAATACGGTGTATTTATACATATATACTGCAAAATATACATAATTATGACAAAAATATGCAAAACGGCGGAAAAATTTCAATGCAATTTGTGCAGCTTGCGTATTGTATTTTTATGCAAAAAGATATAATATTTATCCATAATAATTGAGACGCGGAGGCAGCATCATGAAAAAGGAAACCATCAAGAAAATCGTTCTCGCCTACTCGGGCGGTCTGGATACGTCCATCATCATTCCCTGGCTGAAGGAAAACTACAATAACCCCGAAATCATCGCTGTTGCCGCCGACGTCGGTCAGGGCGACGAGCTCGAGGGTCTGGAGGAAAAGGCGCTTAAGACCGGCGCAAGCAAGCTGATCATCGCTGACCTTGTCGATGAAATGTGCGACGAGATTATCGTCCCGTCGATCATGATGGGTGCGAAGTATGAAAAGTACCTGCTCGGCACGGCGTTTGCAAGACCCATCATCGGCAAGAAGCTTGCCGAGATTGCGCTTGCCGAGGGCGCGGATGCCATTGCCCACGGCTGCACCGGCAAAGGAAACGATCAGGTCCGCTTTGAGCTGGCAATCCAGTATTTTGCGCCCGGCATGCCGGTCATCGCGCCGTGGAGAGAGTGGAGCATCAAGTCCAGAGACGAGGAAATCGACTACGCCGAGGCACACAATGTGCCGCTGAAGATTTCCAGAGAGACCAACTACTCCAAGGACAAGAACCTCTGGCACCTGAGCCACGAGGGTCTCGACCTCGAAGACCCGGCAAACGAGCCGAATCTCGACAAGGCGAAGTTCCTGGAAATGAGCGTCTCTCCCTATCAGGCGCCCGACGTTCCTACCGAGGTTTCCATCGACTTTGAGGCGGGCGTGCCCGTTGCGGTCAACGGAGAAAAGATGAAGGTTTCTCAGATCATCGCGAAGCTCAACGAGCTGGGCGGCAAGAACGGCATCGGTCTGTTGGATATTGTTGAGAACCGTTTGGTAGGCATGAAGAGCCGCGGTGTATATGAGACCCCCGGCGGCACCATTCTGTACAAGGCCCATCAAATGCTGGAAATGATCACCCTGGATCGGGACACTGCCCACTACAAGAAGCTGGTGGCGGAGAAATACGGCGAGCTGGTATACAACGGCCTGTGGTTCTCTCCCCTGCGTGAGGCACTGGACGCATTTGTCAACAAGACCCAAGAAACCGTAACCGGCGATGTGAAGCTGAAGCTGTACAAGGGCAATGTAATGAACGCCGGAATCACTTCCCCCTACACCCTGTATGACGAGACCGTAGCCTCCTTTGGCGACGACGGCGGCGCATACAACCAGAAAGACTCTGCCGGGTTCATCAACCTGTTTGGTCTGCCGCTGAAAGTAAAAGCGCTGCTGGACCAAAAGCGGGAAGCAAACGAAGACTAATTGTCAAAAGTCAACGAATGACAGGGCGCACGGCCCACCGTGCGCCCTGATTTTTGCATTTTACAGAAAGCAGGAGATTATGGCACAATTATGGAAAGGCCGGTTCAAAAAGGAACTGGCAAAAGAAACCAACGATTTTAACGCCTCCATTCACTTTGACAGCCGTATGTATAAAGAGGACATTACCGGCAGTATGGCCCACGCCACCATGCTGGGGGCATGCAGGATTATCGAAAAGAGCGAAAGCGAAAAGATCGTGCAAGGGCTGAGCGAAATTTTAGCGGATATTGAAAGCGGCAAGCTGGCAATTGATCCGGGTGCGGAAGATATTCATACATTTGTTGAAGGTGAGTTGACCGCCCGCTTGGGCCAAACCGGCAAGCGGCTGCACACCGCCCGCTCCCGCAATGACCAGGTAGCGCTGGACATTCGTATGACCCTGAAAAAAGAGATCGACGCCATTGCCGCAGACATAAAGGATCTGCTGGCGGTGCTGTGCAAGAAGGCGGAAGAAAACAAAGGTGTGATCCTGCCGGGCTACACCCATTTACAGCGGGCGCAGCCCATTACCTTTGGCCATCATCTAATGGCCTATGCCGCCATGCTGTGCCGCGATCTGGATCGACTGGCAGATGTAAAAAAACGCATGAATGTGCTGCCCCTGGGCAGCGGCGCTCTGGCCGGCACCACCTACCCCATCGACCGGCAAATGGTGGCGGCTCAGCTGGACTTTGACGATGTAAGCGCCAACAGCCTGGACGGGGTGTCCGACCGGGACTTTTGCATTGAGCTGGCGGCAGCACTCTCTCTGGTGATGGTGCACCTGTCCCGCTTTAGCGAGGAGATCATTATGTGGTGCTCCTGGGAGTTTAAGTTTGTGGAACTGGACGACGCCTTTTCCACCGGTTCCAGCATTATGCCTCAAAAGAAAAACCCGGACATCGCCGAGCTGGTACGGGGCAAAAGCGGCCGCGTTTTCGGCGATCTGACCACCCTGCTGACGGTGATGAAGGGCATTGCACTGGCCTACAACAAAGATATGCAGGAGGACAAGGAAGCCATCTTTGATGCAGTAGACACGGTAAAAATGTGCCTGCACGCCTTCACGCCCATGATCGACACCATGACCGTGTTAAAAGACAACATGCGGGCGGCGGCAGCCAAGGGCTTTATCAACGCAACGGACTGCGCAGACTACTTGGTTGGCAAGGGCTTACCCTTCCGGGACGCGTACAAAGCCACTGGCGAGCTGGTGGCCCAGTGCATTGACCGGGGGCTGACCTTGGAAACGCTGCCCCTGGAGGACTACCGGGCAGTTTGCGACCTGTTTGACCAAGATGTCTACCACAAGATCAATTTGGACACCTGCGTGGCCACCCGTATTTCCGAGGGCGGTCCCTGTCCGGAAAGTGTGGAGCGGCAGATCGGCAAAGTACAGGCGTTTCTCGACAAATATCCATTATAAAATATTGGCACTCTCGCCTTGACTACGCCAAAGCATAGGTTTATAATATTAAGCAAAACCGGAGTACCGATTGAAAGTTGAGAACGATATGGACTACAAGATCATTGCAGACAGTTGCTGCGACCTGACCGATGAGATGAAAGACTGGGGCAACCTGGCTCTGGTTCCGCTGACGCTGGAACTGGGCGATTACCGCATTATGGACGATGAAAACTTCGATCAGGACGATTTTATCGCTCGTATGCAGGCACTGGGTGATGTGCCCCGTTCCGCCTGCCCCTCGCCGGACGCATTCTGTGCCGCCATTGCCGCGGACGACGCCAAAGAGGTGTATGTGCTCACCATTACAGACAAGCTCTCCGGCTGCTACAACAGCGCCCTGCAAGGGGTTATGCTCTATGAGGATGACCACCCGGGAGAGAAGAAGATCCATGTATTCAACTCCCTGGCCACCAGCGGACTGGAAACCCTAATCGCTTATGAGATCCGCCGCCTGAAGGACAGCGGTTTGCCCTTTGAGCAGGTAGTGGAGCAGGTAGAGGATTATATTCACAACCACACAGCGCTGTATTTTTGCCTGGAAAGTCTGGACGCGCTGAAAAATAACGGCCGTCTGTTCTCTCTGGCTGCCACAGTGATCAAGAAGCTGAAAATGAAGCTGATTTGCCAACGCAGCAGCGAGGGCACCATCAGCCTGGCCGGGCAGGACTTTGCCGCCGGGCGCGCCATTACCAAAATGTGCGACCTGATTGCCAAGGATGTGGAGGGCAAGGATCTAAGCCGCCGCACCCTGATCATCAGCCATGTGTGCTGCCCCGAGAAAGCAAATACGATTGCCGACAAAGTACGCGAGAAGTGCAGCTTCGGCAACATTATCATTTTGAAAGCCAGCGGGCTCAACTCCCTGTACGCCTCCGGTGGCGGGGTGATCGTGTCCTATGACAAATAAAAATCCATATTAAAAAGAAGGTAAGTACATTGGAAATCAAGTATGAGTTGACCAAAACACCGAAAGAAAAACCCACCGGCGCTCTGGGCTTCGGCCATATCTTTACGGACCATATGTTCGTCATGGATTATGACGAGGGCAAGGGCTGGCATGACGCCCGCATCGTCCCCTATCAGCCGCTGGTACTGGATCCCTCCGCGCTGGTGTTCCACTATGCGCAGGAGTGCTTTGAGGGTCTGAAGGCATACAGAACCCCCGAGGGCAAGGTACAGCTGTTCCGCCCGGACAAAAACGGTGCGCGTCTGGCCTCTACCCATGACCGTCTGTGCATTCCGGAAATCCCGGTGGAGGACTTTGTAGAAGCGGTCCGCGCTTTGGTAAAAGTGGAGCAGGACTGGGTACCCTCTGAGCCGGACACCAGTTTGTACATTCGTCCCTTTACCATCGCCACTGAGCCGGTACTGGGCGTAAAGGCCTCCAGCCAGTATAAGTTCATCATCATCTGCTCCCCCTCCGGCGCTTACTATGAAGAGGGTCTGGATCCGGTGAACATTTATGTTGAGGACGAGTATGTGCGCGCCACACCCGGCGGCACCGGCTATATCAAGTGCGGCGGTAACTACGCTGCCTCCATTATCGCCTCCGAAAAGGCACACAAGCTTGGCTTTGCTCAGGTACTGTGGCTGGACGGCGTGGAACGCAAATATGTAGAGGAAGTTGGCTCCATGAACATTATGTTCAAGGTAGACGGCGAAATCTACACCGCACCCACCGTGGGCACTGTGCTGCCCGGTATCACCCGCATGAGCTGCATTGAGCTGCTGAAGAAGTGGGGCTACAAAGTGCACGAAGAGCGCTTTACCATTGACTTCATTATGGACGCTGCCAAGACCGGCAAGCTGGAAGAAGTCTTTGGCACCGGCACCGCAGCCGTGATCAGCCCCGTTGGCGGTCTGACCTATGAGGGCGACAGCGAAGTGATCAACAACGGCGAGATCGGCGAAGTGACCCAGAAGCTGTATGACACCCTGACCGGTATTCAGTTCGGCAAACAGGCCGACGATATGGGCTGGATCGTACCAGTAGAATAATCCCAAACCAACCTACACCGGCAGATGTGCACCTACATCTGCCGGTTTGTTATCCTTATGAGAAAAATCAGCTATACCGTGCCACCGGCTCTGGACGGCAGCAGCGTGGCGGCGGTGCTACGCAGCCACGGCTTTTCCACCGCACTGCTGCGTAGTCTGAAAAAGACATACGGCGCCCTTAGCCGCAACGGTTGCCCGGTGCGCACGGTAGACCCGGTGCATACCGGCGACATTGTTGCCGTAGAATTAAATACAGACGGCGCCACTGCACCACCCTCAGCGGAAAAGGCAGTGATCGTCTATGCCGACCGGGATATTTTGGTGGTGAACAAGCGCGCCGGTATGGCCATGTACGAGACCTACAATCACCACGGCAATGCCCTGTCCAACGCAGTGGCAGCCGCCGGATTTGATGGCCCGTTCCGGCCCATTTACCGGCTGGACAAGGACACCAGCGGCCTGGTGGTACTGGCCCGGCACCAGCTGAGCGCCGCCAAGCTGGCCGGTCGGGTACAAAAGGACTACTATGCGGTGGTGCCCGGCACCTATACCGGCAGCGGCACCGTAGACGCACCCATTGCCCACTGCCCGGACAGCACCGTGAAGCGATGTGTTGACCCTGCCGGCGTGCGGGCGGTGACCCACTGGAAAGCCCTGGGGCAGTAAGGCGGCCGCACCCTGCTGCGCGTGCAGCTGGAAACCGGCCGCACCCACCAGATTCGGGTACACTTTGCCCACCTAGGCACACCCTTGGTGGGCGACAGCCTATACGGTACGGCGCCTGTCGGTGCCCGCCACCTGCTGCACTGCAAGACCATACGCCTAATGCACCCGGTGCGGGAAGAGCCGGTCACCTTTGACTGTCCCTTTCCGTCGGATATGGAGGAATGGAACCAATGCCTGCCTACTGCACCCACTACATCTTTGCCTGCGAGCTGCTGCCTGCCTTAACGGAACTGGCGGGTTTTGACCTGAACCGGGACGCAGTCATGCTGGGCACCCAAGGGCCGGATGTATTCTTCTTTCACCGCATTGCCCCCTGGATGCCGGGCCGCTCCCAACGCAAGATCGGCTCCCGACTGCACCGCGCCAAGCCCGGAGATATACTGGACGCCATGGCAGAATACTGCACCCGGTGCAGCACGGAAAAGGACATTGCCCGCTCTTACGCCTACGGCTTTATTCTTCATTACGCCCTGGACCGGCAGTGCCATCCCTTTGTGTACGCCAAGCAACAGGAGCTGGCGGACAGCGGCAGCCCCCTGCACAAATCCGCCCTGCATAATATTGTAGAGATGAGCATGGACGCAGTGCTGCTCCACGAAAAGCTACACATTGACGACCCTCGGTGCTTTGACACCGCCGTTACCGTGCCGGATGATCCGGCGGTTCTGGACGAGGTGGCTCGGCTGCTGAGCTTTACCGTCTACCGGGTACTGGGCAAGCGGCTGCAACCGACTGATGCCCGCCGCGCACTGACCGACACCAAAACGATGCAGCGGTTGCTGCGAGACGCAAACGGAAACAAGGCCAGGATCGTGGGCGGCATAGAGACAATTTTGTCCCCCTTTACAGGAAATTTTCGTCTAACCTCTATGTTGCGGCCAAAAGACTTGGAAAAAGCGAAAAAATATGGTAATATAGAGAACAGGAACTGGCGCTCCCCTTACGCACCCGGCGTGCGCACAGAAAGCTTCTTTGACCTTTACCGACTGGCAAAGGCCCCGGCACAGGAAATGATCCGCGGTTTTGACCGGATCTGCGCCGGCGAAACCGACGGAGCCGCCGTCACCCAAAATTTATCTTTTTTAACCGGAGTGGAAGTAAAATGAAAAAAATTCCCAGCTTTCAAATCGATCACACCATTTTGGAAAAAGGCATCTATATCAGCCGCATTGACGATGATATTACCACCTATGACATTCGTATGCGCGCCCCCAACCGGGAGCCGGTGATGACCAACGCCTCCATGCACACCATTGAGCACCTGTTTGCTACCTATGTGCGCAATACGGAATTTGGCGACAACATCATCTACTTTGGTCCCATGGGCTGCCGCACCGGGTTCTATTTTCTCACCCGCAGCCTATCCGACAGCTACTGCATTCAGCTGATCAAGGACGCCTTTGCCTTTATTGCCGACTTTTGGGGCAGCATTCCCGGCGCCGCCATGAGCGAGTGCGGCAACTGGCGGGACCACAACCTGCTGCAAGCCAAGGAGGACGCCAAGCAGTTTTTAGAGATCATTCAGGACTGGACCAAGGATGACCTGAAATACCCCACCAAAGACGAAAACTAAAATAACAGCATACAAAAATCCCGCTTGTTCACACAAGACAAGCGGGATTTTCTTTTTTGCTTATTTATTGCAGTTTGGCGGTAAAGTCCGGTTCGATCAGCGGCAGACCCAGGCGGTGCACCGCTTGTTTCACAAAATTCTCGCTGCCGGTATTGGGCAAGGGCAGCCC
>OIXG01003386.1_pt1 | contig 10570 bp, 7 predicted proteins | sample 1587731 | NCBI WGS metagenome assembly OIXG01 (sample SAMEA3888908, study PRJEB22519) | human gut metagenome | biome: human gut; feature: human-associated habitat; material: faeces | place: Denmark | collected 2010
ATTGAAGCTGCGATTTTTTTATGACATTTTCTGTCATAGATCGACACCGTGTAATTTTTGGGAGGACTGTTTATGAGAGCGAAGAATCTTGCATTGCGGGTGCTTTCTACAGCAGCGATGTTGTCCATTGTGACATCCATTGCGGCCCCCGCATTCGCGGCCACCTACTACATCAATGAGGGCAGTGTGGATGTTACCGTCAGCGATGCCGGTGTAGTCACCGTCAATCAGGGTAATAAAACCTACACCGACGGCCTTGACAGCGTCGTCATCCGGGGCGGAACCCGCAGTGAGGGCGAAAAGGATGACCGCACCGAGGTCGGCGCTTCCCCCGCCACGCAGGAAGCAGACGGGAGCAACACCCCCGCAGGGAACGAGACGGAAGCGCCCAAGAGCGAGAATACCACTGGGGACACTGCACCGAAGCAGGAAACCACAGCCGCCGGGGAGCGCAAAGAGGGTACTCCGCAGCAGGAGCCCACCGAGGAGGAAGCCAAAGAGGAAGTGCCCCCGGAGCAGAAGCCCACTGAAAAGGAAGCCGAAGAGAAAGTGACCCCGGAGCTTGTCAAGGCAAAGCCAGAAGCCCCCAAGGCCGCACAGGAGCCTTCCGCAGAGCAGGAAGAGGAGCAGAAAGAGCAGAAAGAGCAGGAAGAGGAGCAGGAGGAGCAGGAAGAGGAGCAGCAGGAGGAGGAAGATGAGCCGACCGTTCCCGCTGCCCCCGCAGCGTCGACCCAAAACGTCATCACCATTGTCAACAACCTCGTCAAGGGTGCCAAGCAGGCTTTTTCGTTTGTGCTGGATAATGTGAATATTGACCGCAGTGAAGATTACTACGGTTACGGCAAAGCTGCTCTCACGGTAAAGGGCAAAGGCGACACGGAAATTGAACTGGATGGAGACAACATCCTGAAGGGTGGTTTCAATCACGCCGGTCTTGAGAAAAACGACAGTGACGGAACGGGCACACTGACAATTAAAGACGACAACAAAGCTGCGGACGGCAGCAAGGGCAGTCTCCTTGCAAAGGGTGAATATGCAGGTGCCGGTATTGGTGGTGGACATTGGCAGGACACCTCTCATATCACAGTCACTGGCGGCAAAATCACTGCGGTCAGCGGGGCCTATGCTGCCGGCATTGGCGGCGGCGACTGTTCTGATGGTACAGACATTAACATCAAAGGAGATGCCACTGTAATTGCAAGCGGCGACACCGGTGCTGGCATCGGTGGCGGTGGTGACGGATACTACGTAGGAGGTTATGGTGAAGTTACCATTACCGACCAGGCAAATGTTACAGCCTGGTCCGAATTTGGTGCAGGGATTGGCGGCGGACGAAACGCCGGTGGTGATATCATAATTTCAGAGGATGCCACCGTTGCAGCAGAGGCCTACAATGATAGCGTCGCAATTGGCAGCGGCGGACAACTTTATAACTCTAAACACCTCAACACGAACATTACCATCCGCGACAGAGCAAATGTTACCGCAGTTGGTTCCGGTTGGCACCCTGCAATCGGTTCTCGGGGTTACGTTTCTTCCTCTGGCAGCGATCCTTTTACCACCACCATCAATATCCTGGGCGGCACCCTGAATGTCATCAATAAAGGTGACCTCCAATACTCTTCCTCTGATGTTCCTGCTATTGGCAATCAAGATGACGATTATGGCACAAACGCAGATCTTGTTCTTAACATCAACGCAAGCACTGGCAATACTGTCATCAACGCCTATACCACCGGCAGCAATGCGGCAACCATCGGAAAGGGCTATACTCTTAAAAAAGATGACGAACAGATCCAGTACAATGCAGACGGAAGCTCCAAATTTGGCGAAGACGGTTCTGTCGTTCTGAACCTGTTCCGAAATTCTACCACGGAAAAGAAAGGCGAAAAAATCGAAACAGACCATGATTGCTGGTATGATCTGCATAAAATCATCGGCGGCGTACAGTACGACACCCTGCACAATGCCAAGTGGCTGAACCAGTGGCTGAAAGACACCGGCCGCACCAGTGAGCTTGCCACCGACACCAACCATGCATGGACGTTGGACGACACGAAGGAGCGGGTAGAGCCCACGCTGGAGCATGAGGGCCACGTTTACTATAAGTGCAGTGTGCCCGGCTGCAAGGCCGTGCACGATGAGGTGCTGCCCAAACTGGAATCGAAACCCACTCCGGAACCTACCCCGGACCCCACCCCTGTGCAGCCGGAACCTGCCCCCGCGCAGCCCGACACGCCCGCTGACAACCAGAACACCGCCAAGGACGATGTGAGCACCCCCAAGCTCTACGTCATCGACCTTGCCAACACGCAGGTGCTGTTTGATGAGACCCGTCAGAACGACACCGTGACCTACACCACAAAGCAGGACGGTGCCAGCCTGACCGGCTCCTTTGAGGCACTGGAGGCCATGGCTGCGGATGGCGTAAAGACCATCGTGTTCCAGACCATCGGCACCAACACCCCCGGCGCGGTGAGCCGTGTCTCGGTCGATGCCCTGCTGCAGCACGGCGGCGAAACCCTGCTGCTGACCCACAACGGCACGGAAGTCCACCTGACCATCGACGGCCAGAACGCTGACGGCCTGCTGCTGCAGTAAGCGCCAACCCCCTTCTGCCGAGTTCCGCATCTTGGCAGAAGTTCTGAATATCCCAAAACCACAAAAGGCCTCGGAAGCGCATTCCGGGGCCTTTTGTGGTTTCTCCTTCATTTTTTACGCTCCCTCCGGCGTTTTTCGCCCCGGAACAACAGCTCTTTTTTCAGCCTTTACTGCATCTTTAGGAAAAGTATGGTATACTTTTCATCTGGAGTAGAATAGATATGGAGGGATCCCCATGAAGCAGAAGACCCGCTGGCACGACGCGCTGGTCCTGGCCGCTGTGCTGTGCGCCGCCTTTCTCATCGTGACCGGCACACAGCAGATCACCGGCCGGATCGATGGTGTTGCATCGATGGTGTTTGTTCTGGCAGTTTTTTTGATCTCGATCTATACGGATGGTTATGTGTGGGGCGTGGTGGCTTCCCTGATCGGCGTGCTGGCCGTGAATTTTGCGTTCCGCTCCCCTTACTTTGCCTTCAACTTCACTCTGCCGGAAAACCTGTTCTCAGGCATGGCGATGCTGGTGGTGTCCATTATGACCAGCACCCTGACCACCCGCATCAAAAAGCAGGAACAGCTGCGGATGGAGAGCGAGACCGAAAAGATGCGGGCCACCCTGCTGCGGGCCGTCTCCCACGATCTGCGCACGCCCCTTACTTCCATTTACGGGGCCTGTTCCACGGTCATTGAAAATTATGACAGCCTGGAAAAAGAGCAAAAATTAAAACTTCTTGGCGAAGCCTGTTCCGATGCCCAGTGGCTGAACCGGATGGTGGAGAACCTGCTGTCCGTCACCCGCTTTGACGGCGGGCAGGTAGCCGTGCAAAAGACCCCCACCGTGCTGGACGAGCTGATCGACACCGTGCTGGTGCGGTTCCAGAAGCGCTACCCCAAGGTGCCCGTTACCACCTACCTGCCCGACAGCTTCATTGTGATCCCCATGGACTCGATGCTGATCTCGCAGGTGCTGACGAACCTTTTGGAGAATGCCGCCGTCCATGCCGAGGGGATGACCCAGCTGACCCTGCGGGTGTTCACGCTGGGCAGCCGGGCGGTGTTTGAGGTATCGGACAACGGCTGCGGCATTCCGAAGGAGCGCCTGCGCACCCTGTTCACCGGTGTGCTGCCCGCCGATGCCGCGGCCGACAGCGGCAAGCACGGCATGGGCATCGGCCTTTCGGTCTGTGCCGCCATCGTCAAGGCACACGGCGGCGAGATTCAGGCCGAGAGCAAGGTGGGCGAGGGCACCAGCATCCGCTTCTGGCTGGAGACCGAATCGATCGAGACGGAGGAAAACGAAGATGAGCAATAACAAATTCAAGGTTCTGGTCGTGGAAGATGAGGCCAACATCTGCAGCTTTATTGAGACGCTGCTGGAGACCAACGGCTATCAGGCCCTTGTTGCCAACACCTGCGCCATGGGCCAGACCCTGTTCACCTCCCACAATCCGGACCTTATCATCCTGGATCTGGGCCTGCCTGACCGGGACGGGCTGGAGCTCATCCGTTTTGTGCGGCAGAAGTTCCTGACCCCCATCGTCGTGCTCTCGGCCCGCACCACCGAGCAGGACAAGATCGAGGCGCTGGATCTGGGAGCCAACGATTACATCACCAAACCCTTTGGCACCGGCGAACTGCTGGCCCGGGTGCGCGCCGCCCTGCGCACCAACCGCTTCGGCGTGCTGGGCGGGATGCCCGGCGGCGTGTTCCGGGCACAGGGGCTTGAGATCAACTACGAGCGCCGCAAGGTCTTTGTGGACGGTGCCGAGATCAAGCTGACCCAGACCGAATATAACATCGTGGCCTTCCTCTCGGAACATGCAGGCCGGGTGATGACCTATGCCGCCATCGTGCGGGCCATCTGGGGCGATACCGACTGCGGCAGCACCAAAAAGCTGCAGGTCAACATGGCAAACATCCGCAAAAAGCTGGGCAGCGTGCCCGGGCGCAACACCTATATTCTGAACGAGCTGGGCGTGGGATACCGGATGATCGACGAGGACACCGATGCCAGGCCCGAAAGCTGAGGACTGCGTATGCTTCCTGCACTGATCATTTTTCTGCTGACCTATCTTCTGATGCTGGTCCTGCCGCAGTACCGGCCTTTTGCCGCGCTGGGCGGGGCCGCTCTGTTTCTGGCTCTGGGCGCGGCGGGCCTGTGGGACTTCACCCTGATGGATGCCGCCCGGGCCGTAGATTTCAATGTCCTGCTGATGATGGCGGGCACCATGGGCACGGTCTTCCTCTTTATTGAGAGCAGGATGCCCGCCCGGCTGGCCGAGCTGCTCATCGTGCGGGTGCCCAATGTAAAATGGGCCGTGTGTATGCTGGCCCTCTTTGCCGGGGTCATCAGCGCCTTTGTGGACAATGTTGCCACGGTGCTCATGGTGGCCCCTGTGGGCCTTGCCATTGCCCGCAAGCTCAAGATCTCCCCCGTGCCCGTCCTCATCTCCATTGCGGTCTCCTCCAACCTGCAGGGAGCCGCCACCCTTGTGGGCGACACCACCAGCATCCTGCTGGGCGGCTTTGCGGGGATGAACTTCTTCCATTTCTTCTGGATGGAGGGCAGGCCCGGCATCTTCTTCGGGGTGGAGCTGGGGGCGCTGGCCTCTCTGGGCGTGCTGCTGTTCACTTTCCGGCACGAGACCCAGCCCATCTCGGCCACGGTGGAGACCGAGGTCACCGACACGGTTCCCTCCGCCCTGATGCTGCTGACGGTGGGCCTGCTCATCGCGGCCTCCTTCCTGCCCCAGCCTGCGGGCGGGCTGCCGCTGGCACTCTACGGCCTGCGCAGCGGCCTGATCTGTGCAGGGGTCTGCCTGTTCGGCATCCTGCGCGCCTGCCTGCGCCGCCGCTCGTTCGCGCCGTTCCGGCTGGCGGCCCGGGAGCTGGACTGTGACACCCTGCTGCTGTTGTTCGGGCTGTTCATCCTGATCGAGGGCATCCGCAAGGCCGGGGTCATCGATGCCGCCGCCCAGCTGTTCTACGCCCTCTCCGGTGATGATCCCTTCCGGCTCTATACCCTGCTGGTATTCGTCTCGGTGGGCCTTTCTGCCTTCATCGACAACATCCCCTATGTGGCCACCATGCTGCCGGTGGTGCAGGGCATTGCCGGGCTGATGAACGGCGGTGCAGGCTTCCCACCCGAGCTGTTTTATTTCGGCCTGCTCACGGGCGCAACTCTGGGCGGCAACCTGACCCCCATTGGCGCTTCGGCCAACATTGCAGCCATCGGCATCCTGCGCAAGCAGGGTGAGCAAGTACGCACCCGTGATTTTCTGCGCATCGGCATCCCGTTCACACTGGCAGCCGTCCTGACGGGCTATGTGTATCTCTGGCTGGTGTGGGGCGCATAAGCGCTGCCGTGCCAGAGCAGCAGCAAAGAAAAACGCGCCGTGTCCAACGACACAGCGCGTTTTTGTTGTTTATTCCAACCCGATCTGCTGGGCGTATTCTTCCAGCAGCTCCCGCTCCAGGAAGGGAGTTTTCACGCCCTCACGGTCGCGGTAGGTCTCGTGACCCTTGCCGATGACGGCGATCAGGTCGCCCTCCTGGGCGTGATCCACGGCGTAGTGGAGTGCGTCCAGACGGTCGGGGATCTCCACAAACTTGGCATCGGGGTTGCCCTTGTTCATGCCCACCCGGATATCGGCGAGGATGTCCTCGATCTTCTCAAAGCGGTTGTTGTCCTCGGTCAGGATGGAGAAATCCGCCATTTTTGCACAGGTCTCGCCCATGCCGTAGCGGCGCAGCTTGGAGCGGTTGCCGCCGCAGCCGAACACCACCACCAGACGGTGGGGCTTGTAGGCGCGCAGGGTGGTAAGCAGGCTCTCGGTGGATACCTCGTTGTGGGCGTAATCCAGCAGGATGGTGAACTTTTTGCTGATGGGCACCAGCTCCACGCGGCCCTTGACCACGCACTTGCCCAGACCCTCGTGGATGGCGGTATCGGGCAGGCCAAGCACCTTGCCCACAGCCAGGGCGGCCAGCGCGTTGTAGACGCTGAACTCGCCGGGCATGTTCACCCTGACATCCATATTGTCTCTGCCAGAGACGTGGAACGCCACGCCCAGAAAATCGTGGGTGCGCAGCAGCTCACAACCCTCGGCGCGGTAGTCGGCCTTTTCACTGCGGCCATAGGTCACCAGCTTGCAGGTGTGGCCTTCCAGCAGGGCTTCGGTGTTCTCATCATCGATGTTCACCACGCCCACATCACACCGCCGGAAGAGCTGCCCCTTCCAGCTGCGGTACTCCTCAAAGGTCTTGTGCTCACCGGGGCCGATGTGGTCGGGGGAAAGGTTGGTGAACACGCCGATATCATAGTGCACCCCCGCCACACGGTCCATCATCAGGCCCTGGCTGGACACCTCCATCAGGGCCACATCGCAGCCTGCGTCCAGAAACTGGCGGAAGGTCTTTTGCAGCTCGTAGCTCTCAGGGGTGGTGTTGGCGGTCTCCTGATGACGGCCCATGAAATAGATGCCGTTGGTGCCGATCATGCCGACCTTTTTCCCGGCAGCTTCCAGCACGCTCTTGATCATGTGGGTGGTGGTGGTCTTGCCCTTGGTACCGGTCACGCCGATCATGGTCATCTGGCGGGAGGGGTTGCCAAAGAGGTTGCCGCTCATCAGCGCCATGGCATAGCGGCTGCTCTCCACCTTGACCACGGTCACACCGGGCATGGCAGAAAGGTCGATGTCATGCTGGATAACCAGTACGTTCACGCCCTTGGCGGCGCAGTCCGCGGCAAACTCGTGGCTGTCACGCTGGGTGCCCACGATACAGACAAAGGCAAGGCCCGGGGCCGCCTTCCGGCTGTCGTAGATGATGTCCTGCACTTCGGTATCCAGGCTGCCCTGCACCAGCGTAAAGGGCACGCCTTCCAGTAATTGTTCCAGCTTCATAACATTACACGCTCCTCATTGGGTGGTTTGGGGTTGGTTTGCATCGCCCGCCGCCGGGGTCGTTCCTTCGGCGGGGGTCGGCTGTGCCGTCGGTCCGGCCTCGGGGCCTGCCGGGGCTGCGGCGGTATCCGTTGGTGTTTCGGCAGCGGCATCTGCAGCGGCTTCGCCCTCTGCCGGGGCAGTGCCGTCTGTGGCAGTGCCGTCTGTGGCAGTGCCGTCTGCCGTTTCACCGGTCACACCTTCTTCGGCGGGTGTTTCCTCCACCGGTTCAGGCACGATGTAGCCGGAGGGCAGCTCCGGCTCACCCTGTGCAAAGGTGAACTTGCGGGTGCTGGACATGCTGATATGGGTGAAGTCCAGCTTTCCGGTGTCGGTCGCGGCACAGCCCTTGCCGTCCTCATTCAGCAGGACGTGCTTTGCCAGCTTGAGCTTATATTCCAGCTCGTTCAGGGTGCCCAGCCAGACGCTGATTCGGTCCTGATAGAGGAAGGCCATCTCGTCCACGTCCGCAAACTCGATGCGGGTCACGTCGGCGCTCATGCCTGCGGCATCCAGCGCGGCCAGCAGGGTGTTCAGGCTTTCCAGCCGCTGGTCCGCCTCCTCCTCAACAGTGCCGGAGGCGCTGCTGTCGGCGGCGCTGTCCGGGGTGCTGTCGGCCTTGGGCTCCGCCGCAAAGGTCAGCTGTTCGCCGGGTTCGGCAGAGACCGGTTCGCCGCCGTACAGAGTGGGCAGACCGGCAGGCTGGGCAGAATCCTTCTCCAGGATCTTCAGGCCGCCCGAGAGGGTCAGCCAGCCGGAGGAGGTCTGCATGGCCCAGGCAGGCTGGGCTTCTGTTACCCGCACCACCACGGTGCCGGGGTAATCCCGCTCCACCCGGATATCCTCCAGCATGGGGAACACTTTTTCCAGCGCGGCGGCCTTGCTGCCGGGGTCAAAACTGAAGATATTCTCTTCCAGATGGACATCCAGCGCCTGCAGGATCTGGTCGCTGGTATAGCCGCCGGCCTCCTGCACCACACCGTCCGCTGTCTGCACCTGAATGGAACTGATCTTGAACAGCATCGTCACGGTGAGGTAGACCCCCGCGCCGATGACGCAGAGCAGCATGACAAGGGCCGTGAGCCGCCGCATGAGCCTGCGCCGCCGGATGGCGGCCCGGGTCAGCTTCCGCTTTTTCCTGCCCTCCCGCCGGACGGGGTCACGCCGGGCGTTCTGCCTCTGCACCGGCCGCATCCGCTGGCCGCTGCGGCTCTGGGCGTTCTGTGGGCGGCGCTGGGCGTTCCGGTTCTGGCCGCCAGACGGGCGGCGGTTCCGCTGATTGCCCCCGGAGGTGCGCCGCTGGCCGCTCTGCCCGCTGCGGGGGCGCTGTGCGCCGCTCTGGCTGCTCCGCCCGCCGGTGGGAAAGGTGATGCTGTTATCCGGGTAGGAGCCGTAGTTCACCGTGCGCTCCGTATACCGGCTGGGGCGGGGCGCATCGGGGTCATAATTGGGGTTCGTAATGGGGTGGCCGCCGGAGGAATATCCTGCGTACCCGCTGTACCCCAGGTCACTGCCTGCACCCGCGCTGCTGCGGCGCTGGGTGCTCTGCCCGCCGCGCCGGTCATCCCGGGCCTGATCGTAGGCCCGGCGGCGCTTGCGGTTCCGGCTGTTCCGGTCATTCTGCGGCATCCGGCTGCACCTCCTTTCCTCTGTTTTTTCCTTCCGTTACGGGGTCTTGACCAGCTTGAGCAGGGCATCCGCAATGCGGTCCAGGCTGTCGTCCACCGACAAGCTCCGGGCATTGCGGCCCATCTCAGCCAGCTTGCCGGGCTGGGCCAGCATCCCGGAAACGGTCTGCACCAGCTTTTCGCCGGTCAGGTCTTTTTCCTCAATGACCACAGCAGCGCCGGCCTTCTGCAGCTCCATGGCGTTGTAATACTGGTGATTCTCGGCCACGTTGGGGCTGGGGATGAGCACAGCGGCACGGCCCACAGCCTCCAGCTCAGCCAGTGTCAGGGCACCGGCGCGGCTGATGACAAGGTCCGCTGCGGCCAGCAGCTCGGGCATATTGTTGATGTATTCCTTCACCACAAGGCTCTCGCCGGGGGCAAAGCCCTTTTCCTTTTCCAGATCCTGAAACAGCTGCACGCCGTACTGACCGGTGGCATGGAGATGGAGGACGGGCTTGTGGTTTTTCTGCTCCCAGGCGCAGAGGTCGGCCACCACCTCGTTCACGCGGCGGGCACCCAGACTGCCGCCAAAGGAGAGGATCACGGTGCGGTCGCCTGCGCCCAGTTCGGCACGGATGGCTTCCCGGTTCTTCGCCTGGGTGAACACCTCAGGCCGGACGGGGTTGCCCACCACGATGGTCTTTTCGGGTGCGCCCAGCTTTTCCACGGCGGCGGGCACGGCGGCGAACACGATGTCCACATCCGGGGCCAGCAGCTTGTTGGTCACGCCGGGAAAGGCGTTCTGCTCATGCAGGGCGGTCTTGATGCCCTGTCTGGCGGCGCAGCGCACCACCGGGCCGGACACATAGCCGCCGCAGCCAATGACCAGGTCGGGCTGGATGTCCTTCATCATCTTTTTGGCCTTGGGGCCGGAGAGTGCCAGATTCCACAGGGTAATGAGATTCCGCTTGATATTGTTCAGGCTCAGCTTCCGCTGAAAGCCGGTGATCTCGATGTGATGGAAGGGATAGCCCGCCTGTGTGACCAGACGGTACTCCATGCCCTCCTTCCGGCCCGCGAAATGGATTTCGGCGGTGGGGTCGGCCTTTTTGATGGCTCCCGCAATGGCCAGAGCCGGGTTGATATGGCCGGCAGTGCCGCCGGCTGCAATGAGTACACGCATCTTGGTTCCTCCTTACTGTTCTGTCTGCGCTCTGCGCGCGGTATCCAGCACAATGGTCTTTGCCTTGCGCTGGCGCTCCCGCTCGGCGTGGGCTTCCTCCCGTTCCAGACGGGCCCGTTCGCCGTTGCGTCCGATATTGACCATAACGCCCATCTCGGCCAGCAGCAGGATCAGACTAGTGCCGCCGGAGGAGAAGAAGGGCAGCGAAATGCCGGTGTTGGGCAGGGTGTTGG
>OIXG01003388.1_pt1 | contig 10563 bp, 8 predicted proteins | sample 1587731 | NCBI WGS metagenome assembly OIXG01 (sample SAMEA3888908, study PRJEB22519) | human gut metagenome | biome: human gut; feature: human-associated habitat; material: faeces | place: Denmark | collected 2010
CGAAGCCTATCTCAAGAACGTGCGGTTGCGGTGCGGCAGAGGCTTTCAGCCCCATGTTGATAAAGATATGCTGCGACTCTGTACGCGCCCCTTTCACCGAATGATAATGTTCATCCAGTTCGGGCACAAACAGTGTTGCGCTTCCATCTTCCGTACGTTCTATAATTCGTTTCATAACTTAAAACATAGATATTACTCCCTGTAATGCCAGCAGCATCACGGCATACCGTATCAGCTTTCCGGCAAACATGGACGAAGTAGTCAGCCATACATTGCTACGCATGAAACCCAGCGCAATGGCAATTACTTCGCCCACGAAGGGCAGGAATGCGAAAAAGCCCATCAATGCTCCTTTACCTTGAAGGAACGTCTGCATCTTGTCTACTTTTTCTTTTTTTACTTTGAAATATTTCTCTATCCAGACTACGTTGCCCAGACGCCCCATGTAGTAGCACGTCATACCGCCAATCGTATTACCCAACGTGGCGAAGAGTACACACATCACCGGACTGAGCCCTACCTTTATCAGTGCTATCATCACCAGTTCCGAACTGAACGGAACGATGCTTCCTGCCAGTAAGGCGGAGATAAATAAACCGAGATAGCCCCAGTCTATCAGGAGTTGAACCAATGAGTCTACAAAAGCATCCATACGTTAAATCCGAATAAGAGTATAAGCCCGGCAAGGGCACAAATGAAAAACACATTAGAAGCCCGACTGTTCGTCAGTACCACGAAATGTCCTGTCAGGATGCTGACGCCTATCAGCAGCAAGGGCAGGAGGTGAAACGTTTGTGCCGGTTGCAACAGGATATAGACGAAGATGCAGAACGTCAGGAAAATAAGGAAATGCAGATAACTGCGGGTACGTATCTTATCTTCGTAACCTGCCACCAGGCAGTGAACGGAGCTTACTATGAACAACAGGAACAAATAGCCCAATGTAGCGATTTCCCATACTGGGAAGTTCCATAAAGTAATGGGATGGAACGTCACCAGTTCGATGAATGGCTGATAGAATAATTCTATTTCACCATAGAAGTAGGCATGTCCAAACAGGAACCAATAGGGGAGCGTCCAGCCGATCAGACCTCCGAAAAAGCTCTTAGGAGTGAGTGCCTGGAAACTGTATGCACCGATCCAGAAAATGGGAATGAACAATGTCAGTTGCGGGAAGAACAGACTGCCCGCCCCGATAAACAGGAACGAGTAGAATAGGATGCCCGCCGGATGTGGATGTTGATAGCCCTTGAACAGGAAGAACAAAGATATCAGAAATGCTGTCGAGGCAATGTCTCCAGCATATAATTGGTGCATGGCAGGACAGACAGATATCAGCAGAAAGTAAATGGCTGTCTGCACGGATGCCCGCATACGGATAATGGCGAAGGGGTTGTTCAGCTCTATCAGGAAGTAACCGATTATACCGTAAAGCAGAAAGCTTAGGGGCGCACTTGCCCATGTCGGAATCCAATCGTTGTAGATGGTTTCCCACAATGGGTAATTGCTTTTCATCACTGGAATCTCGGGTAATAAGATGGAAGTCAGTATCCAGCAGAACAGTGATAGAAAGACAGCAGCGGGGAGGGTGAAGCGCCCCGCTGTAATCCGGTTCTGTAATCGTTTACTTCGTATCATTATAATAAAGGTGATGGGGTGATTAGAGATCGAACCCGATGTCGCGGCGGAAATACTTCTTGTCGAAGTGGATCATATCCGCTACTTTATAACTTTTGGCAAGGGCTTCCTCCTTGGTTTCACCATACGAACATACGGCAATCACGCGTCCGCCGTTCGTTACCACTTGTCCGTCTTTCATTGCGGTTCCGGCATGGAAGAGGATACTGTCCGTGGCTGCTTCAAACCCGGTCATCACTTTGCCCTTTTCGTAAGCTTCGGGGTATCCACCGCTGACAAGCATGACACAGGCGGCTGTCCGTGGGTCCATCACCAATGTCTTGGTGTCGAGGTTGACATCGCGTACACCTTCCAGAAGTTCTACAAAGTCGCTTTGTATACGCAACATGACGCTTTCTGTTTCCGGATCGCCCATACGGACGTTGTATTCTATCACCATTGGTTCACCTTTCACACGGATCAGGCCGAGGAAGATGAAGCCTTTGTAAAGGATGTTTTCTTCCTGCAATCCGCGGATGGTAGGTTCGATGATGCGGGTACGTACCTTTTCCATGAATACCTCGTCGGCAAAGGGGACAGGAGTTACACTTCCCATGCCACCGGTATTCAGGCCTTTATCGCCTTCACCGATGCGTTTGTAATCTTTGGCAACAGGCAAAACCTTATAGTTCTTACTGTCTGTCAGCACAAATACGGAGCACTCTATACCGCTGAGGAATTCTTCGATAACAACTGTGGCGCTGGCCTGGCCAAACATACCGCCGAGCATTTCTTCCAGTTCCCGCTTGGCTTCTTCCAGTGTAGGGAGAATGAGCACACCTTTTCCGGCGCATAGACCGTCGGCTTTCAGCACGTAGGGAGCTTCGAGGGTTTCAAGGAAAGCAAGGCCTTCGTCCAGATTAGCAGCAGTGATGCTTTTGTAACGGGCGGTGGGAATACCGTGACGTTCCATGAAGCCTTTGGCGAACTCTTTGCTGCCTTCCAGTTGCGCACCTTTAGCTGTAGGGCCGATGATGGCAATATGTTGGGTGGAGGCATCTCCGGTAAAGCTGTCGTAGATACCTTCTACCAGCGGATCTTCGGGACCTACCACGATCATGTCTATCTTTTGTTCTAAAGCGAAGGCTTTCAAGGCAGGGAAATCGGTTGCCTTGATGGATACGTTCTCACCTACCGCACTGGTGCCGGCATTACCGGGGGCGATAAAAAGTTTCTCTACTTTCGGGCTTTGGGCTATTTTCCATGCCAGGGCATGCTCGCGGCCACCACTTCCTAATAATAATACTTTCATCTTTATATTTCTTTTAATTGTAATCACTTATTTCCTAAATACTCTTCAAAATAATGGGTTATCTTTTCATGCAGATGTACCCGGTCACGTCCCCTGACATTGTGCTTATGTGTGGGATAGATAAACAGGTCCGGATATGTGCGTGCATCCACACAAGCCTTTATGAACGAAAGTGTATGTTGAGGTACACAAGTATCGTCATGATCATCATGGATCAATAGCAGATGTCCTTTCAGATTGCCGGCAAGGTTTTTCAGGTTGCACTCTTTGTACCCTTCCGGATTACTCTGTGGGGTATCCATATAGCGTTCTCCGTACATGATTTCATAATATCCCCAGTCGATGACCGGACCACCTGCAACGCCTACCTTGAATATCTCGGGATAGCGGAGCAGCAATGCCGTAGTCATGTGACCACCGAAACTCCAGCCGTGCACACCGATGCGGTTGCCATCTACATAAGGCAGACTTTTCAGGAATTCCACACCTTTCACTTGGTCTTTTCCTTCTTCAATGCCAAGATGTCGGAAAGTAGCATTTTCAAATTCCAGTCCGCGGTTGTCACTTCCACGGTTGTCGAGGCTGAACATGATATAACCTTTGTTGGCCATGTAGATATCCCAGCCACGTGCACCGTTCTGCCAACCGCCGGTGACCATTTGGGCGTGCGGTCCACCGTATACATAGACAATGGTGGGGTATTTCTTATTCGGATCAAAGTCCGCAGGTTTTATGAGACGATAGTAAAGATCAGTCATACCGTCGGCAGCTTTGATGGTGCCTACTTCGATGCTCGGCATGGTGAAGTCCTTGAATGGATCTTCTGCTGTCAGCAGATTGATGCTTTTCCCGTTTTGTGTGGCGATAAGGTTGATGCTGCGTGGCACTTCAGGGCTGGAATAGGTATCTATGAGGTAACTGCCGTTTGCACTCAGTGTGCCGTGGTGTATACCTTCCGGTGTGCCTAGCGGGCTACGTTTGCCTGTTGCTATGCTTACTTTGAAGAGGTTGCTTTGCAACGGGGAATATTCCGTGGAAGCTATGATGATTTCTTTCTTTCCACTGTTGAAGCCAAGCACATCTTGCACAAGCCAGTTGCCGGAAGTCAGTTGCTTGACCAGCTTACCGTCTGTGCCATAGAGGTACAGGTGGTTGAAGCCGTCGCGTTGGCTTTGGTAGATAAACTTGCTGTTGTCCCACGGCAGGAATACGATGGGGTGCTGGGGTTCTACGTATTTGGGATGTGTCTCTTCAAAAAGAGTTCCTATCAGTTCGCCTGTTTCTACGCTGTACTGGCATAGCTTGGCATGGTTCTGATCACGGTTCAGTTCTATGAGATAAAGGCTTTTGGCATCCGGTGCCCAACTTATATTGGTGAAGTAACGGTCGGTAGGATCACCTGCATTCAGATAAATTGTCTTCTGCGTTTCGGGATTGTAGATGCCTACAGTTACTTTGTGGCTCGTCATACCTGCCATCGGGTAACGTACATTGTTCAATTCGCCCACCCGTGCGGTGATGTCCACTAACGGATATTGTGTTACCATACTTTCATCCATGCGGTAGAAAGCGAGCAAGTCACCTTTCGGACTCCAGTAAGTTCCTTTGCTGATGCCGAACTCGTTACGGTGTACGCTTTGTCCGCATACGATCCCTTCCGGTTCGTTGGTTACGGCGCGATCGTTAACATAAAGATTATTATTCAGAGTGTAAGCAATATGGCCGCTTACGGTATTATAATCCTCATTGGCTGCCTTTTCTGGCAAGGCTTGTTTGCTGATGATCTTATCCGCTTTCCAGTCGTAAACGATATAATTACCGGGCAGAGTGATAAGCAACTGAGTCTTTTCAGCCCAAGGCAGGCTCACCTGATATAAATGACTCAGTTTACCCAGTTTTTCCTGTTCCAGTGCTTGGTTGATTCTCTCACGCGTCAGGAGTAGGGTTTCCTTTCCTGTTTTAGGGTTCACTGCAAACAAAGAGTCTATTTCGGGCTTGATGCACGTGTCTCCCCACCATTGCAGTCCGTACAGGCTTTTTGCAAAGCGATAGGTTTCTCCGCCGGGGATCAGGTCTTCCAGCGTCGGTTTCTTTAAATCTTGTGCCATAACGTTCGTTGTGAAGAGAGCGGATGATGCCAATAATATCACTCCCATCCATTTACTGATTATCTTCATGTTCATAGTCTTTTGTTAGTCATTCTCTTTTCTAAAACCTTTCACTTCTATTCTGCCCATTGGTGTACTTTTCACTTGTACGGCGGCACTCAGCTTGGCAAAGGCAGAGTATCTAACACCTCCTTTGTTTGAGGTGACAATTTGGCACCTCAAACTGTCTTTCAGCAACTTACTCTCCCTCTTCCCGCTTTCTCGGTTTAAACTCCCTTTTCGGCTTGAACTCCCCGTTTCCTCCCGGACGACGTTCTCTGTCAAACGGTTTTCTTTCCCTGTCTCCATCCTTGCGGAATTCCCTTGGCTTGAATTCCCCTCTGGGCCTGTCTTCTCTCGAACCAAACTCCCGGGGTTTACTGTCTCTTGGTCTGAATTCCCTTGGCTTGTCATCTCTGGATCTGAATTCTCCTGGTTTGCGGGGTTCTCTCGGTCTGAATTCACGTGATTCTCTTGGTCTGAACTCCCGTCCTTCTTTCGGTTTGAAGCCTGATTCTTTAGAGTCTTCTCCCTCTTCACTTTCGCCTTCCTGTTTCTTGAATTCCTTGTATTTACCGTCGAAAATCTCGTATTTACGGAATTCACATTCCAGTGCACCGTTGAATAGAGGTATTTTGGCAGTCGGTTTCAGTCCTATCTGGTCGAAGCACTCTTCACGATAAGAGAGCACCCATGCCGTGTTTCCGGTGAAAGCGTGTTTCAGACGCTCGCCTATCATCTGGTACAGTCCCAGCAGATTATTGGTAGAAATACGTTCCCCATAAGGCGGATTGGTGATAATCATGGACTTTTCCGCCGGCTGTTCAAACTGCTGGAAGGGCTGCAACTTCAAGACAATGTCTTTCGATACACCTGCTGCCTTGATGTTGTGCGTTGCTATTTCGTTGGCCTGCGGATTATTGTCGTATCCGTATATCTTATGTGTAAACTCACATTCCTGACTGTCGTCGTTGTAAATCGTATCGAATAAATCCTGGTCGAAATCATTCCACTTCTCAAAAGCAAATTCCTTACGGAATACTCCCGGAGCAATGTTACGTGCAATCAGTGCCGCCTCAATGGGGATGGTACCCGAACCACACATCGGATCAATCAAATCACATTCGCCTTTCCAACCCGTCATGAGGATCATTCCGGCAGCCAGTACTTCGTTCAACGGAGCCTCTACCGCTTCCTGGCGATAACCGCGGCGGTGTAGTGACTCACCCGATGAGTCGAGCGAAAGCGTACACGTGGTTTGTGCAATGTGTATATTCAGCAGTACATCCGGGCGGTTGATTCGTACGGACGGACGTTTGTTGAATTTCTCGCGGAAATAATCTACAATGGCATCTTTTACTTTATAAGATACAAACTTAGAGTGACGGAATTCTTCGCTGAACACAACGGCATCTACAGCAAATGTTTTCTCCACATCCAAGATGTTTTCCCAGCTGATAGCTTTGATTTGGTCATAGACTTCATCAGCATCTTTGGCAATGAAGTTCTTGATCGGTTTCAGGATACGGATTGCTGTGCGCAAGCAGAAGTTTGCCTTGTACATCATTTCCTTGTCTCCACTGAAAGACACCATGCGTCGGCCTATTTCTATGTCGTTTGCCCCTAATGCAGTCAGTTCTTGTGCTAATACTTCTTCCAGACCTTGAAAGGTCTTGGCAATCATTTGAAAGGATTCCATCTGTTTATTATTGATTTTACGATTTACAATTTTACGGTTGAAGCTGCTGTAACTTCTTCTGTATCTATTGTTTCTATTGATGATTACTATTCTCTTAATATCCCTTTTACGGAACACTTGTACTTCTCGGATGTAACGCTTGTGTCTCTCTTCCGAAACACTTGTGTTGCTCAGCCGGAACGCTTGTGTCCCTCAACCGGGGCGCTTGCTTGCTGACTGCCGGTTACTTTTTGGCTTTAGTCTGTACAATTCTTGCTCCGGCCGGAACGTCTTCCGTCACCCAGATATTACCACCTACCGTGGCACCCTGTCCGATAGTGATACGTCCTAAAATGGTGGCATTGGAATAGACGATTACATTGTCTTCCAGTATCGGGTGGCGTGGGATACCCTTGATCGGTTTACCGTCCGCATCCAATGGAAAGCTCTTGGCACCCAGAGTTACGCCTTGATACAACTTCACGTTATTTCCGATGACGCACGTCTCCCCGATTACCACACCCGTTCCGTGGTCTATGGTGAAGTGGCTGCCGATGGCGGCACCCGGGTGAATATCGATTCCTGTTTCGCTGTGAGCCATTTCAGTGATGATACGCGGAATAAGGGGCACACCGAGTTTTAGTAACTCATGCGCAATGCGGTAATTGCTGATGGCACGTATGGCGGGATAACAACTGATTACTTCTCCGAAACTGTGTGCTGCCGGATCTCCATTGTAGGCGGCTGCCACATCAGTGGCCAGCACACGGCGCATTCCCGGCAAATTACTGATGAATTTAGCGGCAATCAGTGCCGCTTCTTCACGCTGAAGTTCAGTGCAACAGGTACATTCTCCGTTTCCGGTGAAGCAAAGCCCTGCAAGTACCTGACCGGTCAGCAAGTCGAACAAGCGTTCGATGTTTACGCCGATGTGATATTTGATGGTGCGGCTGTTGACTGTGGAATTACCAAAATAACCGGGGAAGAGGATGGCACGTGATAGCTCTACAATATCTTGCAGTGCCCTAGCCGAAGGCAATGGAGTGCCGTCCGTGTGCTGATGAAACAGTCCTTTATAAGATTGGCTGTCGGAAAGTTCATCTACTGCTTGGGTCAATATGCCGGTATAGTCGAATGAAGTCATATATATCATTGTTAATGAGGACAAAAGTAAAGAAATTCTATATCATTGCCAATAAATGGAAGGAATATTGGGTTTTATAGTTTATTTTTGCAGAAAAAAGAAGATGTTTTATGGCAAATAAGAAGAATCCTTTCGCAGGCAAGGTAAAGCAAGGGAATAAAAAAAAGCCGAGTGGCAAACGGATTGGAAAGTCAAAACCGGATAAAGCGAATAATCAGTTGAATAGACGGGTAAAATAAGCGTTCATTTATGATGTGGAAGAGCGTTTTCGTTTCTTATGGGGTTGTGTCAAAACGTGGATAATGCTGTCGTTTAGTTCGTAGGGGCGAGGTTTGCTCGCCCGAAAACAGTTTGTTTTGTGTCTTCGGGCAGGCAACCCCTGCCCCTACAGCTGACGATGGGATAGGCCGGTTTTGTTTTGGCACCCTCACGAACGGAGTGACTCTCCTTATTTCTCCACCAATGCAAAGTCCAGCTGTTTCTTCTCCAGGTTGGCACGTGCCACTTTAATGGTGACAGGGTCACCCAGGCTGAATTTCTTATGATGACGTCGCCCTATTAAGCAATAGTTCTTTTCGTCAAAGTCATAATAATCATCGCCTAAGTCGCGCATAGGAACCATGCCTTCCCACTTATTCTCATTGATTTCAACATAGAGTCCCCATTCCGTTACTCCCGAAATAACTCCTTCAAACTCCAAGCCCACACGTTCACTCATGAACTCTACTTGTTTATACTTCACCGAAGCGCGTTCTGCGTTTGATGCAATTTGCTCCATTTCAGAACTATGGTCGCACAAATCTTCGTATTTATCCTTTTGTGCCGTTCGTCCTCCTGCCAGATAGCGGGTGAGCAAGCGATGTACCATCATGTCCGGGAAACGGCGGATGGGAGATGTAAAGTGGGTATAGAAATCAAAAGCTAATCCATAATGGCCTATATTAACTGTTGAATAACGTGCTTTCTGCATGGCACGCAAAGAAACAGTTTCTATCAGGTTTTGTTCTTTCTTGTCCTTTATGTCATCCAGCAGGCGGTTGATGGATTTGGAAACCTCTGACTTTGAGCCCGAAGTGCGTATTTTATAACCGAAGCGGTTAATAAACCAATTCAGGTTTTCCAGTTTGTCGGGGTCGGGAAGGTCATGGATACGATAGGGGAATACTTTTGCTTTTTTATTTTTGGGCACTTTGCCGATTGTTTCAGCCACGGTACGGTTGGCAAGAAGCATAAACTCTTCAATCAGCTTGTTGGCTTCTTTGGACTCTTTGAAATAAACACTTAACGGTTTTCCTGTTTCGTCAATCTCAAATTTTACTTCAATGCGGTCAAAGTCGATGGCGCCTGCCGCCAATCGTTGTTTGCGCAGGATTTGAGCTAACTTGTTCAATTCCAGAATTTCTTCCTTGTAATCACCTTCACCGGTCTCGATGACTTGCTGTGCTTCCTCATAGGTAAAACGGCGGTCACTCTTAATCACTGTATGTTTGATGCGTGAATTCTTCACTTCACCTTTTTCGTTCATATCGAAAATGACAGAGAATGCCAGCTTTTCCTCATTGGGGCGGAGAGAGCAGATGAAGTTACACAGGCGTTCGGGCAACATCGGAATGGTGCGGTCTACCAAGTAAACGGAAGTTGCACGTTTTTCTGCTTCTTTGTCTATTGTACTTCCTTCTTTTACATAGTGTGTAACATCGGCAATATGTACTCCGACTTCCCACAGTCCCGGTTTGATAAGCCGGATGGACAGAGCATCGTCAAAGTCTTTTGCATCTTTGGGGTCGATGGTAAAGGTCGTTACGGCCCGGAAATCTTCCCGTTCGGCATAGTCGGCTTCCGTTATCTCGGCCGGAATCTTTTCGGCGGCGGCCTCTACGTTTTTGGGATATACATACGGCAGTCCGTATTCTGCTAGAATGGCATGCATCTCAGTGGTGTTTTCGCCTGCCTTGCCCAAGATGTCCATAACTTGCCCGATTGGGTTTTTGGCTTCTTTCGGCCATTCTATTATTTTTACGACAGCTTTATCGCCATTTTTCCCTCCTTTCAATTTATCTTTGGGAATGAAAATGTCATTTGCCAGCGTACGGTTTTCGGTAACAAGGAAAGCATAGAATTTGTCGACTTTCAATGTTCCGACGAATGTATCGTTTGCCCGTTCGATGATTTCAATTACTTCTCCTTCGGGGTTGCGGTTCTTGCGTTTTGCAAACAAGGCAATTTTGACTTTGTCGTTGTTCATGGCGTGTGCCGAGTTTCTTTCGGCTATAAAGATGGTCTCTCCTCCGTCCTCCGGGATGAAAGAGTTTTTACCATTGCTTTTACGCTGAAAAATACCCGTCATAATCAGTCCGTGGTCGTTCAGCTTATATTGCCCTTTTTCAACTTCTTGTAAGAAATCATCCGCTATCATTTCGAGGATGATGTCGGCGCAAAGCATTTTAAGAGGATGAGTAGTTAAGTTTAACCCGCTTGAGAGCTGTTTGAGGCTGAATGTTTCATTCGGCTTGGCACGGAAATAGTTGATGAGGCGTTCTGCCAGTTCACTCTTCTTCATGCGTTTTCCTGCTTTTTTTTCTTTCTTTTTAGCCATAAATGGGTATTTTAATGTATTATGTGCTACAAAGTAAACAAAATAATTGGAATAGCGGTTCAATAGATA
>OIXG01003389.1_pt1 | contig 10561 bp, 11 predicted proteins | sample 1587731 | NCBI WGS metagenome assembly OIXG01 (sample SAMEA3888908, study PRJEB22519) | human gut metagenome | biome: human gut; feature: human-associated habitat; material: faeces | place: Denmark | collected 2010
TGATTGCATGGAAGGAGCAACATCCAGAACACCAAATGATCCTGCACACGGACCAGGGATCTGTCTACGCATCTAAGGCCTACAACGACCTGCTGCCCATGTACGGCATTACCCGGTCGATGTCACGTGCCGGAACGCCGACAGATAACGCTGCAATGGAATCTGTCAATGGATGGATTAAGGCCGAGATGTTCATGGACTTGCACGTGACCGGAGAGAAGTCCATCGCGGAAGAGGTGGATGATTACATCCATTTCTTTAACGAATATAGGCCAGCCTATACATTGGGCTACTTGACGCCGAAGCAGTACCGAGAACGCCATATTTCTAAATGCTGAACTTATTCAAGTTGTAGTTGGCATAAAGTGTCTGGCGGTTCCCGAGACGATGTTGGAAGATTCACTGTATCTTGTACAAGTATTCAATTTTTATGCCTAATTTTTTTAGTTTCGTGTCCAATTTTTGTTGACAAGTGTATCAGGAGATTAAAATAACAGTTAAAAAGCGACGCTCATCTTTTTCCGACAGAATTATTCTACCCTATTTACCATCTCTAAATGTCCCTAATCTTCTATTTTGGGAATTAAGTCGTTTTCTTAATTGCCTCATATGCCTTTGAGCTACGAGACCGGTTTGATTTTCACTCTTGAAATTCTTTTGGAAGATAAAATGTGCCCTTTGGGAATACACCGGAAAATTTGATCCTCGCTTAGACTTACTGCTATTTCTATACAATCCAGATATACTATACAACGTATATAAATTTGTAGTTCTCCTTTTATTCTTCTTAAGCTGACTAAGCTGGACATTTTGCTTCACAACGTGATCAGCCTTACTATAAGCATGACTATAATAACGCCTTACAGAGCTGTCTTTAATATAAACTCTCTTTCCATCGTATGAAAACCCTAAAATGGAAATGATTCCATGCTCCTTTTTCTCATTGTAAATAATCAAGTTCGCACTAACACGATATTTCTTAGTTTTTTCCGGTGATAATTTAACCAGATACTTTCCTGTATTTGTACTTCTCTGGTTAAAAATTCCCTGTAGCTGATGAATCATTTGTTGATACGGTTCTTCCGTTATATACTTTTCCGGAATAGCAATAATGAAATCATCTGAATAACGGCGGTATATTCCATGATACGACCGCACTAATTCAAAAATCTTTTCATCAAATTGAATCATATAGATATTCGCCAGTACCCCACTCATGGGTGACCCCTGCGGAATACCGAAATGTTCTCTATTTATTTTTATAATAAACTGGTCATCTTTACACACTCTCTGTTTCTTTCTTGAGAGAATCCGGAATTCCTGATTTGTCAAAACTGTTTGACACTGGCAAAGCTGTTGATGTGTCATCCCTTTATAGGAAGCAATCCCTTCGTAATCAACATAACTGTAATGCAGGAGTGAATTCAATAATACATAATATATATCATCAGGAATATACTGGCTGTCCAAAACGCTACGAATCTGGTTCAACAGGTAAACATGATCAAGAAAATCAAAAAAATGCGTAAAATCACCTATGATAACATAACAAGGCTTATGGAACTTAATAAAAGCCAACGCTTCCTCTGCAAAGGAAATATTTGATTTTCCCTTCTTGTTTGTCCTATACGCAATAGAACAATCATCAATATTCCTATTTTCTAAATACCGGTTATACTTTCTGTTAAACAGAGCTCCATAGTATCTGTAAATCCATGCATCTTTATGTGCTGCATAGAGTATATCCCGATATTTTGGCCCTTCGTCTTTCCAAATTCGTTTTCCTGAAGAATCCGTCGACCAAGACTTATGGTACTTAGGCCGCTTAAAATGAATAAAAGGATAAAAACCATGCCTTAGCACCCACTTCTTATTTGTAATGCAACACCACAAATGATTTGTCAATTTTATTCTACGATCAAAATGGATATAAGAAATATTTTTCCCTTCGATTTCTTTTCTAATTTCGATATCTGCATCCATATGCAACATCCTCACATAAGTCCCACTTAAAAATCCCATTAGCCAAGGTGGATAGATCCTTATAGCTAATGGGACGAAAAGCAAACCGGATTACTCCCCTATCCAACATTTTTAACTCTCTGTGATATACTGGAGACAGAGTCACCAGCCAACACATTACAGGCAGTTACTGCGATTGCAGAGTGCCTGCTAGCCTTGCTCGAATTCATGCCGTGTAGCAAGCGTTCGATGAAACTGGGAAGAAAGGCCTTTCTTTCCTGTTTCAGGGTTCTTACAACAGTTCTGAAAGGAGCATTGACTTTGATAAAGCCATCCGATGTCTCATAAGACATCGTCACCGGACCGAGATGAAATATAAAAATCAAATAGCCCTTATTTGTATTATACGCCAAACAGAAATAAATTCAATCGCATTTTAAGAGAAGTAAAGGGATGCAGCAAGTATGTGACCTCGATTCCCGAAATACGTAACGAGTCATTTGACCACGCTTCACCAATCATCTATTTTCAGGAGCAGCCAGCAGTGGTGTAACGCCTAAATCCCTATAGAGCTGTTCCTGCTTAGCCAGGACTTCTCCCTGTATTGGGGCTTTCCCCGGCTCTATGAAGCATTCAATAGAGTCAAGTTCATCAAGCACTTCATCCATGGTATACTTGGCAAACAGCCCTGCCTGAAACATCCTCTACTTGATGTAGGAAAGGTAAATAAGTGCCACAAATTCGACAAAAATCTTACCTTCCATGGCACTTTCTGAAGAAACTAATGTCCTGCGCATGTTGAGACGGTCTTTGATGTCAAAATAGGCCTTCTCTACCACATCTCTCGTACGGTATATGTTCAAGGCTAGAAGAGGATCTTTGACCTCATTGCTTACAAGAGCGAAGAAGCCGTAGCGTTCCCTCGCCTTGTCAATTGCTTCCTGATTGACCGTAATCTGTATACCGCGCTTGGGTGTTTCCTTTACAATGAAATACCGGCCGTATTCGCTTTCATGGTCAGCCTTTCTCTGCCCTGATTCCAATTCATGTTGGAGTTTACTGAGTTTGCGGTTTAACGTCTTTTCATCCTCCAACCGCTTTTCCGGGTTATAGTAGAGATGAAGGTACATACGCCGTTCATCTTTAAGCACATCCCCCTTGTAGGGCCGTTTCTGCTCGTAATCCCAGGTGATGGTCTTGGAGAAGGCATAGAGGTCATGATTTTCATCGTATGCCTCGTAAGAATCCTTACCGGTCCCGATTTCTGTGATGAAATCTTTAACATACCCCAGCATCGTCCTCACACCTATGATGAATTTATAGTGCTTCCGGTACAGGGCGTTAATGTTATCCTTGCTGTAGAAGCCGCGATCCATGACCAGCTTAATTTTCCATAGCCAAAGACATCCAGTTCCCGTACCAGTTCATTTACGGTCTTCACATCCGGTATATTGCCGGAGAGCTTGCGGTAATAGAATAGCAGTCCCGATTCCTCGCCGAATAGAAGGGCCAGGTTAATCTGTAGAAGCTTGTCATTGTCCTTGTTCTTACCGTATTTCACCTGCTTCAGAAGCTGGGAACAGCTGGAAATAGACGTCGTGTCATAAGCCCAGCACTCCTTCTCTGCACGCCGTCTGCCCTGCAGACGGAAGAAACGCATCTTTGCTTTCTCAGAGATGGACTGGAAAATCTCTGAGCTCCGCTGAGACGGGATATTCTCACCGTATGGATGCTTATGGAGCTTTGCCCACCCGGCAAACCGGAATAGAAGGTTCCTGTTCTCAAGGATAAGATAATAGACAATGGACTGAATCTGGCGGTAAGAGTCGGGAAAGCAGGTCTTTAAATCAGCAGCAACACCGGTAGCCTCTCCAATCTGGTCAAAGAGGTAGGTAAAGCCGCTTGGTGTGAATTGACGGCACCGGGCCTCTTTTTCTGAGTACAGGGGCTTTATCCTTTGACTGGCCACGTCTCTTTCCTCAACCTTTAGTGGGAACCACCTTGCCAGTTTCGGGGTCAAGACGACCAATAAGCTTCCGATGAAAGCGGCTCTGCTGCTTCTCCTTGTCCCCGTAAGAAGTTGATTCGTGGACATATGTAATACCACTGCGTTTGTCGTTCTGTCGAACTATAGCCATGGGTTTCACCTCGTTATGTAATCTAAATAAATTACATCACATAACTATCTAAGCTCAAGACTTAATATGGTACTTTACTAGATTTTATCGTCGATTTAAGATATTACTTTCCGTGAATCCTTGTTATGTAATCCAGGAATCTAGGTGGTTAGTATCACGGCCATAAAAGCCACACCATATTTCTGAACACTAAGCATGAATAAATCTACAAATACAGATGAACCTGGAAAGAGTCCTCCACCTGATATGGATGCCTCTCTACCGCGTAATCACTGGCTTTCAATTCGTATTATATAGTATGATTCTCGCACATGATGCTTATGTTGTACAACCTAATACGCCACACCTGATTAACACCACTTGGTATTATTCCTCAGACACAGGGTGTGCTTGAATAAAGCTACGCATAGCATTAATAGAACTTTTTAATTGTTCACGAGTATATCTAACATTTTCTGTATTTTCAGGATGATGAATCTGATGACGTATGTATAAAGTCAGGGAGAGGGTCTCCTGTTTCTGATTCCCATTTGGCAACAGTTTGTGATACTCAAGTGTCCCAATCTGATTATTATATTCGCACTCATACGCTTTCTTAAGATTATTACTCTCGATATAGCCAAACAATTCATCATGATATTCTTCAGTTGCTTCATCAAAAGCAACGAAATTAACTTCATTCAGTGAAGGAAATGGTAGACATTGTTTATGAATATGGATAACTCCCCCATTATCTACAAGCCTAATATCTTCAAAATCTAACTGCTTGACAATATTACCACTATGAGTTGTTAGAATAACTTGAACATTAGGAATACTTGAAAGATCCTTAAAAGCTTTTACAAGCAAAAGCTGATTTTGGAAATGCTGCGATGTTTCCGGCTCTTCAATAGCATAAATAATACTTGCCGTTGAGTTGCCAGATGCCTGTTCTCTTAATTTTCTCTCTGCTTCAACTCTAAAAAAAATAAGTAAAATTAATCGGCGAACCCCACTCCCGCGTTTATTAATAGGGATATCTTCATCACCTGTTATTGATACACTTTTAAAAACTTCTGCCCATTTCAATTTACTGGGATCTGGTATAGAAGGTTCCAGTGTTTTGGCTACGCTAGCATCCATTTCTTGTAACTTTTCTAATGTTCTTCTAGACACGTCCTCAAGCTTTCTAATTACATTCTGCGCTATACTATTTAGTTTCTCCTGAACATCTTTCTCCATTAAAAATTCTTTAACCGCATGCTTTAATGGATCCTGTACTTCATTATCAGAATCGCTGTTGCTCCGATCAGCTTGAAACAGCGAGTAAATGGAAAGATATTTTTCAATTTGTTCCCAGATAGATTTGGTCTCCCCTTTAGAAACATCAATTTTTCGATTTGCTAAACTCAGGCCTTCTTCTTGATCATAATATGACCAAATGGCAGCTCTAAATGCTGCGCTCACTGTTTTGTCTGTAACCTTATCTTCAATGTTAAGTTCGTTGACTTTCTTTTTCAAATCAGCTATTTTTAATTGCATTAAATCATTACAGTTAGGATTATTGGGATGCTTTGCTATAATATAAACTTTTGCTTTAGAAGATGCATTGGGAAATATTTTTTCTATGTGTAATGTTCCATCATCATTTAGTAAATATTCGTCCTTAAGAGATGTCTTGTTAGAAGCATCTATAACTATCTCAGCAGGCAGATCGGTAAAGCAAGCTTCTATAGCAATATCCGTATCATTGCCATTCTTATTTTCAATATTTATGTCCTGATTATCAATTTTTATACAGCCTTTACCATCATTAAAAAAGATATCTAAAGCCTCAAGAATTGTCGACTTGCCGCTATCATTTTTACCTACAAAGGTAGTTATATCGTTAAAGCCTACTTCTGTCCTATTCTTGTACCCTCTGAAATTAGTGATAATCAACTTTGCTAATTTCATATGTCACATCTCCATCCACTTTTAAAGAACACAGATTACAATTAACATTTGAATAGATAGATATACCAAACAAATCGATTTCCCCCAAATCAGTCATATAAGCATTACCTATTCAAGACACAAAGTTATGCGCCCTCACTACTTATATTAATAATCATACAAGCAGCAGTTTTATGCTATATCAAATATTTCATTAGCAAATTATAAAGGATTTTTTGAATGCAAAGCGAGTCCCTATAATCTCAATGTCTTCAAATACTCCCCGAATTCCTCTCCTAAATCCTCTCTCCGCAATGCAAACTCGACCACCGCTTTCAGATAGCCCAGTTTATTGCCGGTATCGTACCTCTTTCCAGTGAAGTTATAAGCATATACATTCCCACAGCGGGCCATGACACGGAGTGCATCGGTGAGTTGGATTTCTCTCCCCTTGCCTGGCTTCGTCTGCTCCAGGATATCAAAGACCTCTGGCGTAATCACATACCTGCCCAAAGCAGCAAAACGGCTGGTTGCTTCTTTAATCGACGGCTTTTCTATCATATCCACCACCTTCAGCAGATCCGGATTCTCCATCCTTTCTCCCTGAATAATCCCATAGGCAGATACTTTCTCCTCAGGCACCATCTGACAGCCTACCACTGTACTTCCAGTCTCATAGTATCGGCCCATCAGCTGCTTCAGTGCCGGCTCTCCATTTCCAGTGTATACAATATCATCACCCAGAATGACTTCGAAGGGTTCTCCATCCACAAATTCCCTGGCACAGAGGATGGCATCGCCAAGGCCTCTCATATAGGGCTGTCGCACATAGTGAACCTTGATGTCAGAAATCTTTCGGATTTCTTCCAGTGCCTTCAGCTTCCCGGACTCCATCAAATGATGTTCCAGTTCCGGCGAAGAGTCGAAATGATCTTCGACAGCCCTCTTTGCATGTCCGGAAATAATGAGAATCTCCTGAATTCCGCTATGCTGGATTTCTTCCACAATATACTGTATTGTAGGCTTATCAACAATAGGAAGCATTTCCTTGGGCATAGCCTTTGTTTCCGGAAGGAAACGGGTACCAAAGCCTGCGGCGGGAATGACTGCCTTACGAATTTTCTGCATTCAGATTCTCCTTGTAATTATCTATCAAGGATTTCCAATCGGTGATACCAATAAGTTCATCATATATCTTCATTGTCAGCAAAACAAGCAGACGAAGCAAAACATAGTAATTATATTCATGATTTACCTTTGGCCCATACACTTTTCCATGAGCATAAAGATTTCTTAATTGCGGCCCATTAGATGAACTAATCGTATTTAGATAATAGTTAAAGTACCGTCCTTCCTGCTCAGACAGCAAAGTCTCACCAAAAAGAATCATATCACTTTCTTGTAAAAATTGAATTGCCTCCAAATTTCTACTTGATTGACTATAATAAGCAGTCTCACAAAAATCGAAATGATACAAATCCCGCAGCACCCTTATTACATATGGATTTGTCCAAGATAAAACTCCATCACCTGATATATACAAATAGCCCTTATTTATAAGTCTCTGAATAGGTTCACTCTGATAGTCTGCAAAATCATCAAGATGCATTGTCCCCTGACAAATCAAGTCATAGAAGCAATTACATTCCTCTTTGATCACCTTTGCATGACGAAGAATTGACTGATCTGAAAAAAGAAGATACGTAAGTGATTGAAAAGGCTTACCTTTTCCATAAAAATATTTTGCCTTAATAAGACTGGGAATTTTTCTATAATCCGCCTTTAGCGGCTGGTACTGAATATAATCCCAGTCTACACTTCCTTTAGATACATAACAGGAATATTGATAAAAGATGCCTTCTATGCAGTTTGCCACAGCTTCAGCACGTGTATTAAATCCCACATTCTGCCTCAGTAAATTTATATCAAATCCTGTGATGCCAAGCCCTTCAGGTAAATAGCGATTATAGAACCACTCCAAAATATCTTCTAATGGATGATGCATCCTTTCCAGCAAACTACAATAAGCAGCCAGGGTGGAATAACAAAATAAATCATGCCATCTGAAATATATGCTTTGGGGATAATGCTTTTTCTGTGGAATTTGGCAAATATACGCAAAGGACCTCAAATCATGTTCATGAGAAACGGCAACGATTCTATTCCAAGGGTCGCAAAAATAAAATGGATAATAGAAATTTTGCAATAAATGCTCATTTGACATATCCCCTATGACAAAGTCCTCACTGTAGGAGAAAAAAATCCGATTATAATCTTTCGACAAATCCAGAAAAGGGGTCCTCTGCTTGGGAGAAAAATCAGTACGCATCTTAAGCGGTATACGCAAAGTTTCCTCATCCTTTGAAATAGTATGTATGATAATCTCATATTTCCTTTTGGCTTCCGCTTTGACTTCAGCGCTTACAGGAAAATCGGAAGAGAGAACCATTTCCAAATATTGGGCCGATGGACTTGCGCTCCGAATAAATCGCGTCAACGCTTCATCCATATGTTTTTGTGTATACTCTTTAGGAAAATAATACCTCATTCCGTCAGTATTCAAATAGTCATTAAAAATAAAGCGGTATGAAAAAGGATAGTCGTCCAGCAGCTTAGTTAATTTTGTTTGGAATGCATTGACAATATCTTTATGTCTAAGGATTTCATCCAAAGTTTTCTCCTGGATTTGAGGAAACGAACATAAACTTATAAACTGAGAAACACTCACCTGCCGATACTTTTAGTTTTATCAAGCGCATTCCAAAAATCTGAAATATAATCTAATTCAATATGTTCGTATTGTTCAATCATGCTTCCAATATCAAGAGAGTTAAACAGCCTCTGCGCTTTATGAAATGCTTGAGACAAAAAAGGATATTGAGAATCATATTTCCCCTTTGCCACATCATTGAAATGACTATAGCCGATACCGACATTATAAAGCTCCAGTATGTCATTCAAATCGAATGTATCTTTAGATTTCTCAGGCAGGGCATTATCGGCAAATAATCGACTGATTTGCGGTAGCCTCTCATCCCAAAACAGATAATTTGCTAAGTCATTATCTCCATAATATTTAATTCTATTTATCAATGATTTTCACCTCCTGCATCCAATTGAATTTTAGATATTTTATGGAGCTTCTAGTATTACACGATGGTGAGCCACAAGATACGCTGTCAAAAGCTATCCACGTTCCCCAAAATTATCACAAAGGAGCCGTCCAATGCCCCGCGCAATGAGAAAGGATAAATCAACAAATACAGACAAATCAAGATTCTGCATCTGCGGTATGCACTCGGCTCTCTATTGCATATTATACGTCTTCCACATACATAATAAAAAGCAGAAACACTGTATATCAATAATAGGGTAAATCCCTGTTTAAGAAATATGGATTGGTATAATCTTACTTGGCTCTATAAGTCCAAACTGTAATGGGTTAAAGCTAAAATAATCTTTTCTCATATCATTGTCAGTCTTCATCTTTGGAATATAAAAAGACCTGATGTCAGGATTTACAAGTGACAGATGAACATATTGATTAATATAACCCGACAAAGCAGAAGGAATGTTAAAAAGCAGATAGGGGACCAAATCGTACCGCATATAAAATAATATTTGCAGCAATAACATTTAATGCTATCTCCAGCGATGCATCCGCAAAACCGTTACCCCGATCATGTTTTACATGATTATGATTATATTTATCATACCATATAAGAGACTTGGTAGGCTGATTCTCATTCCAATCGTCAAAAGGTTTAAAAGGATGTAAGTCCGCATAGGGTTTAAATTTAACTTCATAGTCCATAAGATGGGCTGGTTTATTCAATTTTATAAAGTCCTTTGATGTATAGTCTCTTCCCTGTGGATGTATTTGATTTGCCCTAAGTATATGCCTGCATTGATTTTCAAATTCCGTAGAGGCAATAATGATCAGTTCCCTAAGCCGATGCCCATAGCAGGAAAGATTACACTCTACCGGTTCTATATACGAAAATATGTCAACAAGTTTTTGAAGAAGCAGAAATAATGCCTGACTTTCATCTTCTTTTTCCAAAGATGTGTATCGGAGTCCCTGCTGCAACTCATTATATTCGCTTATTCCCGGTCGCCAGATGGAAGGGTGAGAGACTCCAACCTCCTCATACATGGGTTGAATATTTTCTGCACCAAATCGATCAACCACCCATTGATTCAAAGATAAGCCCGCTTTTTTCCCCTCAATGGCAGTAATACCAGGTGAAATAGTATAGAAGCCCTCACCCATGCCATATATATGAACATAGAAATCACCGTCTTCATAAGCAAATCCCAACGGGCATTCTTCATTTAGCCGACTATTCAGAACCCAGTTAGGTAAAATAATTTTCGTATTACGATAACAGATGGCCTTCATTACTACCACCTCCTCAAATGACACAGTACCTTACAACACTCGCCATTTTGAGCAAAGCCGAGAAATTTTCCTCATCATACAGCGTAAGTATCAAGTTTTCCTCGGTAATTCATTTGACTGTCGATAATTACTATCTCCGTGGCTT
>OIXG01003390.1_pt1 | contig 10556 bp, 10 predicted proteins | sample 1587731 | NCBI WGS metagenome assembly OIXG01 (sample SAMEA3888908, study PRJEB22519) | human gut metagenome | biome: human gut; feature: human-associated habitat; material: faeces | place: Denmark | collected 2010
CTGCTTGGCAAGGTTGCCCTTGCTGCGGAACACGAAATTGCGCTGGATGGGGAAGTTGATGCACTCGCCAATGACCATTGTAATCATAGAGGTTGTCTTTGATGTCTGCACTCTCCAGCCGCTGTGCGTGGACTCCCTGGAAATCAGGGGGAGTTGATGCTTTAAGTTTTCAACGTTTTGCTCGTTTGACGCTGGTTTTCCACATCTTTGCACCGTGAACGCAAGAAAAAGGGCTGCTGCACGGTATTTGTGCAGCAGCCCCTTCGGCTTACTTCATGGGGACAGAGAATATCCGGGGCAGCGCTTCCGAAACGCTGTCATTAGTGCAGTTCGGGCCAGTAGTCCTTATTGGCAACGATCAGGTCGTCCAGGATCTCCTTGGCCACCTTGGCACTGGGCACGGTCTTGCTGAGGGTCAGAGCCTGCCACAGCTTCTGATAGCTGTGCTCGCAGTAGGCTTCCACCACCAGCTTTTCCACGGCGACCTGCTGGTTCATCATGCCCAGCTGGAAGGTGGGGATCTCACCCTGGCACAGAGGTTCGGGGCCGTCGTTGCCCACCAGGCAGGGCACCTCTACCATGGCGTGGGGATCAAAGTTGCTGATGGCACCCTTGTTCTCCACAATGCAGAGCATCCGCTCGTGGGTGTTGTAGGCAATGGCACGGGCCAGGTCCACAATGAAGCTGGCGTGGTTGTCGATGCTGAACTCATCGCCGTGGAACTCGCCGGAGGCGGTGATGGCACGGGCAGCACCAAACACGTTCTTTTCGCGGCCGTTAATGACCTCGTTGGCACGGGTGTAGTTGGGATCGCTGTGCTCCACCACATAGTCCGGGAACAGGTAGTACTTCAGGTAGGTGTTGGGCAGGCAATCCGGGGTAACAGCCTGCAGGTCTGCCGCCTTGCGGTGGGTCTCCTGCCAGCTGGCATCCATGTGCTGGGTCTCAATGGCCTTCTGGGTCAGATAGCCGTTTTTGCTGACATAGTCAATGAGCTGGGGGGTGTAGTCGGTGCCGTCCTTGCCCTTCACGCTGGTCCACCAGCCAAAGTGGTTCAGGCCGTAGTACTTCACGTCCAGGTCCTTGGGGGTCTTGCCCACGATGTAGCTCATGCGGCGCAGGGTGCCCACCGGCATATCGCAGATGTTGATGATCTTGGAGTTGGGCCGCAGCACACGGCAGGCCTCTGCCACGATGGAGGCAGGGTTGGAGTAGTTGAGCATCCAGCAGTTGGGGCTGTAGGCTTCCATGTAGTCAATGAGCTGCATGATGTCCGGGATGCTCCGCAGGCCGTAGGCGATGCCGCCGGGGCCGCAGGTCTCCTGTCCCACCACGCCGTGGCGCAGGGGAATCTTTTCGTCCTGCTCTCGCATGGGATAGCCGCCGCTGCGGATGTGGGCCATGCAGAAGTCCACGTCGGTAAAGGCTTCCTTGGGGTCGGTGGTGTAGCTGAAGGCCACATCCGGTGCCACCTTCTTCATAGCCAGGGCCACAGCATCCGCAATGGTCTTCTGACGCTCCGGGTTGTTGTCATAGAGCTTCAGGCTGCGGATGGGGAACCGATCCAGGCTGTGCATCAGCATCATGACGATGCCCGGCGTGTAGGTACTGCCGCCGCCTGCAATGACGATGGAAAACTTTTTCATGGAATATTACCCTCCCTCTTACTGGATGTTTTGATATGGGTGTTGGAATGCAAGATCTTATTCTTCGCCGCTGAGGCCCAGCTCAGCGTCCACTGCCTTGCGGACAGCGTTGACCTTCAGGCCGTAGACCACCTGGACATTCTTGCCCTTGTGGATCACGGCAGAAGCACCGGTCTGGTTTTTCAGCACATCGTCCTGGACCTTGTCGGGATCTGCCAGCTCGGTACGCAGACGGGTGTAGCAGTTGGTGACCTTCAGGATGTTGTCCTTGCCGCCCAGAGCCTCCACGATGACAGCAGCGTCCACGGTGTTGTCAGCAGCAGGGGCAGCAGCGGTGCCGTTCTCAGCAGCCACCTTGGCCTTGTACTCGGACTTGGAGTGGAGCTTCATCTCCATGCCCTCTGCCTCACGGCCCAGGGTGTGGAGGTTCAGCTTCACGATGAGCACCCGGAAGATCACATAGTACAGAACGAAGTACAGCACGCCCACAGCGATGTAGACAGGCCAGCGGGTCTTGCCAATGCCCAGGGGCAGGTTGTACAGCAGGAAGTCGATGAAGCCGTTGGGGCCGATGGCACGGCAACCCAGCAGGTTCAGGACCACAAAGCTGGAACCAGCCAGAACGGCATGGACCACAAACAGGATGGGAGCCACGAACAGGAAGCTGAACTCGATGGGCTCGGTAACGCCGGCAATAAAGGAAGTGACGGCGGCGGTGATCAGAACGGGCTTGATCTTCTCACGGTTCTCGGGGCGAGCGGTCTGGTACATGGCCAGGCAGGCACCGATCAGACCAAACATCTTGGAGATGCCGCGGGCATCCCAGATGACGGACTGGCTCAGCACGGCAACGGAAGGATCCGCGATCTCAGCATAGTAGATGTTCCGGGCACCCTCCAGCACCTGGCCGCCCACGGTGGCAGTGCCGCCCAGAGAGGTGTACAGGAAGGGGGTGTAGACCAGGTGATGCAGGCCGGTGGGGATCAGCAGACGCTCCAGCGTGCCGTAGATGAACAGGCCAAAGTTGCCTGCGCTGCGGATAAAGCCGCCCAGCGCATTGATGCCAGCCTGTGCATACGGCCACACAAAGGTGAACAGCACTGCCAGCACCACCATGACGGGGATCAGCACGATGAACACAAAACGGGTGCCGCCGTAGGGCGTTGTTGAACTCGGTCTCGCAGAAGCGGTTGTGGATGTAAGCCACCACGATGCCCAGCAGCAGGCCGATGAACACGCCCATGTCCAGCACCTGGACACCCAGGACCATGGCCTGGCCGGTGCCGGAAAGGCTGCCCTCCACCAGCATACCACGCATATTCATAAACTTGTTCATGGCGTTGAGGAACACCAGGAAAGCCAGCAGAGAGATAAAGCCTGCCTCAGACTTTTTCTTGTTGGCCAGGCCCACGCTGAGGCCCACGCAGAAGATAACGCCCAGATTGCCCAGGATGGCGTTGAGCGAACCGGACAGCAGCGTGCCGAAGCCGATGGTGACCGGGTTGTTCAGGAACGGCAGCACTGCCTGCAGCCGGACGTTGGTGAACAGGTTGCCCACAGCGATGAGAATACCGGCAATGGGCAGGATCAGAACGGGGATGAACATTGCTTTGGAGAACCGCTGCAATGCATCCATTACCTTATCCTTCATGGGTTGACTCCTTTTCATTTACAATTCCAAAAACCATTCTCCTGGGATGCGTCCATCCCCTGGGACCCGGCCGGGTCTGTGATGTTACTATCCCACAAACCAACGCAAGTGTAAACATTTTTTGAACAAATGAAAACGCGTTACCCAAAACAGTAACGCGTTTCTATTACTTTTGTTTAAGAACCCATGATTTTTTTGTGCGAAATGCACAGACATTCTTACTTGATGCCGTTTTCCATGCACAGGCGACGGTACTCGTAGGCGATCAGCTCGATGAGCATCATCACCTGCGGAAAAAAGGTGTTGGGCATGGTGTTCTGGTCGTCCAGCTTCCACTGGTTCTCCACCCGGAACCATAGGTCGGCGTACCGGCCCACGCTGTTCTCCTGCTCGCCGGTAATTGCCACAGTGCACACGCCGTTTTCCTGCGCGGTCTTGATCTTGTCGCGCACCATCGAGGTCTCGCCGGATTTGGAGATGCAGAAAAACATCCCCATCCGGTCCAGGGTGTTTTCAAATATGCCCACCGAGTCGCCGCCGGTGGCACTGAAGCACAGGATGCCCATGTTCACCAGCTTCTGGGTCAGGTAGGTGGCCACCGTGCCGGAAAACCCGGTACCATAGACAAAGATCATCTTGTCCCGCTGCTCCAGCAGCTTTTCGGCGCAGACCTTCAGCTGGGTGTAGGTATTGTAATTCAGCAGAGACTGGGTGCTGAAGCCGTTGAGGAAGTCTTCCTCCTCCTGCATGGTCTGATGCGGTGTCTCGGTAAAGGAGCGCAGCTTGTAGCACATATCCACAAAGCCACTGTAATTCATCTTGCGCGCCAGCCGCATAATGGTGGAGGTGGAGGTATAGTTCGCCCGCGCCACCCCGCGCACACCCTCGGTCTGTACCGTGTCCAGGTGGTCCAGGATATATTCCAGCACGGTGCGCTCCGTGTCGGTCAGATTTTTTCCCTGCGTGATTTTTTCGATGTTCAAAAAAGCACCCCCTGTGCCGGTTTATCCTGCATCGTTCGCCAGCTCTTTTTCTGCGGTCTTAATGGTATCGTACCGCTTATTCATGTAAACGTCAAGAACAGATTTCCGGACGATAGGATCGTTGCCAACAAGGCTTACTGGCCGGAGTTGCACTGATAAGCCCTTTGTCGGCGGCAGATACCACCTGACCTACAGGACAGTATGAAGAAGTACAATCTTTCCGAGATCATGCACAAGGCATGGAAGCTGTACCGCAAGGGCACAACGGCCTTTGCCGAGTGCCTGCACCGGGCGTGGAACAGTGCAAAGGCTCTTTTCCAAGTGGTTCTCATCCATTCCAGCAAGGGCGACGGCCAGACCTACCGCGCGTCATTCTTTGCGGCATCCCAAGTGAAGCCCCTACCACATTTTCAACTGGCGCAAACTGAAGCACGGAACGCCGGTCTTTGGCTATCTGTGATGCTTCTGGGAAGCAGCCCTGTGTTAAACACAATTCATCTCATACATGAGCAAACAAATAAGGCTCACCGCCAAAATTGACGGTGAGCCTTATTTTATGCTTTATTTGTGCTTTCTCAAGCGCTCACGCAATTACTTGCGGGGGTTCTTGATCGCAGCCTGCGCGGGTGCCAAAATTACAGAGCGTTTGCGGTAGCAATGTGTTTTCCTTTTAATAAACCGTATTTTCAAAGAATGGCTTTATACTTCGTTTTATTCCACCGCGTAAATCTCATCCTGCAATTTGCCGTCACGGCCCATGACCTTAGCCACCACGCGGTCTGAATGCCGGACATAGGCTGCCGCCGGGCCGTTGATTTGCAGCGCAAGCTTTCGCAGCTCCCGGATGTCCTTCACCGGCAGGCGGGCGGCTGCTAGTTTCTGCTTCAAATCCGGGCGGGCAGGGTTCACGGCGATGCCGTATTGAGTCACCAGCAGGTCTACCGAGCTGCCCGGCGTCGAGGTGGTGATGACCTTGTCCACCACGATAGACATTCTCGCTCGGGTCAGCGGTGCCACGATGACGGTCAGCTTTGCTTCCTCGGCCACATCGGTATGGCCGCCGGAGCCGCCGATGATACGCCCATTGGAGTCCGTGTGGACATTTACGTTGAAATCGGTATCGATTTCGGTGGCACCCAGCACCACCACATCCAGATTGGACGCCGCCGTGCTCTTGGAGTCTGGGCTGGCATACTGTGCCGCCGTAATCTCCATATGCTTCGGGTTCTCCCGGATGGATTCCACTGCTTTCAAGTCAAAGCACTGCACGTCCTGAATCGCGGCAAAGCATCCGGCTTCCAGCATTCCGACGATATAGCCCGTGATGCCGCCCAGCGCAAAGCTGCCCTTGATGTTCTTGCGCAGCATGATTTGTTTGAGGTATTCTGCAACGGCCAGCGAAGCGCCGCCGGCACCAGTCTGAAAGGAGAAGCCATCTTTCAGCAGACCGGAAGCATCGATGGCCTGTGCGGCGAGGTCGGCAATCTTGAGGGCAATCGGGTCTTTCGGCATACGGGTCGTGCCCGACACGATGCCCAGAGGGTCGCCGATGGCAGGAACATTTACCACATAGTCCACATAATCCTCAGTGATGGAGGCGTCCGTCAGAGGATAGTCCATCAGGTGGTCGGTGATGACCACCACTTTTTTTGCCTTCATGGCGTCTGCAAAGGCGTAGCCCAGCGAGCCGCAGGCCGACGGGCCGTACTTGCCCGAGCAGTTGCCCATAGAATCTGACGCCGGAGCTGCAATAAAGGCAATGTCGATGAGGCTGCGCCCGCTGAGAATGTCCGCCGGGCGGGAGCCATGCGTGCGGAAGATGATGGGTTTGGGCAGGATGCCCTTGCTCAGCTCCCGGCCAATGCCCGGTGCAATGTAATCCGTTTCCAACCCAGTAACAACGCCGTTTCGGATGTGGTCGAGCATCGGCTCGTAGCAGTCAAAAACCGAGCTGGCGTTCACGGTCAAATCTTTCACGCCCATCTTCGCGGCTTCGTCCAGAACCATGTTCAGCACATAGTCGCCGTTGCGCAGATGATGATGGAAGGAGAACGTCATGCCGCTTTTTGCCCCGCACTGGCGCAGCGCGTCGGCCAGCGTCTCTACAATCTTGCTCTCCTGCGGGCGCTCATAGCGTCCCGCAGGCCGGCTTGTTCCATTGCCTGCCGGAGTGTTTCGCAGAGCTTACGCAAGGTAATCCACCCCCTCAATTTCAGATGCTGCTTCCAATGTCGTACGAGCACGCTGCACGATGGGGGCATCTATCATCTTGCCCCGCAGAGCAATCGCGCCCTTGCCCTTCCGCTTAGCCTCGGCAATGGCTGCAAACACATCCTTTGCGTAGGCGATTTCCGCCTCACTGGGCGAGAAAATCCGGTTCACGATACCCACATGGGCCGGGCTGATGCAGGCTTTGCCAGAAAAGCCGAGTCCCCGGGCATAGGCGGCATCTTTTTCAAGACCTTCCAAGTCCTGCACGTCCGTAAACGGCGTGTCGTACACGCGCATTCCCGCAGCGCGGGCGGCACAGACGATGCGGCCGCGGGCATAGAGAATCTCGCTGCCCTCTTTGGTGCGGCGGCTGTGCAAATCGGCGGTCAAATCCTCGGCTCCGAGGAAAAGGCCGGTCATGCGGGGAGATGCGCAGGCCACTTCATAGGCGTTTTCAATGCCTGCTGCGGTTTCCAGCAGCGCAAGGATTTTGGTGGAGCCAGAGGGGATTCCCAGTTCTGCTTCCAGCTCAGTCAGCGCCTCGTCCAGCTGGTGGATGTAGGCCGCGCCGCTGACTTTGGGCGGCATGATAGTCTCCGGGCGAAGCGGTAGAATCGCGCGCAAATCCTCCATCCAGTAATCGGTGTCCAAGCCGTTGATGCGGACGATTCGTTCGCACTTGCCAAAATCCAGCGATTCCAGCGTATTTTTCAGAAGCTCACGGGCGGCGTCCTTCTCGTCGGGCGAAACTGCATCCTCAAGGTCAAAAATCAGACTGTCTGCGCCCAGCTGACCGCCATTGATCAGCATATTGGGGTTATTGGAAGGCAAAAACAGCATTGTCCGTCTCATTGTACAGCCTCCTCTTTCACAGCTCGCCGGACGGCGGTGGTCGTCCGTGCACGAATCGTGCAATCCAACGCACCGTGGTCTACAGCCTTTACAACGGCATTTTCAACGCCCATCTCGGCCAGCACTTTCTGTATCATGGCCCGGATGGAGTCCCCGTAATAAGCAGCGACGGAAGAAGTCAAATCGATTTTCACCCCATCTGTGCCGGGATGTATCGTTATCATAATGTCGCTTGATTCCAGCGTTCCAGCGACAGCGCCATGTTTAAGCTCCATAAGAACCGTTTCCTCCTTCTGCATGATTTGTGTGCATCTTTTGCGTTATGCTATATGAATTCTCAATAGAATTCATATATTCTGTACACTTATTGTAAATCATTTCACAGAAGTCCGCCATTCTTCGCCAACTAAGGAAAGCTTTTGTAACTAAACAAAACCTTGCTCGTTTATCGTTTGAGCAGGTACAGCACGCGCGGCCGGCCTCCTGTCTCATAATCAATGGAGCTGACCATTTCCTGAATTTCGATGAGGTAGTTCAGGTAGCGGCGGATGGTCACTTTGGAGAGTCCAAGGGCAGCGGAAAGGCTTTCACAGGTGTGCTTTTCATCCGGGCGCTCCCGCAGATAGCTCTTCACACGGTCAAGGGTCATCTGGTTCAACCCTTTGCGCAAATCCTGCGTCTCAAAATTGAGGTTTGCCGGGGCGGCATTCAGAAGCTGGTCCAGCATGGTCTGGTTGGCCGTATGGCTGTGCTTGAGTACATCTTCCTTGCGCAGGTACTTCTGCACCACCTCCTGAAACCGTGCAAACGAAAACGGCTTGATAAGGTAATCCACAATGCCCAGCTGCAGAGCTTCGGCCACGGTCTGGATTTCGGTGGCCGCCGTCACCATAATGACCGAGAGGTTCCGGTGATCGCCCCGAATCCAGCGCAGCAGTTCGATGCCATTCATGCCGGGCATATAAATATCCACGATGGCAAGGTCGGCTTCGTTTTCCTTCAGATATTCCTGTGCGGCCGCTCCGCTGTTGAAAATGCCGTCGATTTGAAAATCCCCCAGAGGCTGCAGATACTGGCAGTTGATTTGAGCTACCATCGGGTCATCCTCTATTATAATTGTGCGAATCACTGAGAACCCTCCTTCTGTCTCTTAATCTGGAAAATCAGGGTAAAGGTCGTACCCGCGCCCTGCTCTGTGTCTACATCGATGGTGCCGTCGTGGCGGACGACGATGTTCTGAATCATGGACATTCCAAAGCCTCGTCCCTCTGCCGCCTTGGTGCTGAAGCCAAAGTCGTAAATATGGGACAGCATTTCCTGCGGGATGCCGATGCCGGTATCCGATACGACAATCAGGAGGCTCTTTTCGTCCTCGGTGATTTGCACCGCCACGCTGCGGGAATTTCCGCTTCCCTGTGCGTTCACGGCCTCGATGGCGTTGCCCAGCAGGTTGCCCAGCACGGTAACGAGTTCATTGGTCGAAAGATAGGCACTGTGGGGCGGAAGAGTGCTGCCCGAAAGCAGGGTGAGTCCGATTTCCAGCTCGTGGGCATGGTTGGCTTTGCCCAGAAGCAGCGCCGCCACACTGGGGTTCTGGATATTCTGGATAATCGGGCCGATGGCCTGCGAGTGGATGGACGCCACATTTCCGATGTAATCAAGTGCTTCCTGCGTGCGGCCGATTTGGAGCAGGCCGGCAATGACCTGCAAACGGTTCATAAACTCGTGGTTATTGGCCCGCAGCGCCGTCACGATATGCTGCGTGCCGTTCAGCTGTTCTGCCTTGCGGACAGCTTCGGTTTTATCTTTCAAGATAAGAGTCAGGCCGGGCTTTTTGTTCTGGTCATCCCGCACCAGAATATTTGCCAGCACATTGGGCCGGGAGGTGGAAAGGTTTTCGCCGGTGCAGTCCAGCAGCGTCGTTTCTTCGCGGGTGCGCAGAATCGCATCCAGCGGAGCGCCCTCCAATTTGCTGCGCTTCTGGCCCAGAATGTTTTCCGCCGCCTGATTGACCAGCTGGACTTTTCCCTTCGGGTCAACAAAAACGACCCCCTCATCCAGACTATCCAGCATTTCACTCTGGGTCATGTAAGTGTTGGCCAGCCCCTGCGGCGTAAAGCCCAGAAGCATCCGCCGGACCATGAGCGAGATAATACCCGAGATGATGCCCAGTGCAAGAAACAGCACCAGCGCTATCCAGAAATACGTAGAAAAAATATTCTTCTTGAGGGAGTTGATACTGGTCATGGTAGCGCTCACTGTAATGAAGCCGAGAATCGAGCCGTCTGTATCCCGAACCGGCGTCAGAAAGCGGTGCTGCAATCCCAGTGTACCAATGGCATCCGAAAAGTAGCTTTTCCCCGCCAATGCATCTCCTTGGTCGCCGCCCACAAACTCCTCGCCAATCAATGCATGGTTGACGTGATACAGCCGAATCAAATTGCAGTCTGACAGCGTCAGCACGTCCATATTGTCCGCTGTATCCACCAGCGTATCGAAATAATGTATCATCTCATCGGTGCAGTATCCCTGATGATACGCCTCCCGAACCATCGCGCTGTCTGCCAGTGACAGTGCGGTGGTTTTCAGCATATCGTCCAGCTGCGTCTGGAATGTAGAGATGGAAAAATGCAGCGTAATGCCCAGTGCAAACCCCAGAAGGAGCGTACCCGTGATGCTGCAGCAGAGAAATATCTGTTGAAACAGCCGAGAGGAATCCAGTTTTGATTTCTGCGTTTCAGGTGCAGAGATATTTTCTTCCATGCCGTTTCCTCTTTTCCAAATCGTATATTGTATATCACAGAAGATGCAACATTTTCCCCTCAGTTCAGGGGGTGCCGCTTCTGTTTCTGCTTTTCCCTAGAATTCCCCCTTATAGTATCACAGTTTCCACAAAAAAACCACGCCGAAAGCCATTCGAGAGGTGATTCTGCACACTTTCTTTAGTTTCTAAAGGTTTCCATAGCTTGCAAACGCTTTGAATAGTTTCTAAAGCATTCCCAAATCCGACCAAAGCGGCTAATATTTGTGTCAGAAAAGCACAAAAGCAATTCACATTTTAGAATGTCTTTTGTGGAAAGAGAGTGTTCTTGAAAAGGAGGGCAAGCGCATGGATTTCAACAAAGCAGCTCTGGAAATGCACGAGACACACCACGGCAAAGTGGGCATCGTGAGCAAGGTGGAGGTCAAGAACCGCGACCAACTGGCAACAGC
>OIXG01003393.1_pt1 | contig 10550 bp, 6 predicted proteins | sample 1587731 | NCBI WGS metagenome assembly OIXG01 (sample SAMEA3888908, study PRJEB22519) | human gut metagenome | biome: human gut; feature: human-associated habitat; material: faeces | place: Denmark | collected 2010
GCTTAACTTTGCCAAACAACAAAATATTTTCAGTATGACTCAAGTGAAAGGAATCCCTTACGGAATATCAGATTTCAATCGAATAAGGAATGGTAATTTCTATTTCGTGGATAAAACGATGTACCTTCCGCTTATCGAGAAGATGCCTAGCTATCTTTTCTTGATCCGTCCGAGACGGTTTGGCAAGAGCGTATTCCTAAGCATGATGCGTACGTATTATGATATATTGCGTCAGGATGATTTTGATGCATATTTTGGAGATCTCTGGATTGGTACGCATCCAACCGGTGAAAGGAATAAGTATCAGGTACTTTATTTCGATTTCTCTAAAGCGGGCTGTTCGATGCCGGGAGCGGACCTGATGACAAGTTTCAATGATTATTGCGGCTTAATCATTAATCAGTTCGCGCATGTGTACGCAACTTATTATGACGCTGATTTTAAGGAGACCGTCGAGCATATAGAAAGCGCGAAGTCTAAGCTGGCTTACATAGAGGTAAAAGCGAAGGAAAAGGGATATCCCCTGTATCTCATTATAGATGAGTACGACAACTTTACCAATGTGATATTGAGTGAGCATGGGCAGCGAATGTTTCATGACTTGACTCATGCCAGTGGTTTCTACCGGGAGTACTTCAAGCAATTCAAGGGAATGTTTGACCGTATATTCATGATGGGGGTAAGCCCTGTGACGCTGGATGGTTTGTCGAGTGGATATAATATAGACTGGAATATCTCGGTAGATGAGATATTTAATGCCATGATGGGATTCGAGGAGGCGGAAGTTCGTGAGATGTTCCGTTATTATCAGCAAAACGACATGCTCAAAGGGGATGTTGAGGCTATGATTACGGAAATGAAGCCTTGGTATGATAATTACTGTTTTGCTAGGATGTCATTGAATGACGATCGGGTATTTAACTGTGATATGACCCTGTATTATTTGAATTATCAAGTACAACGAGGGAGTTCCCCTGAAGAGATGGTCGATAAGAATATCCGAACGGACTATAGTAAGCTGAAGATGCTGGCACGTATTGATCGCGACTCCGTACAAGAGGGAGATCGTATGAGTACCATCGAAAAGATTGCTGCGGAGGGAGATATCTTCGTGGATTTGCATACTTCTTTCCCCGCTGAGCGAATAACGGATATAGATAATTTCCGTAGTCTACTTTATTATTATGGTTTGCTTACGATGTGTGGTACACGGGGAGATTTGATTAAAATGAGTATACCGAATAATTGTGTACGAGAGCAATATTTCGGTTTTCTTCGTGACTATTACCAAAAATATAGTTCTATTGATTTGCATTATTTGAATGTGATGTTGACCGACATGGCTTACGATGGCCGTTGGAAGCCTTTCTTTGAGAGCGTAGCTCAGGCGTATCGTGAAAATTCAGCCGTGCGTGATGCGATGGAAGGCGAGCGGAACCTGCAAGGTTTTCTGAAAGCCTATCTTGCTCTTGCCTCCTATTATTTGGTGGAGCCGGAACTGGAAATGAATTATGGGTATTGTGACTTTTTCCTTTTACCCGATAAGAAGCGCTATCCGGACGTGAAGCATAGCTATATCTTGGAATTGAAATATGCGACTCGTACGGCAACTGATGCCGAACTGGAGGTTCAAGCGTTGGAAGGACGAAAGCAATTACTGCGATATAGCGAAGATAAGATAGTACGTTGTTTGTCGGAAGGAACAACTCTACATCGTTTGTTGTTGCAATTCCGTGGGTGGGACTTAGTACGTTGCGAGGAAGTATAACATAACTCCGCTTTTTTGTATACCTTTGCGCCATGAACAAACAAGCGCTGCTTTTTTATCCGTTGTTGGGGGTGGTTCTTTTGGTGCTCTTTGTGGGAGGGCTGGCGTATGGGGCCGTGCCGATTCCGTTGGATCACGTGATGGATATTTTGCTGGGGAAGGGATCTGATAAGATCGCATGGCAGAATATCGTGTTGCAATCTCGTTTACCACAGGCGATAACCGCGTTGTTGGCGGGGGCTTCACTGGCTACGAGTGGGCTGTTGTTGCAAACCTTATTCCGGAATCCGTTGGCCGGACCCTCTATATTAGGTATCAGTGATGGGGCTAATCTGGGAGTGGCCGCTATCATGTTGTATTTTGGAGGTACGCTGGGGCAGTTTACGGATTGGCCGGTCAGCGGATATATGGCGGTGATTCTTGCTGCGTTCGTAGGGGCTTGCGTGATTATCTATTTCTCCGCGAAGGTGAAGAACAATGTCATGCTCTTGATTATCGGTATAATGATCGGCTATCTGGCCTCGTCGGTTATCTCTATACTGAACTATTATTCCTCGACAGATAGGGTACATGCTTTCGTGATGTGGGGACTGGGCAATTTCTCGGGGGGATCCTTGGAACAATTGCCTTTCTTCGGGACTTGCGCATTGATCGGGTTGCTGTTGGCTGTCTTGCTGATAAAGCCTCTGAATGCCTTGTTGCTGGGAGAGATGTATGCCGCTAATCTGGGTATACGGATCAAGCGGGCACGAATAGCCATCCTTTTATGTACGGGGATATTGACCGCTACGACTACCGCTTTCTGCGGACCGATCTCTTTTATCGGATTAGCGGTTCCGCATATCTCACGGCTGATGCTTGGTTCTTCCAATCATAAGATATTGGTGCCGATAACGATGTTGACGGGCTCCTGTATCGCCTTGCTTTGTAATTTATTGATGGTCGTACCGGGAAGCAACACGATTTTACCCTTGAATGCGGTGACACCTATGCTGGGTGCGCCGGTTATTATCTATGTAATCGTAAACCGGAAGAATATTCAATATTTTAATTAGTGGTTATGGAAAGGATTCCAGTTATAAGGACAAGAAATCTGAGTATTGGATATGTTTTGAAAGGTGGACACCTAAAGTTGGTGCATGATGCCCTCGACTTGAATTTATATCCGGGCGAGGTGACTTGCCTTCTTGGGTTGAATGGTGCGGGAAAGTCTACCTTATTGCGTACGCTGTGCGGTTTCCAGCCCTCTCTGGGGGGCGAGATCGAATTGAAAGGAAAGCCGTTGGCCTCTTACTCGCAAGGTGATTTTTCCCGGATGGTAGGTGTTGTTCTCACGGAGAAAACGAATGCTGGCGGAATAACCGTTTATGAGTTGGTTTCTTTAGGAAGACATCCTTACACGGGATTCTTCGGCCAGTTGAGGCAGGACGACCGGAGGATTATCGAAGAGTCGTTGGCTGCTGCCGGGATTGCCCATAAAGCACGCAATTATGTGTCGGAATTAAGCGATGGCGAACGGCAGAAGGCCATGATCGCTAAAGCTTTGGCTCAGCAATGCCCGATAATCTTGCTGGATGAGCCGACCGCCTTTCTGGATGTGACAAGCCGGATTGAGACCATGGTTCTCTTGCATAAGTTGGCAGTGGAACAACAAAAGGCGATTCTCTTATCAACGCATGATCTGGATTTAGCGATCCAGCTGGGGGATTGCCTGTGGCTGCAAGAGAAAAAACGTCCGATGGCTTGTGGAACGCCGGAGGACTTGATTATGGGAGGAGCTTTCGAGACTTTCTTTAGCAAGGAAGGAATCGTGTTTGATCGGAATACCGGGAAATTGAATACGGCAGCTCCAACAAAGCTTATTGGGGTTGAGGGGGATTTTATGACTTCTTATTGGGTTGGGAATGCCTTGATCCGGAATGGCTTTAAGCCCTCGTCGGTTAGCGAGGATTATATAAGTGTTTATTGTAATGCTCCGGATAGCCTGCGTATTCAGTTCCCTGCGGAAGAGGGCACGAGAATTGTAGGAAGTGTGGCGGAGATGATCTCAATCATAATTCATAAATCATAAGTTATATATGTCAAATGAGATTACATGGCGGCTGGAAAATGAGAATATAGGCCGTTTGTTGGTACATTATGCGATTCCCGCCGTTATCGGGACCATGGTTAATGCTCTTTATAATATCGTAGATCGTATATTTATCGGACAAGGAGTGGGTGCGCTAGCTATCTCCGGATTGACTTTGACTTTCCCGATACTACTCTTTATGCAGGCATTTGGAATGTTGATCGGTGCGGGAGCCGCTACAAGGGTCTCCATTCATCTAGGCCGTAAGGCGAATGATCTGGCAGATAACGTATTAGGAAACGCTTTCACTTTGACATTCATTATCGGAGCCTTGACGATTATCCCCAGTATGATTTTCTTGGATGATTTGTTAATGTGGTTCGGAGGAAGTGAGCAGACGATACCTTATGCGAAAGACTATTTATATATCGCTATCCCGGGTAATTTGCTGGCTACATTAAGCTTTAGCTTTAATGCCGTGATGCGTGCTTCCGGATATCCGAAAAAGGCGATGTTCACGATGATGATCGGTGCCGTATTGAACGTGATCCTAGATCCGATCTTTATCTTTTGGCTGGATATGGGGATACAGGGTGCCGCTATCGCTACGGTGATCTCCATGGCTGCCGGTGCCGCTTTCGTGATGAGTCATTTTATCAGCAAGGATAGTATCGTACGTTTCCATACGAAATATTTCCGGCTGAAAGGTCCCATTATTTGGAATATATTTACGATCGGTATGTCTCCATTCTCCATGCAGCTGGCGGGTAGTGTAGTCGTAGTGATTATGAACCATGCGTTGAAAGAGAACGGAGGTGATTTGGCGATAGGTGCCAGCGGTATTATCTCCAGTATCGCCATGCTGCTGGTTATGTTGATTATCGGTATCGCCCAAGGGATGCAACCGATTGTCGGGTTTAATCATGGCGCTGGGCATCATGACCGGGTATTGGCTACCTTGCGGTTGTCTATTATAGTATCGACCTTGATTACAGGGGTAGGATGTATCGTCAGTTTATTATTCCCTAGACTGATCGTTAGCGTATTCTCGACGGATGCCGAATTAGTGTCGATTACGGATAATGGATTACGTCTGACGATGCTGGTCTTTTTCGTTGTCGGTTCCCAGATTACGATCAGCCAGTTTTTTCAAAGTATCGGTGTCGCATGGAAAGCGATGTTTCTGAGTCTAAGTCGGCAGGTTTTATTCCTGATACCGGCTATCCTGCTATTTCCTCCGATCTGGGGATTGGATGGCGTTTGGCTAGCGCAACCTTTCTCCGATTTCATTGCGGCGGTAACCGCATGGGGCTTTTTATGGTATCATGTTAAAAACGTGAAAAATAAGGGTTAAAGATGAACTTATGTCGATGTTAATTGTATTTTTATTGTATGTATAAAAGTACTTTTATAGACAAACCTTTAAAAATGAGTTAATATGAAGAAGATTGTATTATTGCTCGCCGTTTTATTATTTGGTGCAGGGTCGATGATGGCACAGCAGGACAAGTCAGCGGAGAAAGCTGCGAAGCAGGCTGAGAAAGAAGCAAAGAAAGCAGAGAAGGCAGCGAAGAAAGCTGCGGAGGAAGCCGAGGCTAACGCATTGTTTGAACAAGCGGTGCAAGCTTTGAAGAATAAGGATTTCGTATTGGAAGCGGATCGTATAGAGTTTAAGCGCGGTAGTTTTGTTTATGTTACTCCGAACACGAACTTCGTTTCGGTGAAGGGTGAGAAGGCTACCATTCAGTTAGCGTTTAATACTCCGGCGGCCGGTCCTAACGGAATAGGAGGTATAACGGTTGATGGAACAACTTCCGGTGTACAGATGAAGACTGACAAAAAAGGAAACGTTATGTACGAGATGAATGTGCAGGGTGTAGCGGTATCCGCTAGGGTTACGTTCCGTATGGCGAAAGGTACGAATAAATGTACTGCCACGGTATCACCTAACTTTAATAGCAACCGTATATCCTTTACGGGAAATCTCTATCCTTCGAGCGAGTCGAATGTGTTCAAGGGACGTTCTATTTAATGTAGATACAAAGAATCGTGAAGGCGGACTTTCTTTCGGGAAGCCCGCCTTTCTGTTTATAAGAAGGATGAGATTGGACTATTTCCAAGCATCATTTTGTACCAGATAAGCTTGGCCGTTCTCATCGTTTCCTGCGGTCTGGATCTCTGTCTCGGGAATCGGGAACATCGTCTTAGAAGCGGTTGGAGCGGATACACCATAGAATTTAGTTAGGTATTGCTTCTCATAATTTATATATGCCGTCAATTCCTTGTTCATATAATCACCTCCCCAACGAACCAGATCGAAAAATCGTTGTCCTTCCATCGCAAGTTCCAGCTTACGTTCCATATGAATCGCCTTGATACAAGTTTCCTTGTTGCTGAATGCGGCGTGACTGGATGGATAAGGTTTCACCAAATAATTGGCGGCAGGCGTTCCGTCTTCCAAATAAATGATATTGTCCGGTTTGGCTGCACGTTCACGGATATCGTTTACTTGCTGCATGGCGGCACTTAATTCTCCGTCGTTCGCTAGGCATTCCGCATATAACAATTTACAATCACGTAGGCATAGATATTGTAAATTCATGGCAGAACCGGGAGCCCAGCCGGATGAATAGGTGGAGCCAGCTAATCCGGCATCCTGTTCCGCTTTGCTATAGACATGCTTTTTGGGTAGGAATACCCCACCGCTGCTTACATTTCGTACCCAATCATTAGCGGGCAATCCCCAATCTTTATAAGGAATCTCCATACGTCCTACGGCGAAATCTAGACGAGGGTCTACGGCGATCGTCTTATCATTCTTAGAGATGTAATCATAATCGGTAACACGTTCTGTCACGGATTTTTTATTTCTGTACTCTCCCTCAAGATAAGGAAGCCCATTTTCGTCTACTTGGAATGAGTTTACCAATTCGTAAGAGGGTTGATAAAATCCGCAACATCCACCGGGGCCTGTGTTATGAGGATAATTCAGTAAAAATCCGTAATTCCCGTTATTATTGGCTCCGACAGAGAATTGTACCTCAAAGATAGACTCTTTCCCATTTTCGGTAGTTGCGTTAAAATTTGCGTCCAGATCATCTTGTAAGGCCAATCTCTCTCCTTTAGGACTTAATCCGTTTGCGATAATATCGGCCAAGATGGGTTTGGCGGCTGCCATATCACCTTGCTGCATCAGTATTTTAGCCTTTAACGCTTTTGCCGCTGTTTTCGTAGGACGTGCCACTTCGGTCTGTTTTTCGGGCAATCCTTCAATGGCCGCTTCTACGTCTGCTAAAATATTAGGATAGATATCCGTACCGTTATGAACTTTCGGATCGTTTTCTTCAGCGGCGATCGTCTCATCGATATAGGGCATGCCGGTCGGTCCGAAAATCTTTACCCCTTCGAACATGAATAGGGCACGTAAGAATTTCAGCTCCGCGGTCCGGTTGGCCTTGGTCGTCTCGTCCATATCTGCCGCTTCTTTCATCACATTGAGCGCTAAGTTGCAACGTTGTGCTCCATAATATGCGTCTTTCCACTTATTCAGTAAATAATCGTTTGTGGCGGTGACAGCATACGTCTCTACGGAGTTCAATACGGATTGGTCATTGGATTCGGAGCCTTTATTGGCGTCACCTCCGTATACACCGCCGAATACCCAGTTGAACATATTGTCATATCCGGTCGGCCGGGTCAAACCGGCATAAGCGTTAACCACCAATAACTCAACCCCTTCTGCGTTTGTTAATGCTTCTTGGTCAATACTGCCTTGAGGAGCTTTATACAGGAAATCTTCACCGCAAGAACTCAAGGTAAATAAAGCAGCTGCGCTTACTATTAATATTTTATGTCTCATACTAGTCGTTTTTATTATAAAATGGATTTAGAAAGTAAAATTCACGCCCAATAAGAACCGCATGGTTGTTGGCCAGCCTCCCATATCGACTCCTCTTTTTAAGTCTACACGTCCGGCTCCATCGTTGTCAGAATCGCTTTGCCGTAAATAAGCGTTGGTAAACTCTGGGTCTAAGCCTGTATATCCGGTGATCGTAAGGATATTCTCGGCTTGTAAGTACAGGCGGAGATTCTGGATACCGGCCTTCTTGAGTAATTCCTTTGGCAAGGAATATCCCAATACGAGATTTTTCAGGCGTAAGAAGGAGGCGTCTTCTACGTAATAAGAGCTAGAATAAGCTCCGGAATAGTTATCTTCCGTATTCAGCATAGGAAGGATAGCATTACTGTTATCGCCATTCAATGTCCATGATTGATCTCTGAGGCGTGAGGATTTATTACCGTTGAAAGTCCAGAAATCGGTAAAATATTTTGTGTTATTATATAAGTCGTTGCCGATAGAGAAGTTCCAGAACATAGTAAAGTCCCAGTTTTTCCATGTTAACGTGGCGTTGAGGCCTCCGGTTAAGTCCGGATGAGGAGAGCCGATAAAGGTCCGGTCGCTATCATCCAATTTGCCGTCTCCGTTCAAGTCCTCGAAACGGAAGCGGCCGACATAAGCGGCAGCGTCTGCCTCTGTGATATCACTTTGTCCAAATGGCTTGGTTGCCATAACATCGGCTACGGACTCATAAAAACCATTTTGCTTCAACCCCCAGAATTCAGACACGGCATGTCCTTTTGTCGTACGGGTTACGTATCCTTCGATGCGCGTACCGCTAGCCCATAGAGAATAATCGTCAGCTTCCGCGAGTTTCAAGACCTCATTTTTATAATGGGATAAATTCAAGGATAGATCCCATGCCCAGTCTCCTTTTCGGTCACGGTAATTAAACATGAAGTCGAAACCGGTGTTCTTTATATCTCCGAAGTTGATATAAGGGCTTCCGGATTCTCCGGCCATCGAGGTGTAGGCCGCTTGTATCAACATATTGGATGTCTTCTTCGTATACCATTCGAATGAACCGCTCAATTTACCATTCAGGAAGGTCGCGTCCAGACCCAAGTTGACCATCTTGGTCATTTCCCATTTCGTATCAGTGTTACCGTAGGTACTGAGGCGGAATCCGGTTGTCTCGCTATTGTTCGCTCCGGTCATGTCGTAATTCGTATAGGAGGTGCTGGTCGTGAACAAATTGGCGAAATTAGTCGCGACAGGAATCTCTGAGTTACCCGTGACGCCGTAACCGGCTCGTATCTTTAAGTCGTCCAGCCAATCTCGGCTTGGTTCCATAAATGCCTCCTCTGACATACGCCAACCGGCGGAGATAGAAGGAAAGACTCCGTAACGATTACTTTCCGAGAAACGGGAAACACCGTCCCGGCGGATAATACCGGTTAATAGATACTTATCCTTATATCCATAGTCTGCACGGGCAAACATACCAAATAGCGCGAATTCTCCATTGTAAGTGGAAGAGTTGGTACGTTGGCTATTGTTCTCGCCCATATCCAAGGTGTATGTATTGGTATTGTCTTCGAATAAATAGTTATATCTACGTGCGTTGAGGGATCTGCCTAAACCATCCCGAATAGCCTCTGTTCCTAATAAGACATTTAGGGAATGAATCTCATTGAATGTTCGATTGAAAGATAGCGTGTTGGTCCAAACCCAACGGTAGTTGAAGTAATTACTTTCGTAGAAATTATTTTGACCGCCTGACTCGGAAAACTCCGGGTTATTTTTAGTCATTGAATAGGAATAATCATTGCGATAATCAATACCGAAGTTTGTTCTAAAAGTCAGTCCTGTCCATAGGTCTGCTTCTCCATATACATTACCGAACACACGTTGAGTAGTGGCATAATTATCCTTATTCCTTTCACGAATAGCGACTGGATTCTGGAAATTTCCAGTTCCGGCGAATAAGGAACCAGCATAATTGCCCGCATAATCATAAACCGGTACATAAGGAGAGGCCCGATAAGTCCAAGAGTAAATATTAGATTCTGTCCCCGAGAAACTAAGCCCGTTATTTTTGCTAAAGCTATAAGTAAGGTTCTCGCCGAATCGTAACCATGGACGGACGTTATAAGATGAATTTGCACGTGCTTGGTAGCGTGTGAAATAAGATTCGATCGCGGTACCTTGTTGGTCGAAATAGTTCATGCTCATGGTGTACTGTCCTTTATCGGTACCTCCAGATAAAGAAAGTTGATGATTCTGCATCCAACCGAGTTGGCTAATCTCATCCCACCAATTCGTATCACCTACAGGCGCATAAACCACGTTGTTCGCCTGATTGTAATCGCTGGGGTCAATGGAAGTGCTGCCACCGGCTCCGGTTACGGTCATGTAATTGGGGGAGATGATTCACCCAAGAGTCGGAAGTACTTCCGAATTGCTGATGGTAAGGTAATTCGCCATTTGCGCTGGCTCCTGTCAGATCTAGATTGTTTTTGGAAGCTTGCCATTCTACGTTTATACGGTCGTAAGCGTTTAAAACATCGTAGCGTTTACCGGTTTTGGAGAAACCGTAATATCCGTCGTAGGTTAATTTCGGTTGCCCGGTTTTTGTCCCTTTCTTGGTCGTGATTAAAATGACGCCATTCGCTGCTTGCGCTCCGTAGATCGCAGCGGAAGAGGCGTCTTTCAATACTTGCATACTCTCGATGTCATTGGGATTGATAGAGCTTAAATCTTGATCACGTGTTGATACGCCATCAATAACGTATAGAGGACCATTATCATTGATGGAATTGATACCACGGATACGTACCATAGTGGCTGAACCGGGTGCTGCAGATGTTCCG
>OIXG01003396.1_pt1 | contig 10544 bp, 6 predicted proteins | sample 1587731 | NCBI WGS metagenome assembly OIXG01 (sample SAMEA3888908, study PRJEB22519) | human gut metagenome | biome: human gut; feature: human-associated habitat; material: faeces | place: Denmark | collected 2010
GCTACCGCAAGCGGGCCGTGCAGCGGGCACAGTTCCTGCTGCTGAGCGACCGCTCCTCGCAGGGCAGTGTCACCGCCCTGCTCCGCCGCTATGCCGAGGAGATCAAAACGCCCGATCAGCTGTTCGCGCCGGATGACGGCCCGGTGGCAAAGCGCCTGCACCTCTACCCGGCGGCGGTGTTCGGGGCAAAGCCCCTCTACCCGCCCGCCGCGCCTCGCAGCGAAACGCCGCTGGCCCCGGTGCGGCAGGCCGGGCTGGATGCGGAGCAGCTGCGCAAAGAACAGCAGCTGCTGCTGGACTACGCCCGGATGGCCGTGACTGAGGAGAACGTGGGCCTGCTGGCAAAACAGGCCCTTGCCGCCCGCAGTGCGGTGGCTGCCTCCACGCTGGCGGAGGAATACCCCCGCGATTTTGCCCGCATCATCGGCCTGCACACCTACTCGCAGTCGCCGCGCCGGGCTTACGATATCACCCTTACCGGAAACTGGGTCGAACGGGGCGGCTTCCGGTTTGAAGAGTTTATTCTGACACCCCGCAGGGAGGACGCTGACCATGGCCGAACCGAATAAAATGCTGGAAGAGACCGCAAACTATCTGCTCAACCACTGCTTTGTGCTGGGCGGCGTGGAGGATCAGCGGGCAAAATACCTCTATGTGCAGGATCATCTGCCCGAGGTGCGGGCCGTGTTCGCGCCGCTGGGCTATGCGGTAACGCTTTACCCGGCTCCGCTGCAGGCTGCGGCGCTGGTCAACGAGCATGAGGGCAGCCAGGCACGGCTGCTGAAGTACGAGAGCATCCTGCTGCTGGTGCTCCGCCTGCTCTACCTGCAAAAGCGGGAGAGCCTTGCCGCCAGCGCCGATCAGGTGCTGGTGACCGTGGAAGAGGTGCAGACCGAGCTGCAGAAGATGAACCTGCCCCGCAGACTGGACCAGCAGACGCTGGAACGGCTGATGCGCACCCTGCGCCGGTACAATCTGGCCCGACCGGTGGGCCGGCTCTCCGGGCTGGACAGCCGCATCGAGGTGTTCCCGACCGTGCTGCTGGCCCTGCCGGATGCCGACCTTGCCGACGCAGCGGCAGAGAGCGCCCGCACCCGCACCGAGCTGGGACTGTATGAACGGCCGGAAGGGGCCGACACCGAAGCAGGGGAGGCAGAAGCATGATCGAACTGAAGCGTCTGAAGCTCATCAACTGGCACAACTTTGAAAACGTCACCTTTGACTGTGCCCGCCTGACCTATATGATCGGCGTGAACGCCGTGGGTAAGACCACCATTCTGGATGCCATCCGCTACTGCCTGACCACCAACCGCAACTTCAATGCCCTGGGCAATAAGAAGAGCGGCCGCACCCTGCAGGGCTCGGTCCACGCCAAGCAGCGCGGGGAAAACGCTTACCGCCGCCCCGGCCATACCGTGGCCTACATCGGCGCGGAGTTCTACGACAGTCTCAAGCGCGCCCCCTTTGTCATCGCGGTGCGGGTGGAGTCGGAAGGCCCCATGCAGGAGCTGCACCCCGGCGACCAGACCTGGTACATCTCCGAGGACGGCATCACGCTGGAAAAGCTGCCCTTCCTTGATCCGCGCACCGGTGCCCCCAGCGCCAAGGAGGACTTCAAGCCCGCCGTGGGCCGTCTGTCCTACACCCGCAGCCCCAGCGAGGCCCGGGACCGCATCTGCCGCGCCCTGGGCATTGGCCGCGCCTCCAGCCCGCTGGGCAAAAAATTCAACGAAGTGTTCCAGATGGGCACCAGCATGGACGAGATCCCCAACTTCCGGGAGTTCCTGTACCAGTACATCCTGCCCCAGCCTGAGCTGGATCTGGAAGCGCTGCAGGGCGACCGGGTGGAGCTGGAAAACCTCCACGCGGTTCTGGCCGAGGCCCAGACCCGTGCCGCCGCGCTGGAACAGATCGTGGCGTATGGCCGGGAAGCTGCTGCCAAAGAGACGGATGCCCTTGTCAACCGGGGCGCGGCCCTGCTGGCCCGCGCCGAAGCGGATGCCGGTGAGGATGCCTCCTGGCAGAGCCATCTGGATGCAGGCCGCCGCCAGCTGGCCGACCTGAACGCAAAATACGAGGCCGCAAAGAACGCCGAAGCCGAAGCCCGCCGGGCCTATCTGGCGGCCCACGGTGCGGCCGGTGACAGCGGCGCGGGCCGGGCGCTGGATGCCCTGACCGAGGAGCTGGCCCGGAAAAAGAGCGCGCTGGATGCAGCGGCCCGGACAAGGAACGGTCTGGAAGCAACTGCAGATACCATCACCGGCCTGCTGACCCAGCTGAACCGCAGCGGCTTTGCGGTGGAGAAGGAGCTCTGGCCCCAGCGCCTGACAGCGGAACATCTCCCCGCCCTGACCGAGGCACTGGCCCGCATCGAAAAGCCGCTGGAGGAGCAGTATTTCGCCGCCCGGCAGGCTTCGGCGGATCTGGCAAAAGAGCAGGAGGCCCTGCAGGCCGAGCTGAACGCCGTGTCCGGCGGCAAGTGGGTCTACCCCCACGGCGATGCCGCCACCAAAGTGCGGGATGCCGTGAATGCCGAGCTGAAAAGCCGCGGCATGACAGCGGATGCAAAGATCTTCTGTGAGCTGCTGACCGTGGCCGACGAGAGCTGGCAGGACTGTGTGGAAGCCTGCCTGGGTGACCGCCGGTTCGATATCCTTGTGCCGCCTGCCCATTATGCCGCCGCCAAGAGCGCCTTTGTGGCGCTGGGCGACCGGGTGGGGCCCATCAGCCTGCTGGATACCCCGGGCATCCGCAAGGCGGACCGCCATGCGGAGACAGCCCCCGCCGACAGCCTTGCCGCTCAGGTCACCAGCGAGAACCCGCTGGCCGCACAGTATGCGGACACCATCCTGCGCCGCATTGTCTGCTGCGACACCCCCGATACGCTGGAACATTTCCCCGACAGCGCCACCCGGGACCTGCTGCGACACCATCCCTTCCGGCTGGAACGCCTGCGCAGACCCCAGCGCTATATCGGTCTGGATGCCCGCAGGGAGCGTGCCGATGCGCTGGAAGCACAGCTTGCCGCTCAGGCCGACCGCTGCCGCGAAGCCGCCCAGACCGAAAAGACCCTGAAATCTGCCTACGACCAGTACCAGAACGTCCTGCGGGGCCATGCGCTGGAACAGCTGGCCGAACTCTGGGCCAGCCGGGCCGCGCTGGATGCCGCCCGTGCCGACTACGCCGAGCAGGAGCAGAAGCTGGCGGACTGCCGCGAGAACCCCATGCTGCAGCAGCTCTACCGCGAGGAAGAAGCCCGGGAAGCCGCATGGGAGACTGCCCGCAAGGCCGTGGAGCAGGTGGGCGGCGATATCCGCGTCTGCGAAAAGCAGATCGCATCCTGCGAGGCAGAGCAGGGTAAGGCGGTGGAGACCGCCGCACAGAGCCGGGAGGCGGCAGAGGCATTCTTTGCACAGCATCCGCTGCTGGAGCCTCTGGCACAGGAACGCAAAAAGGGCCTGATGACGGGCGGGCGCACGGCCCGTGCCGCCGTACAGGCCGCCGAAAAGGCACAGACCAGGCTGGACGATGCCCTGCGAGCTTATCTCACTTCCACGCTGGAACCCGCCCAGAGGGATTACAACGAGCACTACGTCTGCGATTATCCGCTGGGTCTGGCCGGGGTGGAGCAGTACCGCGCCCAGCACGACAGCCTTGTCCGCATTGATCTGGAACGCTACGCCGCCCGGCTGGAGCAGGCACAGCGGGACTGCAAGGATCGCTTCCGCAAGGATATCCTCTTCCGGATGAAGGATGATATCTTCAACGCCCGCCGCCAGTTCCGGGAGCTGAACAAGGTGATGGAGCAGCTGACCTACGGCGAGGAAGTCTACCGCTTTGAGCTGGAGCCCAGCCGTGACCCCCAGCTGGCTGCCTTCTATCAGGTCATTGTGGACAAGGGCAACCAGCAGATGACCGATGGCGACTCGCTGGACAACCTTGCCGCCACTGCTGACCCCGTCTACGAGCGGCAGGTGGACGCGCTGATGGAAAAGATCATGGCCGATGTGGACGAGAACACCCGGGCCCGGCAGGAGGGCCGCACCACCTCCGGTGCCACCCTCTCGGATTATGTGGACTACCGCACCTATCTGGACTATGACATCAAGGTGACCAACACCGTCTCGGGCCAGCAGGCCTATCTTTCCCGTGTCAGCCGCGATTCCTCCGGCGGCGAGAACCAGGCTCCCTTCTATGTGGCCATCTGCGCCAGCCTGCTGCAGATCTACCAGAAGAGCGAGAACAGCATCCGCCTTGTCCTGCTGGACGAGGCCTTCAGCAAGATGACCAGTGACCGCATCCGCCCCATGATGGAGCTGTTCCGCCGCCTGCAGCTGCAGGTGCTGCTCATCTCCACTGTGGAAAAGAGCACGGCCATCCAGCCCTACTGCGACATTACCTATTCCATCGTGCGCCACGGCGATGCCAACGCCATTGCGCCGTTCTACCGGGCCGGCACCCTTGCCGATGCCCCGGAAAAGGAGACTGAATATGAATAACACCCTTGCAAACATCTGGCTCTTTGCCACCCACTGGACCAAGCTGGATGCTTTTGATACCGAGGAAGAGCTCAACGATGAACTGGAGCTGCTCCAGCGCCAGAGCCTGCCCACCAAAGTCCGTCAGGTCACGGACAAGGAAGGCAGGGAACAGTTCCTCCTTTACGTCAAACAGGCCGACCGCGATTACGCCCGCTACTGCACCGGCTGGCGGCCCGGCGGGATGATGTGATCCACCCCTGCAAAAAGGAGAATCCATGTCAAAACAGAAAATTCAACTTTCGGATCACTTTGATTATTCACGGCTGATCCGTTTTGTGCTGCCCTGCATCGGCACCATGCTGTTCACTTCCATTTACGGCATTGTGGACGGCCTGTGTGTCTCAAACTTTGTGGGCAAAACGGCCTTTGCGGCAGTCAACCTCATCATGCCCGTGCCCATGCTGGTGGGCACAGTGGGCTTTATGCTGGGCACCGGCGGCAGCGCCATTGTGGGCATCACGCTGGGTGAGGGCGATAAAGCCCGTGCCGACCGCTATTTCAGCCTGTTTATGTCAACGGCGCTGATCGCCGGCATCGTGCTGTCCGTGCTGGGGATGCTGCTGCTCCGGCCGGTGGCCCTGATGCTGGGTGCAGAAGGCGAGATGCTGGACTACGCCCTGCGCTATGGCCGGGTGCTGATGCTCAGCCTGCCCACCTTTATCCTGCAGAATATGTTCCAGAGTTTTTTTGTCACCGCCGAAAAGCCGCATCTGGGCTTTTACTTCACGGTGGGCGCGGGCTGCACCAACATGGTGCTGGATGTGCTGCTGGTGGGCATCCTGCACTGGAGCGTGGAGGGTGCCGCCATTGCCACCATGCTCAGCCAGGTGGTGGGCGGCCTGCTGCCGGTGTTCTACTTCCTCAACCGGAAAAACACCAGCCTGCTCCACCTCTGCCGCCCGCAGTTTGAGGGCGGTGTGCTGCTGAAAGCCTGTGTGAACGGCTCCTCTGAGCTGATGACCAACCTTTCCATGTCGCTGGTGAACATCCTGTACAACTACCAGCTGCTCCGCTTTGCGGGCGAGGATGGCGTGGCCGCCTATGGTGTGATCATGTACGCATCCTTCCTGTTCGTGGCAGTGTTTGTGGGCTACGCCGTGGGCAGCGCGCCCATCGTCAGCTACCACTATGGTGCCAATAACCGCAAAGAGGTCAACAACCTCTACCGCAAGAGCCTGAAGCTCATCGGCGTGGTTGCGGTGGTAATGACCATCGGCTCCATGTTCATCATCCCCCATGTGGCCCGCTTCTTTGTGGGCTATGATGAAAACCTGCTCATTCTGACCACCCGGGCCTTCCGGCTCTATGGCCTGAGCTTCCTCATCATGGGCTTCAACGTCTATGCGTCCTCCTTCTTCACGGCCCTGGGCGACGGTGTGACCAGTGCGCTCATCTCGTTCCTGCGCACCCTGCTGTTCCAGGTGGCGGCGGTTCTGCTGCTGCCGTTCCTGCTGGGCATTGATGGCATCTGGCTGGCCGTGACAGCCGCCGAGCTGGCCGCTTTGCTGGTCAGCATCGGCATGTTCATCACCAGAGACCAGCAGTTCCATTACCGCAAGGCGGAATAACCGCAAACAAAGAAAGGACCCTCGGCGGGTCCTTTCTTTGTTCAGAATGTAAACTCCACGAACGCGCAGTTTTTGATGCCTGCCGCCGCGTACTCCTCGTTGGTCATATCGTAAAAATAGGACTGCACCACCCGGGCAATGCCGTTGTGGGCCACCAGCAGGTAGGTCTTGTCGGTGTCGGCCCGGAGCTCGTCCAGCAGGTTGTAGATGCGCTGGGCCAGCTGCATCATGCTCTCGCCGCCGGAGTAGCGGTCGGCAAAGTGGGTCTTGGAAATGCGGAACTCCTCGCCGTCCCGGGGCGTGCCCTCGTAGCGGCCAAAGCACTGCTCCCGGAGCCGGGGCTCACACCGGGCAGGAATGCCGGTGGCCTCCGCAATGGCCCGGGCGGTGTCGGCGGCGCGGGACAGGGGAGAGTACAGGATCTCATCGATGCGGAGACCGCTGGTCCGGAGCTTTTCGCCCAGCTCCCGGGCCTGGGCGCGGCCTTTTTCGGTCAGGGGGCTGTCGGTCATGCCGCAGATCTTGTTTTCCACGTTCCACACGGTCTCGCCGTGGCGGGTGAAATAGACCTTGTGCGCCGCCTTGGTCAGCCTGTGATCCCGCAGGGTGACGGTGCTGCCCTCGTTGATGTCCAGCCGGGTCAGCTCGGCATCCGGATAGGGGAGAACCCGCTGCGTGCCGTCGGCAGCTTCCAGCAGGACATCACAGAGCACGGGCTGGCCCTCGGGCAGCTCCTCGCAGCCATAAAGCTGCTCCTCAATGCGCAGAACGCGGTAGTTTTTTTCTTCCATCCTCTTCGACCTCTTTCGGGCAGATTTTTTCTTACATTATAAAACGGCAGCGGGGCCCCGTCAACGCTTGACAGCCCCGTGTGCCGCCTGATAAACTAGGCGCAAGGGATAAAAACGCCAAAAGGAGAGAAAAAGTTGAACATTACAGAACTGCGGTATCTCGTCGCCATCATGGAATGCGGATCTGTGAGTGCGGCGGCAAAGCGGCTGTATGCCGCTCAGCCCAACGTGAGCAAGGCGCTGAAAAATCTGGAAGAAGAATACCATCTCCGCATTTTTGAGCGGTCATCCACCGGCATGATCCCCACGGAGCAGGGGCGGCACTTCATCGAGCAGGCCGAGCGGGTGCTGCGGGAGGTGGACCGGCTGGACCGGAGCGTGCAGGAGGAGCAGGAGCGCTGCGCCGAACTGCGGGTAATGATCCCCCACGCCACCTATGCCTCCTATGCGGCGGTGGATTATCTGGAGCAGGCGGCCTCCATTGAGCGGCTCCACATCCACATCCGGGAGGGCGGCTCCATGGAGGCACTGGATCATGTCCTGCGGCAGGGGTATCATCTGGCTCTGCTGCGGTACGCCGTGGAGGATGACGAGCACTATACCCATTACTGCGCCCGGCGGGGCCTGAAAATGGAACCCATTATGGATTTTGAATACAGTCTGCTGACCAACCGGGACGGCCCGCTGGCCCGGAAGGCGATCCGCGACCTGTCTGAGCTGGACAAGTATATGGAGATCCTCCACGATGATTTCCAGCTGCCCGGCGAGGAGGGCGGCGACGGTGTGCGCTGGCATGTCAACCCGGAGCGCCGCATCCATGTGTATGAGCGGTGCAGCCAGTTCTCGATCCTGCAGCGGCTGCCCACGGCCTACATGTGGGCATCGCCCATGCCCCGCAGGGCACTGGAGCAGTACCATCTGGTGCTGAAGAAGTGCCCGGCCCAGCGCCAGCAGATGCGGGATGTACTGGTCTACCCGGACAAGGGCCGCCTGCGCCCCGAGGAGCAGGCCTTTGTGGATCTGCTCCACAAGGAAGCGGCTTCCACCGTGAAATAAAGGGGCTTTCCGGCTAAGGCACGGCAAAGGTTGTTTCTTTTGAAATTGACAGAAAAACCAATAAATGGATGGAAAACCGGGCGAAAATGAGCGCCCGGTTTTATTTTTGCTGATAAATGGTCAAAAAATAAACGGAAAAGCGGCAAAAATTCTTTGCAGCTATATCAGAAACGATATGACCCTATGCCGGAAAGATATTTCTCCGCTGGAAAAAAGTGTGCTACCATGAGGCCAGAAAAGAGCCCCGGGTATGCGGCAGAATGGGGCCGCGGCCGGCAGGGGCAAAAAGGAGGTTTCTGGTATGATTAGTTTCCTGCTCTGTCTTGCGATCCTGGTGGGCGGATACTTCGTCTATGGCAAGATCGTGGACAATACCTTCGGCCCGGACGACCGTGAAACGCCTGCTGTGCGCATTAACGACGGCGTGGACTATGTCGTGATGCCCCAGTGGAAGCTGTTCCTCGTCCAGCTGCTGAACATTGCGGGCCTTGGCCCCATCTTTGGTGCCATGCAGGGCGCTCTGTGGGGCCCCGTGGTGTTCCTGTGGATCACCTTCGGCACCATCTTTGCCGGTGGTGTGCATGACTACTTCTCCGGCATGATGAGTGAGCGCAACGACGGTGCTTCCATCGCGGAGATCACCGGCAAATACTTAGGCCCTGTGATGCAGAACGTGATGCGTGTGTTCTCTGTTGTGCTGCTGATCATGGTGGGCACCGTGTTCGCCGTCGGCCCTGCCGGTCTGATCGTTGAGCTGTGCAGCCAGAGCGGCGCATCCGGCGTGATGACCTCGCTGCTGTTCTGGCTGGTCATCATTCTGACCTACTACTTCATCGCGACCTTTATCTCCATCGATACGGTCATCGGCAAGATCTACCCCGTGTTCGGCATCTGCCTCATCATCATGGCCATCGGTGTCATCTTTGGCATCTTCACCAACCCTGCCTATACCATCCCCGAGATCTGGGATCACTTCGGCAGCATGCACCCGTCGGGCACGCCCATCTGGAGCTTTATGTTCATCACGGTTGCCTGCGGCGCGATCTCCGGCTTCCACTCCACCCAGTCGCCTCTGATGGCCCGCTGTATGAAGAGTGAGAAGCAGGGCCACTTCGTGTTCTATGGTGCCATGGTCTGCGAGGGTGTCATTGCCCTGATCTGGGCCGCTGCAGGCTGCTCTCTGTACGAGGTCACTGATGGCCTGAACACCGGTCTGGCCCAGGCACTGGCAATGGGTCAATCCAAGGCCATCTATGATGTCTGCTCCAAGACCATGGGCGGCGTGGGCATCGCACTGGCTATGATCGGCGTGGTCGTCTGCCCCATCACCTCCGGCGATACCGCCTTCCGTTCTGCCCGCCTGACCCTGGCCGACTGGTTCAAGCTGGACCAGGACAGCTACGGCAACCGCCTGAAGCTCTGCATCCCCGTGCTGGGCGTGGGCGCTTTCCTGGGCATCGGCAACGCGCTGGGCTTCATCAACTACACCGTGATCTGGCGCTACTTCAGCTGGACCAACCAGACGCTGGCCATGATCGTTCTGTGGGCCGCTTCCATGTACCTGTTCAAGGAGAAGAAGAACTACTGGATCACCGCAGTGCCCGCTACCTTTATGAGCGCTGTGTCCGCTACTTACTTCGTGCTGGCTCCCGAGTGCCTGGGCGGCCTGCTGAACCATAAGACTGCTGAGGGCGCTATCGTCTATAACACCGCAGTTGCTTACCCGGTGGGCATCCTCTTTGCGATCGCCATGCTGGCGCTGTTCCTCTATGCAACCAAAAAGCAGACAGTGAAAAAGACTGCATAATTGACATTTCCCCCTCTTCATCCATCCCGATACCCATTCACAACCGCAAAAGCCGCCTGCCGGGCCGTCCGGCAGGCGGCTTTTGCTTGTGCAGAGAAACAACGAATTGCGGCAAAAAGAACAGGAATGCAGACAAGATGCACAAAAATATGCCAAAAAGTTTGGCAGGGTGCACTGAAAACGGAAAAACACCCGCTGAAACGATTTCGGCGAAGAAGTTTTGCCGAGGATACGTTAAAAAATATTTGCCGGGATTCCCGGGAACGGCTGACTTATATAGTTTTTGATATAAGGGCCATTCTGGAAGGATATTACCAGATTTATGAAGATTGTGTTAACATAGGGCCAAGGAATGGCCGTGACGGGGCAGAATGGGGCTCTGGGCACGGACGATAAAAGGAGGTTTCTGGTATGATTAGTTTCTTACTCTGTCTGGCGCTCCTGATCATCGGCTACTTTGTCTATGGCAAGATCGTTGACAATACGTTCGGACCGGACGACCGCGAAACTCCTGCTGTGCGCATCAACGATGGCGTTGACTACGTTGTGATGCCCCAGTGGAAGCTGTTCCTCGTCCAGCTGCTGAACATTGCAGGTCTGGGCCCCATCTTTGGTGCACTGCAGGGTGCTCTGTGGGGTCCCGTGGTGTTCCTGTGGATCACCTTCGGCACCATCTTTGCCGGCGGCGTACATGACTACTTCTCCGGCATGATGAGCGAGCGCAATGACGGCGCTTCCATCGCTGAGGTCACCGGCCGCTATCTGGGCCCCGTGATGCAGA
>OIXG01003400.1_pt1 | contig 10526 bp, 8 predicted proteins | sample 1587731 | NCBI WGS metagenome assembly OIXG01 (sample SAMEA3888908, study PRJEB22519) | human gut metagenome | biome: human gut; feature: human-associated habitat; material: faeces | place: Denmark | collected 2010
ATCTCGATGGTCTTATATCCGTTTCCACCACATGCCTCGCAACGTCCGCCCTTCACATTAAAAGAAAAACGTCCCGGCTTATAACCTCGTATCTTCGCCTCGGGAAGACTGACAAAAAGCGCACGGATATCATTGAACACACCGGTATAGGTAGCCGGATTGGAACGCGGCAAACGCCCGATGGGCGACTGGTCAACACTGACCACCTTGTCTACAAATTCCAAGCCTTCAACCTTGTCGTAAGGCAAAGGATCGCGCAAGGAACGGTAGAAATGTTGCGAAAGGACGGGCTGCAAAGTATCGTTAATCAACGTGGACTTTCCGCTTCCGGACACCCCCGTAATGCAAATCAACTGCCCCAAAGGGAATTCAACATCCACACCCTTCAGATTGTTTCCCCGTGCGCCCCTCAACCACAAAGAGTGTCCGTTGCCCTTCCTGCGCTGCCCGGGGATTTGAATGGAACAAGTACGGTTCAGATAACGTGAAGTCAACGTATCTTGCTTCAACATCTCTTCCGGCGTGCCCTGGAAGACCACCTCGCCTCCCAACCTGCCGGCTTTCGGCCCCATATCAATGATATAGTCGGCACTCTCCATCATTTCTTCGTCATGTTCCACCACAACCACTGTGTTTCCCGTGTCACGCAAAGCCTTCAGGGAGCTTATCAACCGACGGTTGTCCCGTTGGTGCAGACCGATACTGGGTTCGTCCAAAATATACAAGACATTGACCAGTTGAGAACCAATCTGCGTGGCCAAACGGATACGCTGGCTCTCACCGCCCGATAATGACACCGACGAACGGTTCAAGGACAGATAATCCAAGCCCACATCCATAAGGAACTTCAGGCGCGAACGGATTTCTTTCAAAATTTCCGGGGCTATCTTTCTCTGCCGGTCGGTCAGCCGTTCCTCCACGTGCAACATCCAATCATACAATTCACCGATATCCATCGCCGACAACTCCGCAATGTTCTTGTCTGCCATACGGAAATGCAAAGCTTCCTTATTCAAACGGCGTCCTCCACATTCCGGACAAGTCACCGTCTTGGAGAACTGTTCCGCCCACTTCTGTGCCGAAGCCGAAGTTTCGTTCTCTTGCATCATCTGGATGTATTTCATCAATCCCTCGTAGGTCACATAATAATCCGATGAGGTGTGCACCAACTGAGACTTGATGCGCACGCGGTCCATGCTGCCGTTCAATATTTCGTTCAACGCTTCCTCCGGCAAATCCTTGACCGGTATCTTCACATCAGCGTCGTATTTTTCCAACAAAGCATCTATCTGCCAGAATATCATGCTGTTTTTATACTTCCCCAAAGGTAGGATAGCCCCCTCGTACACCGAAAGGTTACGATCCGGAATCACTTTATCCATGTCTATCAGGCTGACATATCCCAATCCTTTGCACCGCGGACAAGCCCCCTGCGGAGAGTTGAAAGAAAAGTTATGAGGAGCCGGGTCACGGTAGGACAAACCGGTTTCGGGGCACATCAAACGTTTACTGTAATGACGTACGGTCTCTGTTTCGGCATCGTAAACCATAAGTTGACCTTCCCCCTGTTGCATGGCCGTGGCCACACTGGCGTGCAACCGTTTGTCATCCTTCTGCTGTACGCAAAGCTTATCCACAACGATTTCTATGCTGTGGTTCTTATAACGGTCGAGTTTCATCCCATGGACTATCTCGCGAATCTCGCCGTCCACGCACACATATAAATACCCCTTGCGGCGTATCGTCTCGAACAGTTCTTTGTAATGTCCCTTACGGTTACGCACCACGGGAGCCAACAGATAGATGCGCCTCCCCTCGTAATCCCTGATAATCAAATCGATCACCTGCTCTTCGGTATAACGTACCATCTTCTTGCCCGACAAATAAGAATAAGCCTCTCCGGCACGGGCATACAGCAAACGCAGGAAATCATAGATTTCGGTAGTGGTCCCTACCGTAGAACGGGGATTTTTATTGGTCGTCTTCTGTTCGATGGAAATCACAGGACTCAACCCTGTAATCTTATCTACATCCGGACGCTCCAAGTTACCCAAAAAGTTACGCGCGTATGCCGAAAATGTTTCTATGTAGCGACGCTGCCCTTCGGCGAATATCGTATCGAAAGCCAATGAAGACTTCCCACTCCCGCTCAACCCGGTAATCACCGTCAGACTGTTGCGCGGCAGTTCCACATCCACATTTTTCAGATTGTGCACCCGCGCGCCGAACACTTCTATTTTTTCTGTTTCGTTATCCATCATCCTATTAATCATTTCCATTGGTGCCCGTCCCCGAATAACCGGTCAGCACATTCACATCTTTTCTTATCTTATATTCCTTGCCGTCGGCTCCGCGTGCATTGACCACCACGAAATACACCCCGTCTTTGACGGTCTTGCCATGAAACTTCCCATCCCATCCGCCGTCCAGAGTATCCCAAGCGTACAATTTCTGTCCCCACCGGTTGAAAATGACAGCTTTGAAGCTGACGATGGACTGATAGCCTTCCTTTACCTTATATATATCATTGTAACCGTCTCCGTTGGGAGAAAAGGCATTCGGCATTTCCAGAACAGACTCGCTGATGGAGACCACAAACGGTTCTGCCGTCCCCTCTTCGGGAAACACGATAGTATCGTTGCCATGCACGAAAGTAGCATAAAATTGCACGTAAAACGTACCGCTTTCGGTGAAAGTGTACTCCAGATTCTCATCGAAACGGTCTATAATCGGAGTATTCTCTTGTCCTTCGCGATACACACGCCACTCATACCGTACCGTATAATCCCCTAAATCTTCCACATTGGAAGTAAAATGCCCCGCCAACGGAGCCGACTGGGGTTCGGACGCATCTTCCAACTCTTCGCCCGTGGCCGTCGTATAACGCGCAGCCGGATTAGCCGTAGGATAAGCCGTTTGTGCCGAAAGCGAAAAAGAAACAGCACAGAATAAACCTAAAAACAAATACTTCAAAATAGTTTTCATGCCTGAATATTTGTGCAAAAATAATGTTTCCCGTTGACATAACCACTTTTTTTATGTAATTTTGTCCGCAATATCAGAAAAAAAGAAATGGCACACTGGAAAAGATTTATATATGTCGTAATCGCCCTGTTTTCCTTACAACTGACGGCTCGTGCGCAGGAGACGGAAACTTTCGTACATACCATTAAACAAGGAGAAACGGTATATTCCATAGCCCGCACTTATCAAGTGTCTCCCGAATCTATCCTCAAGCTGAACCCAACGGCCTCTACAGGTATCAAGGCCGGAGAAACACTGACGATTCCGCAACAGCAAAACGGTACGCAAGAAAAACGTTTCCATACGATTCAAGCCGGAGAAACACTTTACAAACTGACTAAAACTTACCAAGTAAGTGCCGACGATATTTGCAAAGCCAATCCGGGACTTACGGCCGAAAACTTCAAAGCGGGAATGGTTATCCGTATCCCGGCTTCCACCACACCCGTGAACACGACCCCGGTGAAGGAGACCGCCCAACCGCAAGGAGTAGCACAATCCGGATGCCGGGAAATGCACAAGGTAAAACGCAAGGAAACTTTATACAGCATCGCCCGGGATTTCAATCTGACAGAAGCCGAACTGAAAGCGGCAAATCCGGAAATGAATGAGCCTGGTTATAAACTCCGCAAAGGAGACTTCGTCTGTATCCCCTTCCCTAAACCGGAAAAGCCGAAAGAAATCATTCCTACCAATGAAGAACTGATGGGGAAGAAAGCCGTATCAGCCCCTCAGAAACTGATACGTATGGGAGTCATCCTGCCTTTTAAGGGAGGTTCGGCGGACAACGATAAAATGATAGAATTCTACAGGGGAGTGCTGATGGCTGTAGAAGAGATAAAGAAATCCGGTACGTCGGTGGATGTTTTCGCCTATGATTCCGGCAAAAGCGCAGGTGACATCAAGGCCGTCGTAAACAGCCACCCCATTACAAACCTTGATTTCATCATCGGCCCGTTGTATCCGGAACAGATAGCCCCACTTAGCAAATTCTGTCAACAGCATCATATCAAACTGGTAGTCCCATTTTCGTCTCTCGGTGATAACGTATATGAAAACCCATATTATTACGCCATCAACCCTCCCAAATCATACCAGTTTGCAGAAGCATCCCGGCTGACCACGGAACTCTTCGGAAAAGACAACGTCATTTTCTTGGAAGGCACTGAAAACGACAAAGATGCGGCTGCATTCATCGATGCCACCCGAAAACGGTTACAACAAAACGGCAGTAAAGCAAACCGCTTGAAACTCAACGATGACGAAATAAAGTGGATGGAAGCGATGACCCAATACAAAGACAACGTCATCATTCCCAACTCATCCGGTATCAAACTGTTGAACCAATTGTTTCCCAAGTTGAAAGAGTTCACTAAAAAGAATCCCGAATACAGAATCAAACTGGTGGGCTATCCGGAATGGCAGACATACGCCAGCAATCATCTGGAGAACTTCTACCAATTCAACACATACGCCTATTCTTCCTTTTTCAGGAATCCGCTGAACGGTAACGCCGACGAATTTGAGAATGCCTACCAAAAGGCCTTTCACACACCGACCCTCGTGTCGTGGCCACGTTTCGGTATGCTGGGTTTCGACACGGCTATTTATTTCCTGAAAGGCATATCTACGTATGGAGAAGCTTTCGACCAGCATCTTTCGCAAATCGTCACGACTTCTTATCAACACCGCTTCGACTTCCAACGCATCAGTAATTGGAGCGGCTTTATCAACCGTGAAGTCGAATTCATCCACTATAGTCCATCCCACAGCATTGAACTAATCCGACTGAAAAAATGAGAAAAACATTCCTCATCGCGATAGCGGCCTGCTGCATCGGGACCTCTAAAGTGTACGGGCAAATCGGTGAACCGCGTAACGACCTGGCCATAGGTTTCAATGCGGGATACACGCTGAACCAAGTCATGTTCAACCCTACCATCCAACAAAAATTCAAAGGGGCGCCGACTTTCGGTTTTACGGCCAGATATACCTGCGAGAAGTATTTCAAAAGCTTGTGCTCTATCCAACTGGAAGTCAATTATACCAATTTGGGATGGGAGGAATTGATAGAAACGTCCGACGACACCTACAAACGGGATATCAACTATATACAAATCCCGTTGTTAGCCCGCATGGGTTGGGGATACGAACAAAAGGGGGCTTTGTTTTACGTCGTGGCCGGTCCGCAAGTCGGCTTTTATTTAGGCGACAAGGGGCACAAAGGTGGGCTTTTCAACGACTCGACCCTGAGCCTCCGTCCGGGACAAGTAAACCAACAATACGACATGCCGGTAAAGAACAAATTTGAATATGGCATCACAGCCGGTGCAGGTCTTGAGGTCAATACCAAAATCGGACATTTCCTTTTGGAAGGCCGTTACTACTACGGCTTGAGCGATATATTCGGCAACGGCAAGAAAGACGTGTTCGGCCGGTCGGCCAATGGCACCATCGTAGTGAAAGCCAGCTACCTGTTCGATATTGTACGTACACGACGGACTTCGAACAAAAAATAAAAAAGGACGAAAAAAGTGCGTTAAAATGACGTAATCCATTCCAACGCACTTTCTTTTTATTCTATCCCTCTTTTCCCCTATCTCAAACGGTCAAGCGAACGGACGATCAATTCGTCCTTCATGATGTTCCGGAAAGCCAGATAGTCTAATATCAATCCTACCGCCGGAAAGGCCGCTGTCCAGGAAAGGGTGAAATCAGCATCATAACGGGATTTAAACACGTAAACGAAAACCCCGAACACGATATAGTAGCCCATCAGGATAAGGCTGCTGAACACAGACAAGCGCACCTGAAACATACGGCGCTTAAACAAAAATATGGCTGCAAACGAAGTGAACGCTGCAAAAACTAACAGTACAAACATGGCCCACGGAGCAAAGACTCGCGCCCCGTCGGCCATCGTAAGCCATAAATTATAGAAATCTGCTATCCCGATACCGTCTTGGTGAAAATGCCCTACGGGCATGCACAAGCATACCACCGCACATACTGCGACCAAGAAAAGATAGACAGACTGGATTCTTTGGATCATACAGTTCTACTATATTATAAAAATAAGTATCGGCTTATTCTATCGTATCTTTCTCCTTCAACGGATTACGGAAATATATTTTCCCTTCTACAAATTCTTGCGTGGCAATCAACGATGGCTTCGGCAGTTTCTCATAAAAACGAGAGATTTCAATCTGTTCGCGGTTCTCGAATACTTCATCCAAATTGTCACTTACAGAGGCGAACTCCTGCAATTTCTTGGACAACTCATTCTTGATGTCCAAAGAAATCTGATTCGCACGCTTGCCAATGATAGCTACGCTTTCATAGATATTACCGGTTTCGTCACACAGATCCATAATGTCACGGGTCACTGTGTTTGTAGGCGCATTTGTTTTTTTATAATCCATAATTATATAATTGATTTACTTGTTTCCTTTACCCTTAAGACTTCTTATTCACATATTTCTCCGACTGCGCAAAAATCCGCTGCGCGTCTTTTAAATATTTGGATTCGGGATATTCGTTCATAAAGCCGTAATATTCGTCTATGGTGTCACGATAACGCTCCAACCGTTTCTCTTCCACACTTTGCTGAGCCAGTTGATATTTAGCACGCAATATCATAATGGAAAACTCCTCACGACGTTCCGGGCTAGCGTATGGATAATCCAACAAAGCATTGCGGGCCGTCACGATACAAGCCTCATAATTGCTTCCCCCATACGAGCAATTACCCATATACGAACCTAAATCGTAATACAGCTTTGCGGCCTCGAACTCTTTTTCCACCATCTTGTCCTGCAAAGCAAAAATCATCTCCTGTGTACGGTCTTTCAGATGCGTATAGGGATAATAATCCAGAAAATCCTGAAATTCTTTCACCGCAGCCATCGTGCTACTCTGATCCAAACGCGTGTCCGGCACGCTTTCATAAAGGGAACGCCCCGCATAAAAACGGGCATACTCTACATAAACGCCTTTAGGATAAGACTGATAGTATTTCTTAAAATAGGAATGCGCCACATCGAAATTACCGTCGCAAAACTCCGACATCGCCAACATATAAAGACATTCCTCTCCTCGCGAAGTCCCTTTCATCAAAGTGACAAGCTCTCCCAACAATACGGACGAACGGGAATATTGCCCCTTGACAAAGTATTCCTTTGCAGCCTCGTACTTATAATCGTAATCTGCGGTCTTCATCACGTTGTTATACTGATTGCACGAAGCCAGCAACAACATCGCCCCAGACAGCCATAAAAAAATCCGTTTCATATTGTACAATTGAACTGCAAAATTATGGAAAAGCATCGAATTTTGCAAAGAAAGGAAGTTTTTAAATGCAAAAAAAGCACATGAAACGGCTTTTTAAGGATAAAATACCTATTTTTGTAGCTTGAAGAAACTTAAAATAACCAAGCCATAATATGCCTAAATTCGAGTTGACCGCCGATTACTCTCCTACCGGAGACCAGCCGGAAGCCATTGCCCAACTCACAGAAGGAGTCTTGCAGGGCGTACCGGCCCAAACGCTGTTGGGCGTGACCGGGTCGGGTAAAACTTTCACGATAGCCAACGTGATTCAGAACATCAACAAGCCTACGCTGATTCTCAGTCACAATAAAACACTTGCCGCACAATTATATGGTGAGTTCAAAAGTTTTTTCCCGCATAATGCCGTGGAGTATTATGTGTCATATTATGACTATTACCAACCGGAAGCTTACATCCCGTCCACCGACACCTATATAGAAAAGGATTTGGCCATCAACGACGAGATAGACAAGTTACGGCTGGCGGCCACTTCTGCCCTCTTGTCCGGACGGAAAGACGTTGTAGTCGTCTCGTCCGTCAGTTGTATTTACGGCATGGGGAATCCGGCGGCTTTTTATGATAATGTCATAGAACTGAAACGAGGCAAATTGCTGGACCGTAACGTATTCCTCCGCCGCTTGGTCGACAGCCTGTACACCCGGAACGACTTGAATCTGGAACGCGGGTGCTTCCGGGTCAAAGGCGATACGGTAGACATTTACTTGGCCTATTCGGACAATCTCCTGCGCGTGACATTCTGGGACGATGAGATCGACGCCATAGAAGAGGTAGACCCCGTAAGCTGCCTCCGTTTGGGGAGTTTCGACGAATACCGTATCTATCCGGCCAACTTGTTCATGACCACAAAAGAAAGTACGGCGAAAGCCATACACCAGATAGAAGACGACTTGCACAAACAAGTAAGTTACTTCGAAGAGATAGGAAAGCCGTATGAAGCCAAACGATTATACGAACGAGTCACGTATGATATGGAAATGATACGCGAACTGGGGCATTGCAGCGGCATCGAGAACTATTCGCGTTATTTCGACGGGCGCGAGGCCGGTACACGCCCCTATTGCCTGCTGGACTTCTTCCCCGAGGATTTCCTGATCGTTATCGACGAGAGCCACGTGTCCGTACCGCAAATCAATGCCATGTACGGCGGCGACCGCGCCCGCAAAAAGAATTTGGTGGAATACGGTTTCCGGCTTCCGGTCGCCATGGACAACCGCCCTTTGAAATTCGAGGAGTTCCAACAACTGGCCAGACAGGTCATTTATGTATCCGCCACTCCCGCCGACTATGAGCTGCAACAGAGCGAAGGAATCGTAGTGGAGCAGGTTATCCGCCCTACCGGCCTGCTCGACCCCATCATCGAAGTGCGCCCAAGCCTGAACCAAGTGGACGACCTGATGGAAGAGATACAGCAACGCATCGAGAAAGACGAGAGAATCCTGGTCACCACACTGACCAAACGAATGGCGGAGGAACTCACCGATTACTTCATGAAGCACGACATCCGCACAAATTATATCCATAGCGACGTAGACACGCTTGAACGCGTGCAAATTATGGACGATTTACGTGCCGGACGCTTCGATGTGTTGGTCGGCGTGAACTTACTCCGCGAGGGACTGGATCTTCCGGAAGTTTCCTTAGTAGCTATCCTGGATGCAGACAAAGAGGGTTTCTTGCGTTCGCACCGCTCGCTCACACAAACCGTAGGCCGGGCGGCCCGCAACGTGCATGGCAAGGCTATCATGTATGCCGACCGCATCACGGACAGTATGCAGAAAACCATCGACGAAACCAACCGTCGGCGCGAAAAGCAACTTAAATACAACGAAGAACATGGCATCACTCCGCAACAAATCAAGAAAGGCCGGAAAATGACTGACCTTATCAGTGCCAATGCGGAAGCTCATGCGGAAACCCGTGCTTACATCGAACCGGAAGAAAGAATGGCTGTGGCCGACCCTATCATGGAATATATGACGCGCGACCAATTGGAAAAGAGCATAGAACGCAGCCGAAAACTGATGCAGGAAGCGGCGAAGAAATTAGACTTCATCGAAGCCGCCCAATACAGGGACGAAATGCTGCGCATGGAAGAGATGCTGAAAGAAAAATAAAGCACCCGGAAAAAAGGAAAGGAGGAAAGACTTTGGGATTGTGTCTTCCTCCTTTTCCTATTTTATATAAACTTCCTCAACATACGGAAGCTTCTGTTCAGCCTCAAAAGTCTAAAACTCCCACTTGCATGCAATCGTAGGTATGGCATAAAAACGGTTGTTCTGTCCGGTTTCCGTATACACGAAATTATTACTGATTTCAACCTCCGTACCAATACTCAGCTTGAAATCGTCACTGACCCTTCTCAACGCAGCCAGATTAAACCAAAATTGCGGTTCCGACATCAGGATGAGATTCCCGTTCACGGTATTATTGTACCACAAATCGACAAAACCGCTGAACGTACACAAGCCTCCGGCAAAACGGTTTCGCCAAACGCCTGTCAACTGCCAGCTATGGCAATAAGGGCCATTCTTAGCTAAGTATTTGTACATAGCCTGTACGGAAAATCCCTTGGCAAAGTCTTTGCTATTCCAGTTGTAAGCTGCGCCAGCCAGATAGGCATCCCCGAAAGCATAACCATCTCCCTTTCCGGTTCCATAACTCAAACCACCGTTGTACTCCACATGGAATGCCACCGGCATTTTCTTCGTTTGGATTTCCCGGGAAAACTCGCCATAGGCTCCACGCAAAACATTGTCACCGAAATCGGCATCCATAAAGAAATAGGTACTTCCCCACTTGTCGGCAGAGAAATTCTCAACGGTTGCTGTCAGATGCTGGCGCGAAGAAATCTCGTTGCCATACATCCCATGACCCAGGTCGTAATGTAACTGGACGTTGAGTTGGGCGAGGCTTTTTGTGGCCCACAGGCACAGTACCCCGACATAAAAAAACTTTTTTTTCATTACTTTTGATTTTAAAAAAACGCCGGCAAAGTTATATAAAATACTCCAAAAACGAATGCCCTCCTAAAAGAAAGTAGAAGACCGTCCATTCTACATTTCTGTATATGAAAAAAGACAAACCTCATAACCCTATAAGAATTAGATTCTTAAAAAATATCACAGCATACATGCCAAAAAAACATCGAAAAA
>OIXG01003403.1_pt1 | contig 10520 bp, 8 predicted proteins | sample 1587731 | NCBI WGS metagenome assembly OIXG01 (sample SAMEA3888908, study PRJEB22519) | human gut metagenome | biome: human gut; feature: human-associated habitat; material: faeces | place: Denmark | collected 2010
CAGTCTATAGGTTTATAAAGCTACATTTCTCTTGCAGCCTGGATTGCAGTTTTCAGCCTTTCGATATCAATATCCGCAGGAACTGTACAGTCTGCTCCCAGCATAAATCCTTTTTTCCCAAATTTCCGGATTATATGTTTCGTTTCTTCTGCAATATCCTTAAGGCTTCCCTGTATCAATATCCCATGATTATCTAGGCCGCCCAGAACAGGCTTGTTAAAGCATTCCCTTCCCTGTTCCAAAGAAAGCTGATCTCTATGCACATCCCAATTAAATAAATCTCCAGGATAACCAACATATCTCTCCGGGGAAGCTGTAAAATTATGCTCTGCCTCTCCGCAGATATGTACGATATTATATTTATTCTCCCATGTATGCACCCTGTCCAAGATCTGCAGATCAAAAGGTTTTACCATTTTTTCCCATATTTCTGCACTAAAGCGTGCCGGCTCACTGAATTGTCCCGAATAATACAATCCATCAGCTCCAGCTTCCATAAAGCCATCAACCCAGTCCTCCAGCACGTCAGCAATTGCTTTCACTCCTGCCAATACAGAATCTGGATCCTCTTCACAATGCTTCATAAATACCTCATCACTGCTTCCTCCGAATACATATGTAAAAGAAGCAATTTTAAAGGGACTCCACATTGTAGGAAAGATCATTGCCTCCTGTCCCACCTTCTCAACAGCTCCCCTAATCAGGGCTTCCATATTTTTATAATGTTCACAATTTCTTCCAGGCAGCTGAATATTTCTCCAATCTTCTGCTTTTTCAATATGAACATCTTTTGTTAAAAAATGGCCGAAATTATCATCCATCAGTTTAATAATATCCTGATCCGTCTCATAAAATAATTTCAGATGTCCTTCCAGATGCTGTTCCACCGTATAAGAAGCCGGATAATGAAACCAGAAGCCTGCCGGAACATAGTCTGTCTCTCTCTGATTAAATAATGCTTCCATTCTCTCTCTCTTATTCATATCTTTGTTCTCCTTTTTTCAATTATCTTTAAACGATGATCAATTCGTGTGTACTATGTGTCATGTTCTGAACCTGCTTTTCTCCGATATAAAGCATATCCTCAATGCGGACACCAAATTCGCCTGGAAGATAAATTCCCGGTTCTACAGTCATAATCAAGTCACTGAATACCGGCGTAGTATCCCACTGATTAAAACGTGGTCCTCTGGGAACCTGGATCCCGATGGAATGACCAAGACCATGCATATAATATTCTCCATATCCGGCATCTTCAATAATTTTCCTGGCTGCTCTGTCTACTTCACAGCATGGTTTTCCCACCTCAATGGCTTCGCAGCCTGCCTGCTGTGCTCTGCGGACAATCTCATATATCTCTCGTTTTTTGTCATCTGCAAATTCTATTGCAAACATACGCGTCATATCAGATCCATATCCATCCACAGTTGCTCCTACATCCAGCATTACAAAATCACCTGGCTGTATTATGGTGCCATTGGGGCGTACATGAGGCATAGATGTATTCACCCCAACCCCCGTCACATGATCATAAGAATCTCTCTCTGATCCAAAATCACGAAGCAGTACCCCTACAATTTTCTGAAGCTCCATATCATTCATTCCTGCATGAACATAATTTAGAACCTCCGTAAACATTTTATCTGCCACATTCTGCGCTGCCTGAACTGCCCGTACTTCTTCCTCAGTTTTCCTGCAATTCTGTTGATAGATCACATTATCCAGACAACCATCAGCCACAATTTCACAGGGAACAATTTTTTTTAGCTTTTCATAATCACTTACACTGATCTGCTCAACCTGTACAGCAAGTGTCTTAATTTTCTTTTCTCTCTTCTTTAGTTCTTCCTGCAAGGCTTTATACGCATCACAGCTTTTCACATACATAATATCCTCTGCCTGCTCTTTATTTCCCCGGTGATAAGGAGATACAAACATACAAGCCTCGGATCTTGATACCAGAAGCCATGCCCCCGGTACAGACTGTCCCGTATAATATCTTATAATTTCATATCCTGTAATCAAAGCAGCATCTATCCCCACAGGGATCTGTTCTATCAATACCTCTAATCTTTTTGTCATTTTCACTCCACCTCTATCAGCTCCGCGCTGCATGTATCACCTATTACACGAACACCATCCTTATTCAATATCACCATATCCTGAAGTCTGACACTGCATTTCCCCGGGATTCCCGCCTTCAGGCCAATACATAACACGTTTCCAGCTTCTGGTTCCCAGGCCACTTCCTTCCAAATCCTGATCCCCTCTTCTACCTCCAGTCCAATGCCATGGCCTAATTCCTCCTGACACATTACTTCTTCGCATGTGCTGCAGACATTCAACGATATTTTATTTCCCCGTTTCAGTCCTTTCTCTATCTCTGTTATGATTCTTTCTTTTTCTATAACAGCTTTTTCATATAATTCCCTTTGCTGAATACAGCATTTCCCAACACATACAGTACGACTTATATCTGCCCAGTATCCTTCATATAGTGCAGCCAGACGCAATGTAACCAGTTCTCCATTTTTTAATGCCATTCTGTGCGCGGCCGTCTGTGTGGTGCCTGTGGTGCTCATGTCCTGGCTCCACTGGTTCTGCGGCAAGGCCGGAAAGAATATCTGATTCCATATAATTGTCTCCTGACGACACCACAAACCCAAAGGATCCTCTCTGGGAACCTTCCTCCGATGCTAAAATTCCCATCTTCCTTTGCAATTCATCATATCGCACCCCCGGACGTATATAGAGAAGAATTCGTTCAAACACTCTATCTGCGATTTTCTTTGCTCTTACGATTTTAAATAATTCTTCTTCTGATTTAATACTCCTTTGCCCGTCAATTACCCTTTCAACTATATCTTCCGGTATAAGACGCCCTCCGGTAATATCCTGATATTCTTTATAGACCTGCAAACTGATATGCTCAATATCTATGCCAATACGGGTCAGCTTGTGATCTGATATAATCTGACGGATTTGTTCGTCCAGCTTATCCTGCAGGATCACCTCCGCACCTTTGATCCGTTTCCTTGCCATCTCTATATATCGAAAATCTACAATAAAAAAACACTTTTCCCTGGTTATAATCAGGCTTCCCGCACTGCTCACGATTCCAAGATAGTATTTGCGATGAACCGGTGCTAATAAGATCGCCCCATCCAATTCTTCCGGCAGCATCTCCATCAGCTTCTTTAATCGTTCCTCCATTTTTGCATCTCCTTCCCGTTATCTATACTGCAAAATGATATGATATCTAAAAAAGGAAGGATGAAGCACTTATTTATTCTCCACCCTTCCGTTCATAACTCACTCAGCCTTTATCAACCAGAAATATGTGCATTAGCCCAAACCTCATCAACATTCTTAAGGAACTGATCTACATTCCTATCCATCAGAAGTCCCTGGAATGCTTCTGTATCGCTGAACCTGGAATCATAATAAGCCTTCCACTCCCTTACTTTTCCTTCTTTAATGCGATCCAGTATAGGCGCGCTGCCTTCGCTTCCATACTGTACTCCATCAATGGCTGACGGAGCTCCCTCTGTATCTGACCATTTTTGAGCATTTTCGGGACGGGTTAAAAATTCTATCCACTTTAACCCAGCATCCTGTTCTTCGGGAGTGGCCTTCCCCGATACACAGAAGCATGCATCTACACCTGCATATACTAATCCTGACTCCTCTGTCAGTCCCGGGATCGGAAATACGCCCAGATTCAGATCGGGATTTGCAACCATGAATGTTCCACGGCCATAAGAACCATAAATCATCATTGCAGACTGTCCATTCGCAAAGTTTTCCATTGCCTGCGTCTGCGGAATTCCAAATACATCTTCGTTACAATAATCCATAATCCGAATTGCTTTCTCTGCAAAAGTCCGATAGTCAGGATTATCAGAAGGTTTCTTATTCGGATCTGATGCACATTCAGCAAGCCACAAAGCGCCATCCGGGAACAGCGCTGCCATAGCGCCCCCACGATAATGCCCAGCCATCGCAGAATCCTTATAGCTCTCTTCTAATGGCTGAATTCCCGCATCCTCCAGCTTTTGACATAAAGCCATAAATTCGTCCCATGTCTTGGGGATATCCAGATTATGTTCCTTAAAAATATCAACATTATAAAACACACCCATGAAATTCTGGCTATAGGGCATTGCATAAACCTTACCATCCTCTGATTTTACAGATTCTAGAATAGAAGGTATTGCATTCTGAATAAACGGCTGGTCTGATAAATCGAGACAGAATCCTGCTTCTGCACTCTCGAAGAAGGCCTGTGATGTAGGTTTTCCATGAAAGACTACCGGTACATCATCTGCAGCCATTCTTGCCGTGAGAACCTTATCGCTGTCTGGAACTGTGTTAATTTCTATAGTGATATACGGATATTCTTTATGAAAATCCTCCGCCGCATTTCTATATGCCTGCTGTGCTGCTTCCTCCTGCTTCTGATTAAAAAATTCGATCGTAATATTCTCTGGCTGCTCCTTTTCACCAGAAGTATCTTCTTGTTCCGTTTTTGCAGTTTCTGCAGATGCCTGACTACTTTCTGTACTGTTTTCTGTCTTTCCTCCACATCCGGACAGCGTTCCTCCGATCAGGCAGCATGCCAATAACATTGCTAACATTCTCTTCCTCATTAATTACCTCCTCCTAAAGAAAGCTTCTCAGCTCTTTGTTTTTTGTTAATATTATTGTATAATTTCTTTTTTTAAAAAAATATGCCCTTTATTATTAGTCATATATGTTATTTTTTTGTATTCTATCCGTATTTTTTTGTTAAATTTTTAGGCAATCTGATGCTGATCGTTGTTCCAACATTTACCCTGCTTTCCAAATGCAATCCATACTCGGCTCCATAGTAGGCCTTAATTCTCTGGTTTACATTCTTAATCCCTATGGAAGAATGCCCCTGCATGCTGATAGATTCTATCTGTTCCTTTTCCAGGGATTGTATGATCTGACACAGCTTGTCCTGTGGTATTCCCACTCCATTATCTCTGATCAGAATTTCCACAAAATCGTCTTCCATATAAGCTACTATATTAATATATCCGCTTTCCGCTTTCGGCTCCAGACCATGAATAATTGCATTTTCTACCAGCGGCTGTAATAAAAAAATCGGGATTGGTACTTTTAGCACTTCTTCTTCCACATCAAAATCCGCATATAGCCTGTCCTTAAACCTGATGGTCTGTATCGTTACATAATTATTTATCTCTCTCAGTTCATCCTGAAGCTGAACGATCAGATTTTCCTGAATACTATATCGAAACATCTCTGAAATAGATACGGTAATTTTACAAATACTGTCTATCCCATTCATACCGGCTATCGAACTGATCAGGTTGAATGTATTATACAAAAAATGAGGATTAATCTGTGCCTGTAACATACGGAACTCCATCCTCTGCTCATTCATTTGAAGCTCTACTGACTGCTCCATAGATTTTTTCAGTCTGCAGATCACATTATTATAGCTATGGATCAACATATCAATTTCTGTCTTAAACTCTCTTTTTTCCAGAAATAGTGTTTCAGGAATACCATTTTCTCCTGATTTTTCCATTGCCTGACATAATCCATGAATCGAGAAATTCAGACGTCGGATAAACAGATACGCCAGCCCCAGATCAAAAACCGTGATCAGAACTGCTATAATGAAAAAAACTCGTATGTTCTGTGTATATGGCTTTCTGACATAAGAACGATCTGTATAAGTTACTACCGTCCATCCAAGCTGATTCAATTTTTGGATCCCACCTATGTAAGTATCTTTACCAATCGCAAAGGTTTTGACAGCTGAATCCTCTTCCATCTCTGCAATATTCAGGCATTTCCAAATTTTACCCTGAGAATCTTCCTGTTTTTCCACATTTTTGCCTGAACACGAGTACACCGGAACGCCAGATTTATTATAAACAATAAGCTGCTCTCCATCTAAGACGATATTTGTAAGGATCTCCCTGATTGCTTTAAAACTGATAGTAATCCCTATTATTCCCAGAGTTTTTCCTCTTTCTATATCTTCCATAGGTTTCACCAGCATAAGTGCCTCTGGCACATTTTCAGAACTGTAGCGGATGTCTATAAATCGTTTTTCTGGTGAGTTCTTCGCCATTTCCCCCCACATGGGTAAATCCTGATACATATTTTTCCAGTAATAATAGTTAAAGTTACTGTCATATACATTTCCTGCACTATTGATTATGACCACATTATAAATATCCGGATTCAGCAGGACAGCATCTCTTACAATATTAACGACTACCTTATTATCCTTCAGAAAATCCCAGTCATACACATCATGTTTATGTCTCAGAAGCTCTGAAAAGCTATCGTTTACAATATGTAAATAAGAAAGCCTTTCCGCATTCGATATAATAGCTGAAACGCCTGTTTCAACCTGGATATTTGCTTTTTTCAGTATATCCTGATAGTCCTTGTCCGCTTTTTTTAAGGTCTCTAAAGTATAGAAAAAAATGATAATAGTAAAAGGCAATACTACGATCAACGAACAAAATATCAAAATCTGATTCATGAAGCTAATGTACCTTTTCTTCATCTCCTTCTCCTCAGATATAATTCTGTCCATTTTCTTTCAGATCCAGTTCGTCTATCTCCAATACTGCCAGAATATAAATTTTTAAAGCAAGACATAAGGCATCAATAGATTGTGCTTCATCTGGCTGATGTGCTCCTCCATGTCCTTCCGGCAGGGGTTCACATTCCGGTACCAGTCCGTTCAGGCATCCTGGACCATAGGCTACCGCATTGGGCAATTTACGTGCATGTGTGCCTGCGTTGAAAATCTGTGGTTCCCAATCAAGCTGTGTTGTTCTCTGAAAGCATGTGCTAAGCCGGCGGATTACTTCTTTTTCCTTTGGATAATAGTTTGATTCCAATACACGTCTTTTTTCCAGATAAAAAGCATTTTTCTTGGCATGTTTTTCTAACCGCTCCATCAATTCACTGCCATTTACAGTAACCGGGCATCTGGCATTCACATTCAACCATACATGCCCCTTTTCCATTTTTACAATACCGCAGCCGCATACTAAATTTCCCGAGATTTCATCACTGCAGCTTAAATCTAATCCACTTCCATCTGTTTCAGATGCAGCTTTCCATATGTATGTCATAATTTTTCTATCTTGATCTGAAATAAGTAAATTTCTTTCCAGTATAAATTCTGCAAGAATAGCAATTGCATTTTGGGTCTGTTCAGGAAAAGCTATATGTCCAGGTATTCCTTTTGCATAAATGTGAATCTTATCCCCACATATTTTCCACTCACATTCTTCGCTTTTCTCCTGTAACCGTTCTTCTATCAGCTTGCTATAGCGCAACACAATTTCTGCCCTTCCCGGTACCTGATTAGAAACAGTCCCACCAGTCATATTGATCACATGCTCTGAAAAAGGATAATCCGATACCATCCACGCTTCTATAATCCCTTTTTCTCCATAGCATAAAGGAAAGGGACTATCCACCACAATAGTAAAATCCGGACACTGACAGTTGCCTGTATAATAAGCCGCATCCTCCATACCATTCTCTTCATTAGTTCCTGCCAGCACACGGATATCATGTTTTAATTCCATCCCCAAATCTCTCAAACACAGAAGTGTATACAAGCCTGCCAGGCATGGTCCTTTATTATCCTGCGCCCCTCTGCCGATGATCCATCCCCCTTTTACAATTCCTTCATATGGCGGATATAGCCACCCTTCACCCTCCGGAACAATATCCAAATGTCCCATCAGTCCAATTCTCCCCTGCTTTCTTTCTATATCCGGATCAAAAGCTTCTGCCACATAATAGGAATGATTTTGTGTTTCCAGACCATGTCTATGACAAATTTCTATAAATCGGTCTACCACGTCTCTGCACCCTTGGCCAAATGGTTTCACCTCATTTTCTTTATCTGACACGCTTTTAATCCTGACCAGCTCACACACCTCTTCTATAAGGGTACTTTTCTTCCCGGCAATCCATTGATCAATTCTTTTTTCCAAATCTTTTCTCATTATTTCTGTCATCATTCTTTCCTCCCGCACATTTGCTATATTGTATCTTTAGTGTCAGCATCTTCCCTGTACCTCTTCGGGGTCTTTCCATAGTATTTTTTAAATACCTGTATAAATTTAGATATATCATTATATCCGCACAAACCGGCAATTTCTGTCACTGTCATTTCCGACTCTCTTAACAGTTCTTCAGCCTTCTCCATTCTTATCTCGGTCAGGTAAGTCAGATAGTTTTTCCCGGTTTTAATTTTGAGAAGATGGCTCAGGTAGCTTCCATTTAAGAAAAAAACATTTTCAGCCAGATCTTTAAGAGTAATATCGTTATTATAATTCAGCCTGATATAATCAATTACCATCTGCACTGTGTTCTCCGCATCTTTTTCTCCGATCAGGCTGGCTAAATTGCACATTTTCGATATTTTTTCCTTAATATCCGCCATAAGTCCATCCTCTGTAGAGTAATGGATGAGTTCAAAATGAGTGCTGAATAGAACAGGACTCTCCGCATTTTCAGTTGAGCTGTTTTGATATATATGAAATATTGCTTCATTCAAAACAATCTCAACCATTTTTAAGGCGTCGATAACACTGTAAATAGATATATCCTTAATTTTCAGCAATTCCTGTATGGATATTCTGATAAAAGAAAATGCCTTTTCACCCTCACCTGCTATCAGATATGTTTTCAATTTTTTCAGCTTTGGCGGATTCCATATATTTCTATAATTCATCCTGTTGTTTAACTCGTCAAAATACAGCACTTTTTTTTCTGGGTAAAGAATCCTTCCAGACAAGGCATAGATTGCCTGTTTATGATATTCCTGGAGATTCCTTACCCCATGGCCAATGCTGCTTATTCCAATACAAATGTCTATCTGCTGAGAATTTCCCTCTAACAACCGGCTGACAAATTCAGAAACCTCTTCCTTTGTCCCATAAGATGTCAGAATCACCCATAGATCATGGTTCAATTCTATTGCTTTGCACAAAGCATCATTCTGTCTCCTGATCCGCTGCATTATGGAATTTTTAACAGAATCTGCTAAAGACGCGCTGCTGCATTCCGTATTCATCCAAATAAGAATTTCATAACAGCTGCTGAATATTTCATTTAATATATTATCTCCCTCTCTGCCAAATTCTTCTCCTGTCGATGTGAGCAATTGCTTTAATCTCGCTGCAACACTGGTGCCTGTTATTGGCATTATTTCATTCCCATGCTCTAAGCCGGAAGCTTCACCAATAATCTCTTTTTGCCTGAGCAGATTCATCAATTCTTTTTCTTGAATAGGCTTTAACAGGTATCCTACCGCCCCGTATTTCATAGCTCTCTGTGCGTATTCAAATTCGGCAAATCCGCTCACAATTATTACTTTTGTATACAATTGGCTTTGAGATATCATTTCTGTCAGTTCTAATCCATCTAACAGCGGCATACGGATATCCGTTAAAACCAATTCCGGATGTTGTCCCAAAAAAATATCCCACGCCTCTCTTCCATTTTCTGCTTCAAAAATTTCCAGTGTCGTGTGAAAAAGGCATTCTTTAATCTGACGGATTAAATTCATCCTGGAACAATACTCATCTTCTGCAATTAAAACCTTCATATCCTTACCTCCTGTTTTATCAGGAAAAGGGCCGCACAGAATAGTTGATCATTATTCTGTAACAGCCCACCTTATTCAACTATGACTTAACCGCCCCTGCAGTCAGACCTTTAATGATGTATTTCTGCCCCAGAGCGTATACAATTATAATCGGTATCATGCAAACAATATATGATGTAAAAGCCATTGTGTAATTAAAGCTGTACTCTGCTTTAAAATTGTACTGCATAAGAGGTAACGTCCACATATTATGATTTTTGTTCAGGATCAGCAATGCCATCATAAAGTTATTCCAGCATCCTAAGGAATCCATCACGATGATGGTAGCCACCATTGGTTTGATCAAATGGATCACAATACGGATATAGGTCTGAAACACATTACAGCCATCTACCCTGGCAGCCTCCTCGATTTCTGTCGGCAGGGATCGGATATAATTTACAAACAAAAACAGGCCTGTAGATAAACTGAAGGTTAAATGGAGCAGGATCAGTCCTGTCTGATTTAACATCTTCATTTGTGTCATCTGTTTTACCATAGGAAGCATTAATACCTGAAACGGGATAAAAATACCTGCCAAAATGTAATAATATAGAATTTTGTAATATCGTTTTTCCATATTTCTTGCCACAGCATATGCTAGTGCAGGGACAAATATTACCACAAGAGCAACACTGCTTACTGTAACTATAACAGAATTTCGCAGACTGCTCCAGAAATCACTTCTTGTAAAAAGCTCTACATAATTATCAAAATTTAATCTTGAGGGCAATGCAAAAAAATCCTGTCCCGCTTCCTGCATCGTCTTCATAGAATTAATAAAAATCACCCATACCGGTCCTAAGATCAGTAACAATCCCATCACAATTACTAG
>OIXG01003409.1_pt1 | contig 10495 bp, 8 predicted proteins | sample 1587731 | NCBI WGS metagenome assembly OIXG01 (sample SAMEA3888908, study PRJEB22519) | human gut metagenome | biome: human gut; feature: human-associated habitat; material: faeces | place: Denmark | collected 2010
GTCAAGTGCGCACAGACACAAATCTCGCGATTGAAAAATTTTATTTTTCAATCTTAAATCTCCGTTTCTTTGCTTTGACTGCTTTCTGCAGGATTCGTCATTCCTAACCAGTCATCCTTATATTCTGCGCTAAAACGGGATAATTGTCAACACCTCATTGTGGGACAACACCGGCAATATGGGACATAGAATACTGTCTCATTGTGGAACACCCACGACAGCTTTCACCAGCCGGAACGCCTCTTTGCAGGTATCCGTCAGATTTTGCATCGCAGCGTCCCGATCCATCGCCTCTTCCAGGCTGACTGCCCTTTTCTGAATGCAAAACGCTGCGTCGATTCCGATCTCATGGCAGGCTGTAAAGCCCTCCTGCAGTGCTCCGGCAAAAGCGATCACCGTACAGCCATGCTTTTTCGCGAGCTTTGCCACGCCTACAGGGGCTTTCCCCATCGCAGTCTGTTCGTCCATCCTGCCCTCTCCGGTAAGGACAAAATCCGCGTCCGCCATCTCGCGTTCCAGCCCGGTCTCTTCCAATACAATCCGGATTCCCGGCTCGAGCCGCGCACCTAAGTAGCTCTGGAATGCAAACCCAAGACCGCCAGCAGCACCCGCCCCCGGACAATTTTCATCTGCCTGTAGAAAGTGCTCTTTCGTCAGCTGTGCATAGGAAAAGAGCCATTGATCCATCTGCCGGATGCTCTTTTCATCAGCACCCTTTTGCGGTCCGAATACGCTGCTGCAGCCAAGCTCTCCGCAGAGGGAATTTTCCACGTCACAGGCAACCCGAAACGTGCACTCCTTTAAAACCGGCAGTACATGTCCACTCCGAATTTCCGCAAGATCGGCTAACCCGGCCGCCCCGTTTCGCACCGGCTGACCACTTTTATCCAGAAATTCAAATCCAAGCGCCGAAAGCATCCCAACTCCGCCGTCGTTTGTCGCACTGCCGCCGATCCCGACAATAAAATGCCTGCAGCCTTTCCGAATCGCATCCCGGATCAGCTCCCCAACGCCATAGGTCGTTGTATGTAGCGGATTGCGTTCTTCTTTGGAAAGTAACGGCAGCCCTGCAGCTGCCGCCATTTCTATTACCGCTGTTTTATTTTTTTCCAAAATACCGTAGGACGCTGAAATTTTCCTGCCGAGCGGGTCGCTTACCAGCGCTGTTTCCATGCGTCCGCCCATTCCGGTTGTCAGTGCTTCCACCGTGCCTTCCCCGCCGTCCGCCAGCGGACGCACGACGATCTCAGCGTCCGGGAAAACTGCTTTCACGCCTGCTGCCGCCGCGTTTCCAGCCTCCATCGAAGTCATGCTTCCTTTAAAAGAATCGATTGCAATTACTGTTTTCATCCTGGACTCCATCCTGACTGCATTATCCTTTTCTTCGCACCATTTTCTCACAAGCGCTGCCAGTGCTGCTTTTTCATTTTCCATCCTTGCGCCAGGTCTATTTTCTTGCCGCCGGCAGCCTTGTCCGAAACAGCTGATGCCCGAGCTGTTTTCCATGAAACGGCACCAGTGGATACAGATAGCTTCTGCTGCTCACCGTCCGGTTAAACAACAGAGAAACCGCCAGAATCACGATTCCTCCAACATATCCCCAGACGCCAAAAATTGCCGTCAGCACCAAATTGATAATCCGCATAAATTTCAGCGCATAGCCAAGCTCCAGGCTGTTCTGTGTGTAGTTGGCGACTGCGACGAATGCCATGTACAACATGACCTCACTATTAAACCACCCACTCTTTACGCTGAACTCTCCCAAAACCAACGCCGCCATGACCGACAGCGGCGTACTGAGCATATTCGGGGTGTTGACCGCCGCAAGCTTCAGACCGTCGATTGCAAGCTCCAGCAATAAAAGCTGCCAGATCAGCGGAATATAGACCGTATCCCGCACTGCGATGAACTCAAAGCCTTTGGGAATCCACTGTGGATATTCCATCAACAAAAGAAACGTCGGTGTCAGAAAATACGTTACAATGGCGATCAGCAGGCGCGACAGTCTCAGATACGTTCCCGTGATCGGCGGAAAATAATAATCGTCCGCTTCCTCCAGCACGTCAAACAGGGAGGTCGGTGTGATCAGCGCCGCCGGCGAGTTGTCCACCAGAATGATGATATTTCCCTCCAACACCTGTGCCGCCGCGGTGTCCGGACGTTCAGAAAATCGGAACTTCGGAAACGGATTCCACCAACGTCCCTGATACAGGCACTCCGCAAGGCTTTCCTGGTTCAGCGTCAGCGCATCCACCTGCAGGTTCTGAATCCGGTTCCGGATCTTTTCAAGGAACTGCTGATCTACCCGATCCTCCATATAGCACAAAACGATGTCGGTGTGGGACGTTTTTCCTGCCTGCAGCATTTCCATCCTCAGCTGCGTGCTTCGGATCCTGCGGCGGATCAACGCCGTGTTAAAGACAATGGTTTCCACAAAACCGTCCTTCGAACCGCGCAGCACCTTATCCTTTTCCGGCTCACCGACACTTCGCGCCGGATAGGTTCTGGCATCGATCAAAATGCCCTGCTCATATCCCTCCAACAGCAGGGCGGTCACGCCGGACATCACCTGCCTGCAGATTTCATCCAGATCGTCGCATAGATCGACCTCTCCATAAGGCACAAGCTGCCTGCTCATCTCTGCCGCGTCCTCCGGCATCTGCTCTTTCGTGATTCCGATAAAATGCTGCAGCAGCTTCTGCATCACTTCATCTTTACAGAATCCGTCGATCATATACAAAGCTGCATTTTTCTTCCCGATCTCCACATTTCGGTACAATACGTCAAAGCTTTCCCCAACGCCCAGCTGTCGATCCAGATAGTCTCTGTTCTTCGCCAGATCGCCGCTCACTTTTTTCATCGTCATGGAAATCTTCCTCCCGGACTTTTTGCTTTAGTCTGTCCAAAAGGGTTCTCTTTTATTCTACCTCTGTCTGAAGCTCCTGAAGCATTTTTGCAATCCGCTCCTGCGCCCGGGCGATCGTCTCGTTGACCGTATTCACATGCTCTTTATAATAAGTATCTTTTTCCTGCTGCTTTTGCTGTACATCCGCATTCTCCGAATCCTGCGTTTTGGCTTCCTGTGTCGCCTGCATGTCCTCGCAGGCTTTTGCAGCTTCTGCGATCGCGTCGCCGGTCGTCTTATTGACCGTATCAGTCAAGTTATTTTCATCTGGTGCGGTGGGCGCCGGAACTGTATCAGATGTGGTGTCGAGTGCGACATCGGAAATTGTGTCGGACGCAGGGTGGACTGCAGCCGTAACGGTCATGTTCTGCCCTGCAGCGGGCGCGCCCTGCTCTGTGACTGCCGTATCGTTTTTTTGACTCGCATAGTCCGTTTTTACGATTTCCTGCGATTTTTCCCTGTAGTCATCTGCTTGTCCCTGCGTTTTTTCGGCACGGCTAGGATTTTCTGCATATCCCCACTGCGTTCTTTCTTCGCTGTAGCTGTCTGCGTCCCACTGCCGCATCGCTTCGCTGCGTTTTCCAGCACTATTTCTGCCTGCATTTCCTGTAACCTTAAAGAACATCTGTCCCAGACCATTCTTCAAGCCGTCCAGGCTACTCTGTCCTGCACTTCTTGCATGATCTGACTTTAAAGCTGCCAACTGCTGTTTTAACTGCCGAATCTCCTGCTGTTGTTTCTGGAAAATCGTCTGAGCCTCTGCCTTTTTGCGCTTTAATTCTGTTTTCAGGCTATCCTCCCGGCTCTTCCATTCTGCCAGCCGTGCTGCAGTGTGTTCTTTCTCCTTTGCAAGCGCAAGTTGCTGCGTTTCCAGCTGGACACTCAGATCGTCAGCTTCCGCTTTCAATTCCTGCCGCTCTGCACGCAATTTTTCTGCTTCGGTTTCCAGTTTGACTTTCTCAGTCCTCAGACTTTTCAGCTCTGACAAAGCTTTCTCTTTCTCAGCTTCTAAAACTTCTGTTCTTGCCTGTAATTCGTCCTTTGCCTTCTGCAGCCCTTCAACTTCTGCCTGCTGTCCGGCTTTTTCTGTATTTAAGGTTTCAACTGCCGCTTCCAGCCCGCTCTTTTCTTCCTGCAGCTTGTTCAGCTCGGTCTGCAGTTCTGCTTTTTCTGCGCGCAGACTTTCTGCTTCTGCTTGCAGTGTGCCAAGTTCCGACTCCATCGCATTCTTTTCTTCTTCCAGCTTCTCCGTGCGTTCCTGTTCATCCGAAAGCTGCTGGCTCAGTTTCTGCCGCATCAGGTTTTCCTCTTCCAGCTGCTGCGCATATTCCTGCTGTGCGCGTTCCGCAACCTGGCGTCCCCCTTCTATCTCTGCCTCAACCTCCTGCATGTAGTTCCATACTTCTTCTTTTTGAAATCCGCCGAATAAAACTGTTTTAAATAATTCCTTATTTCCCATCTGCCGATCCCTCTCTATATAAAATAAATTTTTAGTTCGTTAAAAATATATAAGAAGGCTAAGTTTTCTCACATACTCTTACAGTATACCATACTCAAAACAGAAAAATCTATATGAAGCAGCACAAGATCTTTCCGTTAAAACTTCTTTTTGCTATTTTAGGTTATCGTTCATCTACACCATTCGCCAAGCTGCATCTTCAATGCTTTCCGCAGCTTCCCATGTGCCTTTATTTTATGTTATACTGTTTTGTAAATACCAGGATCAAAAACAGGAAATCAAAGCGAGGTTATGTATGGATCAGCTGAATGATAGGTCCGTTGTGGAACAGCGGTATGCTACAGCAACCAATTTGCAAACGAGAATTTCCATTCATGATAAATATTCGACAAACAAGATGGGATTCGGAAACTGGATTTTTTCCAATTATAAAATTGCCCCCGGAATGCGCATTTTGGAATTAGGCTGCGGGACAGGCGATATGTGGAAAAACAAAGAAGATTTGATCCGTCTGTGTTCCAGGCTGACTCTTTCAGATTTTTCAAAAGCGATGATCGCAGCTGCCAAAAGCAATATCGATGACATAATCGAATATCTTTATTCTCTTTCCAGTATGACGTCGATCACCGGCATTCCCAAACATGCTATAAAAGATATTTTGATCGCTCATTCTGCAAATGGAATTTTAAATGTGCCAAAAGAATATGGCATGTTTATCGTATCATAGAACAATCGGGAGTTGATTGAGGAGTGATAGATTTATGAATGCAAATGTTGATTTAACAGGTGTTGTGCTTGAAACAGATAGACTAATCATTAGAGAATGGAGTGAAATGGATTTAGAAGACTTTTTTGAGTATGCAAAAGTTGATGGAGTAGGTCAAATGGCTGGATGGAATCCACATACATCAATTCAAGAATCAAAAACCATTTTGGAGATGTTTATTAATGAGAAAATGACCTTTGCTTTAGAATTGAAAGAAAATCATAAGGTAATAGGTTCATTAGGACTTGAAACGCTTAGTCTTTTGTTGCGTGATGAGTATGAGAATTTAGTAGGAAGAGAACTAGGATATGTATTAAGTAAAGAGTATTGGGGAAAAGGTTTAATGCCAGAAGCTGTTAATAGAGTAATTAAATTCTGCTTTGAACAAGAAAATTATGATTACTTAATGTGTAGCCATTTTGTTATAAATAGTCAATCAAAAAGAGTTATTGAAAAAAGTGGTTTCCGCTTTGTAAAGGAAAATACCCAAATTGCAAGAGATGGACATGAGTATATTTCTTTGTATTATGTATTAGATAATCCCTTAAAAAAGAATTAGACAACTTCCAGTTTTGCAGAAAGGGGAAAATGATGTTAAGACTAAGACCTTATCATATAAAAGATGCTGAAACAATACTTTCCTGGGCAAAAGATGAAAAGGCATTTTATAAATGGACAGCAGGCGTACTGGGAACATACCCGTTATCGCTTGAGCAATTTCATTCCGTAAGTGATTTGATGGCTTTTACAGCGATAGATGATAACGATGTGGTTGGATTTTTTACAATGAGAAGACCAACAGCGTCATTTGATGAATTAAGATTTGGCTTTGTTATCGTTGATGCAAACAAAAGGGGGAAAGGCTATGGAAAACAAATGCTTCAGTTAGGATTACTCTATGCAAAAGAAATCTTTGGCGCAAAGAAGGTTACATTAGGTGTTTTCCGTAATAATGATCCTGCATATTATTGTTACAAGACCACAGGATTTCAGGATGTAGCATTAGATGAAATGGAAAAGTATCAGGTATTAGGCGAAGAATGGGATTGCTTGGAGTTAGAGATACAGCTATAATTCGGAAATCGGATATTAAAAACAGAAAAATAAACTTGAACCTGTGGAAGTAAAAAAGAAAAAAGTTCTCAGAACGTTAAGAACCCGTGCACATGGAGGTATTTATCACTTTGAAAACAACAGGCATCATCGTAGAATACAACCCGCTTCACCCGGGACATATTTACCATATGGAACAGGCGCGGAAGCAAACCGGCGCGGACTATCTGATCGCAGTCATGAGCGGCAGCTTTGTCCAGCGGGGCGCTCCGGCGCTTCTGGACAAGTATACCCGTACCCGGATGGCGCTGCTTGCCGGAGCAGACGTTGTGATTGAGCTGCCCGTCTGCTTCGCCACCGGAAGCGCCGGGGATTTTGCCGCCGGGGCAGTTTCCCTGCTGGACAAGCTCGGCTGCGTGGACAGCCTTTGCTTTGGCAGCGAATCCGGCGACATTTCCTTGTTTGAAAAAGCGGCTGCTCTGCTGCAGTGCGAATCTGCAGCTTTTTCCGATGCCCTGAAAAAAGCATTAAAATCCGGGCTTTCTTTTCCCGCCGCACGCCAGCAGGCGCTGCTTTTATGCCTCGATATGGCAAAAGATATGCCATCAACAGCTTGCCCCGACAACAATTCCACAGCAGAACAGACTGTTGCCCTGCTTTCTTCCCCCAACAACCTTCTGGGATTGGAATATACCTTGGCGCTGCTGCGGCGAAACAGCTCCATCCGCCCGTTCACGATCTCGCGCGTTGGCAGCGGCTATCACGATCCGCTCGGCGGTGCAGCTGACTTTCCCTCCGCATCCGCACTACGCAGTCTGCTCGCCAAACAAGGGAAGCAGGCTCTTTTGTCGCAGCTGCAGTGCTATCCCGAACTGCAGCCCCTGCTGCCGCTCTGGGAGGAAGTTTTATCGCAGAACACGTTTTTATTCTCCAATGACTTATCCAGTCCATTGCACTATCGACTGCTCACTGCCGCTCCGGGTTCCTTTGGGACGTATGCTGAGGTCGGAAAAGAGCTTGCCGACAAGCTCGAGGCGAACCGCCTTTCCTTTACCGACTGGGACGACCTCTGCGCAAGACTCAAGACCCGCGAAATCACCTACAGTAAAATCAGCCGCTGTCTGTGTCGGATTCTGCTCTCTGTTCCGCAGGAAATGCTCCTTGCTGCCCGCGATAACGACTATACGCCTTACGCCCGGATTCTTGGTTTTCGTAAGAGTGCGTCTCCCCTGCTGTCCGTGCTCAAGAAAAACAGCAGCATTCCGCTCATCTCCCGCCCCGCTGCTGCAGCCCGCAGCCTTTCTCCGGAAGCACTCGCCCTCTATGAAAAGGATGTGCTCGCTGCACATCTGACGCAAACTGCACGCTGCGCAAAAACCGGGCAGCTGCCGGTTCACGAGTATACACGCCAACTGATTCTGCTGTAGTCAGACAACAAGTCTGCGCTGCCGCTGCAGTGCCCGCGTTTTACAGCACGCTGTGCCGCCCTGCCGCATCCTCCGACAATCTCATTTCCCACTCTCCGGAATTCGCCATTTTTCTCTGTTGCATCCTGTTTTAAATCGCAATATAATGAAAACAGAATAAAAAACGGAGGAAAAATCCATGAACGAACAGCAAAAGTACCAAAAACGAAACCTACTTCTGTTCCCCCTCGGGACGGTCGGAAGAGATGCTGTCTACGCCCTGATCAACAGCTTTCTTCTGACTTTCGTTTTATTTACCCGCTCGTTAAACGCCGCACAGCTGACCGCGATCACCGCAATTATGGTCGCTGCCCGGATTTTTGACGCACTAAATGACCCGATCATGGGAAGCATCATCGAACACACCCATTCCCGTTTCGGCAAATTTAAACCCTGGCTGACAATCGGCGTTTTATCCACCTCCGTCGTCATTTATCTGTTTTTCAATACAGACCTGCACGGTTGGAGCTTCGTCTGCCTGTTCGGTATCCTTTATTTTTTGTTCAGCATCACCTATACCATGAACGATATTTCCTACTGGGGTATGATTCCGGCGCTCGGCTCCGATGCCAACGCACGCAATCAGTTTACCTCCCGTGCTACGCTGTTTGCAGGAATCGGTTCTACGCTGGCTTCTATCCTGATTCCAGTCTTTTCTACCGGCAAAAATGCCATCGGCGGAAGTTCCTTTACCGCCTATGGACGCATCGCCCTGATCATTGCGATTTTAGCGCCTCTGTTTTTGAGCATCACAATCTTCGGTGTACGCGAACGCCGTGACCCTCCCGCAGCGAAGCAGGAACGCTTCCGCTTCCGCGAAATCATCCAGACCATCCTGCGCAACGATCAGTTAGTCTGGATCGCAGTCATCTTTTTGCTGCAGCAGATCGGCAATGGACTGATCGTCGGCGGACTGGGATCTACCTATATTTATCTGACGTTCGGCTATGAAGGCGGTCTGTATTCCCTGTTCACAATGGTCGGCATGTCCGCAACCGCATTTCTGATGGTCTTCTACCCTGCCATTTCCCGCAAATGTCCGCGCAAACGGCTGATGTCCATCATGGCAGTCATCGCGGTGATCGGCTACGCGTTTCTCCTGATCTCCGGCTTCCTGGCAAAGACCGGCACCCTCGGCTTTGCCCTGCTCGTGTTAGGCTACATGCTCTCCAATTTCGGTCAGTATTGCTATTACCTGATTATGATGATCTCCATCCTCAATACGGTGGAATATAATGAGTACAAATTCGAAACGAGGGATGAAGCCGTCATCGCTTCCCTTCGCCCATTCATCACAAAGCTTGCCTCCGCACTGACTGCTGTCCTGACATCTGCAACCTATCTGCTGTTCGACGTTACCAGCTACACCAACCAGATTTCTTCGCTGGAGCAGCAGTGCACCCAGGGGTTGATTACCGAAAGCGAAAAGCTCGACTTAATTTCCGGCGTGCTCTCCAGCACGACCTCGCTGCAGAGCACCGGACTTTTGCTGTGCATGTCCCTGCTGCCCTGCGCGATGATGCTTCTGTCCTACTTCCTTTATAAGAAAAAATATATTCTGGACGAAACAGAATACGACCGCATCTGTGTCGAACTGGAAAAGCGGCACGCTGCATAAAGCTATTGCTTTCCCTCCCTGCCACAGGCGAAAAACTGTGAAACAAAATTCTTTCCAAAAAAATCCGAAAGACCGTCGGTTCGCGCCTTCCCAAGGCTCTGCAAAACCGACGGTCTTTTTCATTCATGACAATAGAATGCTCGCAGAGCGTACATTCTATTGCTTACATTTTTTCAGAATTCGTCCTGCTCCTGCTACGATACCGCTTAGTTCTTGAAGCTATGGATCGGTGCAGGAATCCGTCCGCCGCGGTTTACAAATGCGTCACAGCTGAACTGGTTGACCGGCATAATCGGCGCATAGCCCAGCAGTCCGCCAAACTCAACGGTTTCGCCAACACCCTTACCGATAACGGGGATCAGGCGAACAGCGGTTGTCTTGTTATTGATCATACCGATCGCCATTTCATCCGCAATGATGCCGGAAATCGTGGTTGCCTTTGTATCTCCGGGAATCGCGATCATGTCAAGGCCTACAGAGCAGACACAGGTCATCGCCTCGAGCTTTTCCAGTGTCAGCGCACCTGCTGTCACCGCATCGATCATACCCTGGTCTTCACTGACCGGAATGAATGCCCCGCTCAAGCCGCCAACATAGGAAGATGCCATAACGCCGCCTTTTTTCACCTGATCATTTAACAGGGCAAGGGCTGCCGTCGTTCCAGGTGCGCCGGCATGCTCCAGACCGATTTCACATAAAATATCTGCAACAGAGTCGCCGATTGCAGGCGTCGGAGCCAGCGAAAGATCGACAATACCGAAGGGAACCTTTAACCGCTTCGAAGCCTCTTTTGCCACCAGCTGACCGACTCTCGTAACCTTGAATGCGGTCTTTTTGATCGTCTCGCAGAGCACCTCAAAGCTCTCGCCGCGCACAGATTCCAGTGCAGTCTTTACAACGCCGGGACCGCTGACGCCGACATTGATGATACGGTCAGCCTCTGTCACGCCGTGGAACGCGCCCGCCATGAACGGGTTATCGTCCGGCGCATTGCAGAATACCACCAGCTTTGCACAGCCTAAGGAATCCTGCTCCTTTGTGTACTCCGCCGTCTCTTTGATGATTTCGCCCAGCAGTCGGACAGCATCCATGTTGATACCGCAGCGGGTGGAACCGACGTTGACAGAGCTGCAGACATTTTCAGTTCTGGACAGTGCCATCGGAATCGAACGGATTAAAAGCTCATCCGCATGGGTCATGCCTTTATTCACCAACGCAGAATAACCGC
>OIXG01003411.1_pt1 | contig 10491 bp, 8 predicted proteins | sample 1587731 | NCBI WGS metagenome assembly OIXG01 (sample SAMEA3888908, study PRJEB22519) | human gut metagenome | biome: human gut; feature: human-associated habitat; material: faeces | place: Denmark | collected 2010
GGCTGCTGGCGCAGACCAAGAAGGTCATCAGCGGCAGCAAGGAGGGCTACGACGCGGAGCTGGCGCTGTTGAAAGAAAAGCACGCCGAAACGGAGGACCGTATCAAGCGTCTGGTGGAATCTCTGTCCGTTGCCAGCGAGACCTCAGCCAAATACGTCATGGAGCAGATTGACGAGCTCCACCGGGAGAGCGAGACGCAGCAGGCAAGGCTTTCTGAGCTGGAAGCCCTCACTGAGCAGAGCCGGATGCTGCATCAGGAGTTTGCCTTCCATCAGGAAATGATCGAGTCCTTCGCCAACGCAGTGGATACGGCGACGCTGGAAGAAAAACGCCGCCTGCTGCGCACCATTGTCAAAAAAGTGGTCTGGGACGGCAAAAACGCCTACGTCTACCTGTTTGCGGAGGATGGAGAGGCGGATTTGCCGCCTGTTGACCAATCTATGTATCCGTCAGGAGAGGATAGCGAATGAGATCCTGATGTATTTCCGCAGCCGCAAGAAATTGCAGGGCGAGGTCTCGCTCTCGGACGCCATTGAGACCGATCAGGACGGCAACGCCCTCATGCTCATGGATGTGGTCGGCGTGGACGACACGATGCTTTCAGATTTGCAGGATCGCGAGGACAGCGCGCTGGTCCGCAGGCTCGTGCGTGAGTGCCTGACCGACCGTGAACGCGAGATCGTCACGCTGCGCTACGGCCTCGGCGGGGGGATGCCGCGCACCCAGCGCGAGATCGCCAAGAAAATGGGCATTTCGAGGAGCTATGTCTCGCGCATCGAGAAGCGGGCGCTGGAAAAGCTTGAGCAGGCGCTCGGCTCGCGCGGCTGAGCCTTGCAATTCCGCGCCGCAGCGGGTATAATACAACTGAAAAATCTGCCGACGAGGAGGCTTATTTTATGTACTATATCGGCATCGACCTCGGCGGGACGAACATCAAGGGCGCGCTCGTGAACGAGGCGGGTGAGATCCTGCGCGAGGAGAGCCGCCCGACGCGCGCTGCGCTGGGTGCGGAGACCGTCTGCGACGGCATCGCCGCAGTCATCACGGCGCTTGCGGAGGGTACGGACGCTATCGGCGGCGTCGGCATCGGCTGCCCCGGCACGGTGGATGACGCGAGCGGACGGGTGGTCTATGCCCCAAACCTCGGCTGGAGGGACTTCGACCTGCGCGCCGCAGTGAAGGAGCGCACGGGCTTTGCCCTGCGCCTTGGCAACGACGCCAACGCGGCGGCGCTGGCCGAAACGCTCGTCGGCTGTGCAAAAGGCGCGCAGAGCGCCGTGATCGTCACGCTCGGCACGGGCGTCGGCGGGGGCGTGGTACTGGGCGGCAGGCTGCTCACGGGCTGCACCGGCACCGCGAGTGAGCCGGGCCACATGGTCATCCACAGCGGCGGCGAGAAGTGCGCCTGCGGGCGCGAGGGGTGCTTCGAGGCCTACGCAAGCGCGACCGCGCTCATCCGCGAGACAAAGCGCGCGATGGCCGCGCAGCCCCAGAGCCTGCTGCACACTGTCGCCGAGGAGAATGGCACAGTGGACGGCCGCACGGCCTTTGCCGCCGCGCAGCGCGGCGATGCCGCGGCGCGCGCGGTCGTGGAACGATACACGGACGATCTTGCCTGTGGCCTTGCGAACCTCGTGAACATCTTTTTCCCGGAGGTCATCGCACTCTCCGGCGGCATAGCCGAGCAGGGCGAGGCGCTGCTCGGCCCCCTGCGGGAGAGGGTGCGTTCGCTGAGTTACGCCTCGGACTGTGCCGCGCGCCACACGCGCATTGAGCGATGCACACTCGGCTATCGCGCGGGGGTCATCGGCGCGGCGCTGCTGGCGCGCCAGCCGTAAAAGCTTATAGAGACATAAAAGGAGGGCGGCCGCGCAAAGCAGCTGCCCTCCCTTTTCGGTGTCGGACGGTAAATTTTATCCCGCGCGGCGCAAAAACACGCCGCCGTCCTTGACGCGGATGGCGGGAGACGGTATAATCTCAAATATGCCTCCGTCTCTGCGGCGGGGGGCGGACAGAGAAAGGAATGCACCTGTGCTTTTATTATGAGTGAACAGATGTCTCCGCTCACGGGGAAACAGAATGTTACATTTACCAACCGCCAGCTCACGGCGCTGATCCTGCCGCTGCTGGCCGAGCAGCTGCTCGGCATCACGGTGGGCCTTGCGGACTCGCTGATGGTCTCGACCGTGGGCGACGCGTCGATCTCGGCGGTGTCGCTCGTGGACAGTGTCAGCGCGCTGATGATCTACATTTTCTCCGCCATGGCTACCGGCGGTGCGGTCGTCGCCGGCCAGTATCTCGGGCGCGGCGAACGGGAGGAGGCCTGCCGCAGCGCGCAGCAGCTCATGGTGCTGCTCGGCGTCGTGTCGCTGAGTGTGACGGCGCTGCTGTATGTCTTCAAGAACTTCCTCATCGCGCACCTCTTCGGCCACATCGAGGCAGACGTCATGGCGGCGACGAACACTTATTATAGCTATGTCATGGCCTCCATCCCAGGCATCGCGCTCTACAACGGCGGCGCGGCGCTCTTCCGCACGATGTCGCGTTCCGATGTGTCGCTCAAGGTGTCATTGCTGATGAACGGCATCAATGTGGCGGGCAACGCCATTTTGATCTTCGGCTTCGGCTTCGATGTGGCGGGCGTCGCCATCCCCACGCTCGTTTCACGCACGGTGGCGGCGGGCGTGATCGTGTGGCTGCTCTTTAATGAAAGGCTCGAGCTGCATCTTGCCGACATCCGCGCCTTCCGCTTTGAAAAGCGCGTGATGCACAATATCTTCCGCATCGCCGTTCCCAGCGGCGTGGAGAACGGCATGTTCCAGTTTGGCAAGCTGATCCTCTTCAGTCTCATTTCCACCTTCGGCACGGCGAGCATCACGGCCAACGCCATCGGCAACACGATGGGCAACTTTCATGTGTCTGCCGGCGTGGCCATCAGCATGGGCCTCACAACGGTTGTGAGCCAGTGCGTCGGCGCGGGCGCCTATGACCGCGCGCGTTACTACATGAAAAAGCTGACCGTTGTCGCCTACACGGTCATGGGCATAGTCAACCTCACGCTCATCCTCTGCATCCCGCTGATCCTGTGCGTGTACGATGTTGCGCCCGAGGCTGCCGTGCTGGCGCGCAAGGTCATGCTGCTCCACGGCGGCAGTTCTATCGTGCTGTGGATGCCCTCGTTCATGATCCCGTACTTCCTGCGCGCCGCGGGAGACGCGACCTTCACGATGGTCGTGAGCATGATCACCATGTGGCTCGTGCGCGTGTTGGGCGCCTATGTCCTCGGCCGCTACCTCGGCTTCGGCGTGGTCGGCGTGTGGTTTGCCCACGCCATCCTCGACTGGGCATCGCGTAGCGTCATCTTCATCGTGCGCTACCGCGGCGGGCGATGGGAGCGCAAGGCGATCCGATCATAGCAGAATAGAAAAAAGAAAAGCCGCGCAGCACGGCTTTTCTTTTTTCTGCACTTACATTTCAACGGTGATGTTGTCGGTCCCATGCTGCTCAAATTCGCCTAAGTACACATCCATGCGCTCACGCAGCTCGTCGTAGTTTTCCGGGGTGGGCGCGTCGGAGTCCATGTCGCGCAGGGCAAGCTCCTGGGCGAGGATCTCAAAGAACATCGTGTCCTCATAGGCTAAAATGGCCTCGTGGATGCCGCCCTCGGCGAAGGCGCGCGAGGGGATCAGCTCGCCCTGATAGGCTTCGACCAGCGGCACCATGCCATGGTTGATGCAATTGGAGAATACGGTGCTCTCCACCTCGTCGTACTCGCGGATGCGGTCGTCACCGCGTGTGGAGTTGAGCACCCAGTTGCCGATATAGACCAGATCAAGAAGACGGCGGAACTGCTTTTCCGTCAATTCGATTTTCATGCTGCGCCTCCTGTGATGCAGAATTGATATTTTCATGATGATAGCACACTCCGCGCAAAAAAGCTATAACAAAAACAGGCAGAATGTGAAAAAGAAAGGGGAGAGGCTTTGTGAAAGAGCTCGTTTCCGTCCGCGTGCGCGGCGTACAGCGCTGCGGCGGTGGGGAAGAGGTCACGGAGCTGGCGTGTGAGGGCGTTTTCAGGAAGACCGCGGACGGCTGGCTGCTCGCCTACGATGAGCCCTCGGCAGAGGGGAGCGTGAAGGCTCTGCTCCGCTTTTCAGACGGCCGCGTCACGCTCACGCGCCGCGGCGCGGTGCGCAGTGAGATGATCTTCGCGGCGGGGGAGTGCCACAGGGTATCCTATGCGCTCTCTGCCGGCGGCTTGACGATGGAGGTGAATACCGACAGCCTTTGCGCCTCGCTCGACGGTGCGCGCGGCACGCTGGAGCTGCGCTACCGTCTCATCCTGCATGGCAAAACGATGAGCGAAAATCGACTCACGGTCGACCTCCTTCCGCGCTGATGCTTCGGCGGATTCTGCCAAAGAACCAAAATAGGGCCTGTCAATGTGGTCAATCTGCCATGGCGGGGCAAAAAAATAAGCGGAAAAGCCAAAAATAGGCAGCTTATTTTTTGCAAAATACACATAAAAATTAACAAAACGCCGAAATGGGGAAAGCTGGTATGCGTTTTGGAAAACGAACTGGTACTTGCGAACTCGCTGATTTCAGGTAAAGTAGTAAATGACAGCGAATTGACCAAAAAAATCCGGGAAGGGAGATCGGTTTTTGGTTCTCGCGTTAATCTAACATTTAAGGAGAGAGAAGAAAGTGGAAAACAACACCACCAAGAGCAGGGGCAGCCTGAAGGCTCTGTTCCTCATCCCCTCGATCATCGGCGTTATCCTGTTCATGATCCCCGTCAAAAACGCGGACGGTGATTGGACGGTCGTCGTCAAGATCATCGCGGACATCATCTCCGGCGCCATCGGCGGCTTCCTGCCCCTGCTGTGCGTCATCATCCTGACGGTATCCGCCGTCATGTGCCTCATCGCACTGGGCAAGCCCAAGTTCATCATGGATAGCCCCATCCTCAAGGAGTGCTTTGCCTGCGGCCCCATCTGGGTCGTCATCCGTGTGCTGGCCGCCATCTTCGTGTGGCTGACCTACCTCGGCGTGGGCTCTGAGGGCACCGGCCTTGTGAGCCTCATCACCAGCGGCGATCAGGGCGGCTTCGTGCTCTACGACCTGCTCACCACCCTCGTCATCATCTTCGTTATCGCAGCCATCCTGCTGCCTCTGCTGCTCGACTTCGGCCTGCTCGAGTTCGTTGGCGCCAAGCTCACCAAGGTCATGCGTCCGCTCTTCAAGGTCCCCGGCCGTGCCGCGGTCGACTGCATCACCTCTTGGATCGGTGACGGCACCCTCGGCGTCATGCTCACCTGCAACCAGTACGAGGGCGGCTACTACACCGCCAAGGAGGCGAGCATCATTGCGACGCTCTTCTCCGCTGTTTCCATCACCTTTACCCTTGTCGTTCTCGATACGGTCGGTATGCTCGACAAGTTCGGCATCTACTACCTGATCGTCTGCCTCGTCGGTATCGTCTGCGCCATTATCTGCCCCTACCTCTATCCGCTGCGCAGCAAGCCCGAGACCTATCTCGTTCCCGGCAAGGCCGCGCCCGACACGCTGCCCGAGGGCTACAAGAACTCCACTGAGTACGGCATGGACCTCGCGCTCAAGCGCGTTGCTCAGCACAAGGGCATCGGCGAGTTCTTCGCCAGCGGCGCCAAGAATGCCTGCAGCATGTGGTTCGGCGTTCTGCCCACCGTTATGGCTGTCGGTACCGTCGCTTTAATCCTTGCCAACCACACCCCGATCTTCACCTGGCTGGGCCTGCCCTTCAAGCCCCTGCTGGAGCTGCTCGGTGTGCCCGAGGCCGGTGCGGTCGCCTCCACGATGATCGTCGGCTTCACCGATATGCTCACACCCGCCATCCTGATCGCGGAGTGCGCCAGCGACATGGCCCGCTTCATCGTCGCGGTCGTCTCCGTCACGCAGGTCCTCTATCTCTCCGAGGTCGGCGGCCTGATCCTCGGCTCCAAGCTGCCCCTCAACATTTGGGAGCTGTTCGTGATCTTCCTGGAGCGTACCATCATCAGCCTGCTGATCGTCTGCCCCATCGCACATCTGCTGTTCTGAGATAAGGCGGTCAAGACCATCGTTACATAGTCAACGAGAGCCGGAGTACCGTACAGGTTCTCCGGCTCTTGCTCCGCAAGAGCCGCGGCGTGAAAGGAGAACGCATGGACATCAAGCTGGACAAGCAGAGCAAAATACCTGTCTATCTGCAGATCGCGGATCAGCTCCGCGCGCAGATCATGTGCGGCGCGCTGCCGACAGGCAGCGTCCTGCCCTCCGAGCGCGGCCTTGCCCAGATGCTTGAGATCCACCGCAACACGGTCGTCAAGGCCTACGGCGAGCTCAAGAGCGACGCATGGATCGAGTCCCGTCAGGGCAGCGGCTATGTGGTCGCCGAGCCGGGTACGGCAGACAGCGACAAAGCGCCGCAGGACACTGTGCGGGCGGGACGCCGCGTCAACTGGGTCAGCGAGATCAAGGACCGCTGCCTCGACATGGAAAAGACCTTCGATGATCTCTTTCAGCGATTCACGGATAGGAGCAAATACTCCCTCGGCAGCGGCATCTCCTCCAACGAGGTGTTCCGCCCCGAGCAGGTAGCGCACGACATTGCGCCGCTGATGGCGGATGCGGGCTGCTGCCAGTATTTTTACAGCCCCTACAAGGGCGACAAATTCCTGCGCCAGAAGCTCGTATCTTTCCTCAGCACCATGGGGATCAAGGCGTCCACGGGCGAAATTCAGATCTTGTCCGAGACCAATCAGGCGCTCGACTTCATCGTGACCCTCCTCGTCCGCCCCGGCGATGCCGTGATCATGGAGGAACCGGTACACCCTGATATGTCCCGCGCGATGGAGCTGGCCGGCGCGAAGATATTCACCGTACCGGTCGACCGCGACGGGATGCGCTGCGATCTGCTGGAAAAGCTGATCGTCCACAAGCACCCTCGCTTCATCTTCGTCAACTCCAGCTTTCACGACCCCACCGGCAATATCCTCTCGCTTGAGCGGCGGAAAAAGCTCATTGAGATCTCCAACACCTACCGCGTGCCTATCGTCGAAGAGGATGCCGCGAGCGAGCTGGTGTATGAAGGGGAGAAGCTACCGCCCATCAAGGCTTTCGATACCTGCGAAAACGTCATTTATATCTACTCCTTCTCGCTGACCTTTGTTACGGGGTTGAGCATCGCGCTCGTCGTGGCGAACGCCGACTTTATCCGCAGCCTGAGCTATCTGGTCTCCGTGCGGCTGATGGCGTCCGACTGGATGACGCAGAAGCTGCTGGGCAAGTATCTCGACGACGGCACCTACTACAAGGCGCTCGACGAATTCCGCGCGCTATACAGCCGCAAGCAGCAGCTCGTGTGCGAAAGGCTCGACGAGCTGGCCCCTCTCGGCGTCTCCTATGAGCGCCCGCACGGCGGCGTGTACATTTGGTGCCGTCTGCCCGACGGGATCGACTGCAAGGAGTTCATCAGCAGGGCCTACAACAAGGGCCTCATCCTCATCCCGGGCCATGTGTTCTACCCGTTCAAGAACGGCGGACGGAACCATGTCCGCATCAACTACTCCTACGAATCCGACGAGCGCCTGCTCGCCGGCATGGACATTTTCCGCGCCACGCTGGAGGAGATGCTGGCCCCCGTGACTGGCACATGAAAAACAAAAAACGCTGATACTACCATTTTTCGCGCAAAAGCGTATACTGGTTTTAGTAAAAACCAATGAGAAACGCAAGAATATAAACAAATAAATTGTTAAATCTGAATAACGCGGCTGGAGCGTTTCCAGATGTTATTCGGGCCGTCGGGAGAGTTGCGCGCTGCGCTGCTGTCCCGGGAAAGGAGCAAGTATGTATCCCGGTATCCATAATTTTTCAGAGATCGGTAAACTCAACAAGGTCCTGCTGCATCGCCCCGGCAAGGAGCTCGAGGCGCTGACGCCCGCCACGCTCGAACGCCTGCTGTTCGACGATGTGCCCTACCTCAAGATCGCGCAGGAGGAGCACGACAACTTCGCCCGCGTCCTGCGTGAGAACGGCGTCGAGGTCATCTACTATGTGGATGAGGTCGCCAAGGCGATCGCCGACCCCGCCCGCCAGATCCAGCTTGTGAACGACTTCCTGAACATCAGCAAGATCCACGCCAAGGGTCTGCGCGCGTCCATGACAAGCTACCTTCTCAATATGCCGCCGAAGGAGATGGTCGCCGAGCTGATCGCCGGTATCAAGCGCAGCGAGGTCAGTACCGGCGAGGTCACCTCCCTCATGGACCTCGTTGAGGACGACTATCCCTTCGTCTCCGACCCGATGCCCAACCTCTACTTCACCCGCGACCCCGGCGCCTGCGTCGGCAACGGCATCAACATCCACCGTATGCACACGCCTGCCCGCAAGCGCGAGAGCCTGCTTTTGAAGTATATGTACCTCTACAACCGTGACTTTGCCACGGAGGAGAACAAGCAGTGGTACGACCTTTCTGACAGCTACTCCATCGAGGGCGGCGATGTGCTCGTGCTCTCCAAGGATATTGTGGCGATCGGACTCTCTCAGCGCACCACCGTTTCCGGCGCCGAGAATTTTGCCCGCAATCTGCTGCAGAACTCCGGCTTCAAGAAGGTCCTTGCCTTCGATATCCCCGAAACGCGCGCCTTCATGCACCTTGACACCGTCTTCACGATGGTCGATTACGACAAGTTCACCATTCATCCCGAGATTGAGGGCCCGCTGAGCGTTTACGAGATGATGCTCGACGAGCACGGCGAGCTGAAGTTCAGCGCCCTCAAGGACGAGCTGAAGGACATCCTCGCTCTCGAGCTCAAGCTGCCTGCGGTCGACCTGATCCGCTGCGGCGGCGGCGACCTGTTGGCCGCACAGCGCGAGCAGTGGAACGACGGCTCGAACACGCTCTGTATCGCGCCGGGCAAGGTCATCACCTATGACCGCAACTATGTGACCAACGAGCTGCTGGTCAAGAAGGGCATCAATGTTATCTCCATCCCGTCCGCGGAGCTTTCCCGCGGCCGCGGCGGTCCGCGCTGTATGTCCTGCCCCGTCAACCGCGACGACCTGTAAGAAAAACGCATCGAAAAACAGGGGGCGGCGGTATATCTCACCGCCGTCCCCTGCATAAATTACCGAAATACAGGCTGCGCCCCGGTATATTCAAGCAAAATGCGGAAAAAATCTTGAAAAAGGGCTTGCATTTTGCTGCGGACAGTGCTATACTGCCGTTGTTGTCTGAAAGGACACGCGCCGTTAGCTCAGCTGGATAGAGCGTCTGGCTACGGACCAGAAGGCCGGGGGTTCGAATCCCTCACGGCGTACCAAAAGTCCTCGAAATCGTCTGATTTCGAGGACTTTTGCTTTTCATAAGTTCCGTTTTTGGGATACCGCTTTTTTCTGACCCAAACGCTGACCCCAACGGGAGCGGGTAGCGGAAACCGTCAGACGGCACGGGAGAGGATATTGCCCATTGTTTGCGCCGCCTTGAGTTGTGCGTCCGTGGTCACGTGGGCGTAAGTGTCCAGCGTGAAGCCTGCCGAGTAGTGGCCCAGCATACTGCTGACGGTTTTCACGTCCACGCCATTTTGCAGAGCCATCGTTGCGAAGGTGTGGCGCAGGTCATGAAAGCGGATGCGGGGCAGCCCTGCCCGTTTCAGCACCCGCTGGAGCATGTGCAGTACGCTGTCCGGCGACATGGGGCCTCCGGTGGGCGATGGGAACACCCATTCGCTGTTCCCAACTTTGCATTTCTGCATTTTCAGTACGCTTATCGCGTCTGCCGACAGCGGCAGCGTGCGGTAGGCGTTTTTCGTTTTCAGCGGGGCTTCGACTACTTTGCCATTCTGCCGAGAGATGGCTCTCTGAATTTTCAGTGCTCCGTGCTGGAAGTCCACATCCGTCCACTTCAATCCCAGCAGTTCCCCACGGCGTAGTCCGGTGGCAAGGTCGAGGTAGTAGAGTTCGTACACGCCGCTGTCTCTGGCCTCTTGGAAAAAGGTGCTGAGTTGGTCGGCGGTCAGAGTCCGCATCTCCTTGTGTTCGACCTTTGGCAAGGCACAGCCCTGCGTTGGATTCCTGTTCACCAGTTTCTGCTCGATGGCAAGGTTGTACGCCGAGCCGATCATCTGGTGGATGTTTCGCACGGTTTTCGGTGCTAACCCTTTCGGCTTTTTCTTGGCCTCAATGCGGTCTACCCGCCCGCCGTCCAACAGATGTTTGTAGAAGCGTTGTAAGTCCAGAGAAGTCAGGTCTGCCAGCGGAATGCCGCCGATCTGCGGCTTGATGTGGTTTTTCAGAAAGCCTTGTGAGGTTTTGAAGGTGGACGGTCTGAGTTTTACTCTGGCATAGTTTTCCATCCAGACCTCCAGCCAACTTCCCACGGTGTAGGTCTTGGCCCGTCCGTAGTCGATACCAACGTTTTCCTCGATGGCTTTTTTCAGTTTTTCTTTTACTTCCGCTTGCGTCTTGC
>OIXG01003414.1_pt1 | contig 10476 bp, 9 predicted proteins | sample 1587731 | NCBI WGS metagenome assembly OIXG01 (sample SAMEA3888908, study PRJEB22519) | human gut metagenome | biome: human gut; feature: human-associated habitat; material: faeces | place: Denmark | collected 2010
AGGATATCACCATTTCCAGCATGTGCACGGTGTTTGCCGAGTCCGAAGTGGTGTCTTTGATCGCACAGGATAAGACCGCGGCGGATATCATCCACGGCCTGAACAAATCTGTTGCGGGCAAAACCGCTGCCCTGGCCCGCCGCACCGGCGGCGTGGCCCCCTTTATGATGACAGGCGGTGTAGCCCGCAACCGCGGCGTTGTGAAAGAGCTGGAAACCGCCCTGAAAGCCCCGGTGGAGGTCAGCGAGTACAGCCAACTGTGCGGCAGCCTGGGCGCAGCGCTGTTTGCGCTGGAAAAAATGGGCGTGAAGCTGTAAAACCTCCGGTGCGCAAAGTACTTGCTTTAAGTCGTACTTTCGTGTACACTAGGGTGTATCATATTAAGATAGCATAATGGCTGCAAAAATAAGGAGGGCTTTCTTATGTCTTGGGGAACAAATGTACTGGTCGGCCAGTCCGGCGGGCCGACTGCTGTGATCAATTCCAGCCTGGCCGGTGTGTATGAAGCTGCCAAAGCTCTGGGCGCCGCCCATGTATACGGCATGGAGTATGGCATTCAAGGGCTTTTGCAGGGCAAGATTGTGGACCTGGATGACCGCCTTGACGACAAGATGGAAATTGAGCTGCTCAAGCGCACGCCGTCCAGTTACCTGGGCAGCTGCCGGTTCAAGCTGCCCAACCCCGCCACGGACGAACGCCCCTTTGTGCAGCTGTTTGAGCTGTTTGCCAAGTACTGCATTGGGGCTGTGTTCTACATTGGCGGCAATGATTCGATGGACACCATTGCCAAGCTTTCCGCTTACGGGGCTGCCAAGGGCAGCGAGATCCGCTTTATCGGCGTGCCCAAAACCATTGACAACGACCTGATGTACACCGACCACACCCCCGGTTACGGCAGTGCCGCCAAGTACATTGCCACCATCCTGAAAGAGGTCATCTGTGATTCCAGCGTGTATAACATCCGCAGCGTAACGGTGGCCGAGATCATGGGCCGCCACGCGGGCTGGCTGGCCGGTGCGGCCTGTCTGGCCGGCGGCGATGACTGCGAAGGCCCCGACCTCATTCTGCTGCCCGAAGTTCCCTTTGACCCGGACAGGTTCCTGACCCGGGTGGACGAGCTGCAGCGGGTCAAACCCAATGTCATCATTGCAGCCAGCGAGGGCGTTAAGACAGCCGACGGCACCTATCTGTGCGATCTGGTCTCCACCGCCGGGCAGCTGGATGCCTTTGGCCACAAGGCCATCCTCAGCGGCACCAGCCGTTACCTTTCGGAGCTCATCCACGACAAGCTGCAGTGCAAGAGCCGCGCCATCGAGTTTTCCACCCTGCAGCGCTGCGCCAGCCATCTGGCCAGCCGCACGGATGTGAACGAGGCCTACGCCGTGGGCGGCGCTGCCGCTTCCGCTGCCTTTGCGGGCGAGACCGGGCGGATGATCTCGCTCAAGCGCATTTCCGATTACCCCTACCAGTGCATCACCGAGTCCGTGGATGTCCAGCAGGTGGCAAACCTGGAGAAAAAGGTGCCGCTGGACTGGATCACCCCGGACGGAATGCAGGTGACGGCGGCATTTGAGGAGTATGCCCGTCCGCTCATCCTGGACGAAGTGACACCGGTCTATGTCAACGGTACCCCGCGCCATATCTGCCTGTAAGTTTCATTTGCGTGTTTCCTCCCCCCTCGTGGTCTGTTTTCGTGCTCCTGCACGATAATATAAAAGCCGAAACAGAAGAAAAGGAGAAATCATCATGGGTAAAAATGCAATCGTTGGTCAGTCTGGCGGCCCTACCTCCGTCATCAATGCAAGTCTGGCAGGCGTATTCGAGAGCTGCAAGAGCCGCGGCGCTGAGATCGTTTACGGCATGTGCAACGGCGTTGCCGGTCTGCTGGAGGAGCGCGTGGTGGATCTTTCCACCGTGCTGACCGATGACCTGGATATCGAGCTGCTCAAGCGCACCCCGTCCAGCTTCCTGGGCAGCTGCCGCTATAAACTGCCCGATTGGCACGATGACGAGACCGTTTACAAGAAGCTATTCGCCATCCTGGAAAAGCTGAACATTGGCTACTTCTTCTACATTGGCGGCAACGATTCCATGGATACCATCGGCAAGCTGGCTGAATACGGCAACCGCATCCAGAGCGACATCCGCTTCATGGGCGTTCCCAAGACCATCGATAACGACCTGATGGTGACCGACCACACCCCCGGCTACGGCTCTGCGGCAAAGTACATCGGTGTGGTGATGAAGGAGATCATCCGCGATGCCACCGTTTACGGCACCAATTATGTCACCGTGGTCGAGATCATGGGCCGCAACGCCGGCTGGCTGACCGCTGCTGCCTCTCTGGCCAAGAGCGATGACTGCGAGGGTGTGGATATGATCTGTCTGCCCGAAGTCCCCTTCAACGTGGAGCACTTCATTGAGAAGGTCCGCGCCATGCAGGAGAAGAAGCCCAGCATCGTGATCGCTGTTTCCGAGGGTGTCAAGCTCGAGGACGGCCGCTACGTCTGTGAGCTGGCCGATGATGTGCACGCAGTGGACGCTTTCGGCCACAAGGCACTGACTGGTACCGCACGCTATCTGGCGAATGTGGTCGCCCGCAATCTGGATACCAAGACCCGCTGCATCGAGCTGTCTACCCTGCAGCGCTGCGCTGGTCACCTGACCAGCCGCACCGATATCACCGAGGCTTACCAGGTGGGCGGCGCTGCTGCCAAGGCTGCCTTTGAGGGTGTCACCGGTCAGATGGTCGCCCTGAAGCGCATCTCCAACAGCCCCTATCAGTACATCACCGAGCTGCACCCCATCAGTGAAGTTGCAAACCTCGAGAAGAAGGTTCCCCTGAGCTGGATGAACGAGAATCACACCCAGATGACCGAGGAATTCCTCGAGTATGCCCGCCCGCTGATCCAGGCTGAGCTGACTCCGCTGTACATTGCAGGTCTGCCCCACCACATCTACATGAAGAAGTAATTTCTCCTTTGAATCCTTCTAAGGCATAGCAAAACTCCCGCCCGGATGCGCTCCGGGCGGGAGTTTTTTGCTGTGTGGTTTATGAATTACTGTTTGCCCAGCTGCCAGAACGCCACGGCGCTGGCGGCGGCAACATTCAGGGAATCGACCCCGTGGGACATGGGGATCTTGACCGTATAATCGCAGGATGCGATGGTGGTATGGGAAAGGCCGTCTCCCTCCGTGCCCAGCACAATGGCAAGCTTCGGTTCCCGGGCAAGAGCCTCGTCATCGATGCTGACCGAACGGTCACTCAAGGCCATGGCAGCCGTCTTGAAACCCAGGGCATTCAGCTGAGCAAGCCCCTTTTCGGGCCAATCGGCGGGCGTTTCGCCGATCTGCGCCCAGGGCACCTGAAATACCGTGCCCATACTCACGCGCACGGCCCGGCGGCAGAGCGGGTCACAGCAGGAGGGGTTGATAAGAACTGCGTCCATGTTCAGCGCTGCCGCGCTGCGGAAGATGGCACCCACGTTGGTGGAATCCACAATGCCCTCCAGCACGGCCACCCGCCGGGCGTTCCGGCAAAGCTCCTCCACGGTGCGGGGCTTCGGACGTTGAAAGGCGCAGAGCACACCCCGGGTCAGCTCGTAGCCTGTCAGTGCAGCCAGCAGCTCCCGGTCAGCAGTATAAATGGGTGCATTCCCGCAGCGGGTCAGGATCTCCGCCGCAGGGCCGGTGATCTGCCTGCGCTCCATCAGCAGGGAGACCGGCACAAAGCCTGCATCCAGTGCCCGGGAGATCACCTTGGGGCTCTCGGCAATGAAGATGCCTTTTTCGGGTTCCAGCCGACTGCGCAGCTGGTTCTGCGTCAGGCGGGCATAGGGGTCCAGCTCCGGCGCGTGAAAATCCGTGATCTCGATGATATTGGGCATGGGGGGATTCTCCTTTTTCTGTATGAATGGTCTTATTGTAGCACAACCCGGTTGCAATTGCAAAAAACATGGCAGGCATATTCGTTTCACATAGTCAAAACCGCCAAAAATCACCTTTTGTTTTTGACAAATCCGTCAACCCGCGTTATAGTATAGGGGTAAAAAATCAGAGGGGGAATTTGCATGAATTCCAAGAAAAAGCGCCGCGGCCAGATGTCGGAAGCCTTCTGCACGGCAATGTTCCTTTCACTGTCCGGCGGCCTGCAGGACGTATACACCTATCTGTTCCGGGGCAAGGTGTTTGCCAACGCCCAGACCGGCAACATCGTGCTGATGGCTGTCCATGCCTTTGCCGGGGAGTGGGGGCATGTGCTGCATTATCTTGTGCCCCTGTGCTTCTTTGCGCTGGGCGTGTTCGCGGCAGAGCTGATGCACCAGAAGCTGCAGAATCTGCAGCGGCTCCACTGGCGGCAGCTGGTGGTGCTGTGTGAGATCGTGATGCTGTTCGTGGTGGGCTTTTTCCCGCAGGAGTGGAATCTTATGGCCAATGCGCTGGTCTCGTTTGCCTGTGCGATGCAGGTGCAGACCTTCCGCAAGGTGAACGGTTATGCCTTTGCCAGCACCATGTGCATCGGCAACATGCGCAGCGGCATGGACTCCCTCTGCAGCTGGGTGCTCAACCGCAATCCTGCCGCCCTGAAAAAATCCCTTTATTACTGGGGCATCATCCTCCTGTTTGCGCTGGGCGCGGGCCTGGGCAGCCTGACGCTGGACCTCTGCGGCGCAAAGGCCATCTGGTTCTCCTGCCTGCTGCTGGCCGTCAGCTTCTGCCTGATGTTCCTGAAAGAAGATGTGGAAGAGATCAAAGAAGATCTCGAAGCACTGGAAGCAAAACATTAAATCAAGGAGTTTCCCTCAGTTTCACGCTGTTTACCGCCATGCCAAAGGCTCCCCTGGTAGGGGAGCTGGCGAGCGCCAGCGAGACTGAGGGTTTATTTTTTTCCGGATCTATCCAACACTTCCCCGGTTTCCTTCGTCTTACAGGCAGAACGACGCAATGAAAGGAGGAAGCCTCATGTGGGAGCTGCTGTACGAGACCTTCTGGGACAGGCTGGAACACTTCTGTTTCAATCTCTGCCGGGACGAAGCCCGGGCGGAGGATCTGACCCAGGAAGTCTTTCTGCGGGCACTGCAGAACCGGACCCTTATCAACAGCTTTACAGAGCGGCAGTGCAAGGCCTGGCTGTTTACCACTGCACGGAATCTCTACTGCGACCAACTCCGCCGGGTGGCAAAGGAGGAGCAGCTGCTCAACACCTTTTTCCCGGAAGAGGACAGTGCTGAACCGGATTTCGCACTGGACACGGTGGAAGCCGCCAGTCTGCTGGCTCTGCTCACCCCGGAAGAGCGGCGGCTGTTTACCCTGCGCTATACAGCGGGCTACAATGCCAGTGAGATCGGTCAGCTGCTCTGTCTCCCGCCCGGCACGGTCCGCAGCCGCCTTGCCCAGATACGCCATCGCCTCAAAACTGAACTTACGGAGGATTAAATGATGAAAAAGAACCTGAACGTGGACGCTATGATCCTGGACCTGCGCAATGTGCAGGAGGATTTTCTTGACCGCTATGAGCAGATCAAGCTGGACTGCATGATCGCGCTGACCTCGCCCCGGGTGCAGACGCTCCTGAGCCAGCACAACATTTCTCTGGATTCGATGCTCTGCAAAAATGTCCCGGAGGAGGTCTCGGTGGGTGTGGTCAATGGCAAGGTCACGCTGAGCTCTGCCAGCCAGACCGCCGCCGGGCAGGTACTGGTGGTCAACGGCAAGCTGATGATCACACCGGATGCTGCGGAGGTTTTACAGAAGTACGCCTGCATTCTGGTCAACGGTATGATCTACTGCCCGCAGTGCCTCTCGGCAGTGGTATCCGCCCGCTGCATCCTGAACGGAAAGCTGGCGGTCTACCCCGATGATGCAGTGCTCCTGCCGGGAAGCTCCATCAAGCTGGACAACACCTTCCTGCTGCGGGCACAAAGCCGCCTGTACTGGAATGAACATCGCTTCCTGGCGGTTGACCCCAGGCTCGACACTGCCGCACTGGCCGCAAAGGGCTGCAGCTTTTCCGCTCCAAAGGCCATCCTGTGCGCAAGCCTTGCGCCCGTTCTGGCCCCGCTCTTCCCGGATTCCACCGAGCTGATCATCGTGCCGGACGGCACCGCCGTGGTGGAGGACGACTTGGAACTGACCGCCTCTTCCCTGCGCCGGTATGGCACCCGTCTCTATGTGCTGGGCGATGCTGTCATCCCCGCAGAGAGCGCAGACCTGCTGGCTCAGATCGAATTCCTGCATGTTACCGGTGAAGTAGAGCTGCCTGATGCTCTGGAAGCAGCCTTCTTTGCCATCCCTGAGCTGGAATGCGGCAAAGTAGTCCACGAGGACGCTCTGCCCAAGCAGACCCGCGCCAAAGCAAAGGATGCGGAGCCCGATCCGGATACCGTGACCCTCAGCGGCATCCAGCTGACCCTGTAATCCGCACTGTTCCTCCCTGCCCCGCTCTTTCCGGCAAAAGCTCTCTGCTGGAAGGAGCGGGACTTTTGTTGATTTTTTATTGCACCCGCTCCTCTGATATGATATACTGCTTTATGTATTGTGTAATTCCCCGGGCACACTTCCGCTGTGGAACCCGCTGCCCGGGCTGGATATGGGAACCGAAATCAGGAAGAGGAGCAACGAATGAAAAAAGGATTTGACAACGACAAATACCTGCAGATGCAGTCGGAGCACATCCGGGAGCGGATCGCGCAGTTCGACAACAAGCTGTATCTGGAATTCGGCGGCAAGCTGTTCGATGACTACCACGCCTCCCGCGTGCTGCCCGGCTTCCAGCCCGATTCCAAGCTGCAGATGCTGCTGCAGCTGAAGGATCAGGCCGAGGTCGTTATCGTCATCAACGCTGAGGACATCGTCAGCAGCAAGGTGCGCGGTGACTATGGCATCACCTATGATCTGGACGTTCTGCGTCTCATCGATGCATTCCAGGAGCGCGGCCTGTTTGTGGGCAGTGTATGCGTGACCATGTACACCGCTGCCCCCGAGGTGGAAGCCTTTGAGAAGCGGCTGAACAGCCTGGGCATCCGCACCTTCCGGCACTATAAGATCCCCGGCTACCCCAACGATGTTGCCCGCATCGTGAGCGACGAGGGCTATGGCCGCAACGAGTACATCGAGACCCAGCGCCCGCTGGTGGTCATCACGGCTCCCGGCCCCGGCAGCGGCAAGATGGCCACCTGCCTGTCCCAGCTGTACCACGAATACAAGCGGGGCGTGAAGGCCGGTTATGCCAAGTTTGAGACCTTCCCCATCTGGAACATCCCCCTGAAGCACCCGGTCAACCTGGCTTACGAGGCCGCCACTGCCGACCTGAACGATGTGAACATGATCGACCCGTTCCATCTGGAGGCCTATGGCAAGACCGCGGTCAACTACAACCGCGACATTGAGATCTTCCCCGTGGTCAACGCCATGTTTGAGCTGATTGCAGGCAAGAGCCCCTACCACTCCCCCACCGACATGGGCGTGAATATGGCCGGCAATTGCATCGTAGACGATGCGGCCTGCTGCGAAGCTTCCCGCAACGAGATCGTCCGCCGCTACTTCAAGGCCCTGTGCGACCTCAAGAACGGCGCACAGATCCAGAGCGAGGTCTACAAGCTGGAGCTGCTGATGAATCAGGCCGGACTGACCCAGGGCAGCCGCCCGGTGGAGCAGGCCGCCCATGCAGTCTCTGAAAAGACCGGCGGTGCCCCCGCCGCTGCCATTGAGCTGCCGGACGGCACCGTTGTCACCGGCAAGACCGGCCCCCTGCTGGGTGCCGCTTCCTCCGCCCTGCTCAACGCGCTGAAAAAGCTGGCCGGTATCGACCAGGAGCTTGACCTCGTTTCTGCCGCCGCCATCGAGCCCATCCAGACCCTCAAGACCAACTATCTGGGCAGCAAGAACCCCCGCCTGCACACCGACGAGATCCTGATTGCCCTGTCCAGCTCGGCCGCGCAGAATCCCACTGCTGCAGCCGCCCTCAAGCAGCTCTCCCACCTGAAGGGCTGCGATATGCACTCCACCGTCATCCTGTCCAGCGTGGATATGGACACCGTGAAGAAGCTGGGCATGTATCTGACCTGCGAGCCCGCCTATGAGGAAGCGGACCGGATGTACCACAAGAAGTAAAAAATAATGACCCTCTCTGTCATTGCTTTGCACTGCCGTCTTTCCCCAAGGGCTAGGCGGCCGTATCTGCGCGACGGAGAGGGTCATTTTTATTTCCGGGTCTGTTCCCAGTAGGCTCCCATGCTCTGGCCGGGCTGGTCAGTGACATCATCGTTCAGATAGTCTGCAAGACCAAAGGCTTCCGGCTTCCAGCTGCGGGCGGCATCCACGGTGGGGTATTCCACCTCAGCGTACCAGAACGCAGTGGGCTGGCCCTCATCCACATGGTTCACCTCCAGCACAAGGCCATCGGGCAGGGCGTAGCTTCTGCGGATCTTCCCGATCAGGGGCTTGCAGATGATCTTTGTTTCCAGTTCATCAAACAGTTTCTTGTCGATGGGGCGCTCGATCTCCTCCCGTGCAAGCCCGCTTCCGGACTTGAAGCAGAGGATATAGGCCGTCTCGCCGCCCTTGAGCGCCTCCTCCCGGATGCGCACGGTGGGCCGCACGCTGATATATCCCTGCCGCATGGCAAACTCTTCCTTGAGCGGCAGAGCCGGGAAGTTTCCGCCCTCCGGCCAGCCGTTCACCATCCATTTGCGTTCGATCTCCATGGTGTTTTCCTCGTTTCTGTGTTTTTGTATTTATTCTAGCACGTTTTTATGTTAGAATAAATATCAGTATGAAATTTTAGCATCCTCACCCTCTCAGTCAATGCCTGACAGCATTGCCAGCTCCCCCAAAGGGGGAGCCAAGTGCCGCTCTGTATTCAAGCTTGATGAGACTGAATCGAAAATTGCCAAAGGCTCTCCCTTTGGGAGAGCTGGCGAGCGGAGCGAGACTGAGAGGGCGAGCCAGTTATAACAGGAGCAACTATGAAATCTTCTCGCAATTACCCCGTTTACACCGTCAACAAACACGCCGAGGGCCTGCTGGTGGGCGGCCACCCCTGGGTGTACGAAAACGACATTCTGGGTTCCCCGGAGGCGGAGCCTGAAAACGGCACGCTGGTCGATGTGGTCAGCACAAAGGGTGCCTATCTTGGCACCGGTTTTCTCTCACTGAAAAGCAAGATCCGGGTGCGGCTCATCTCCCGCAACGCCAACGACACCTTTGATGCCGCTTTCTGGAAGCGCCGTGTCGAATACGCCTGGGCCTACCGCAAGACTGTGCTGGAGCCCGCCGACCTGACCGCCTGCCGTGTCATCTTTGGCGAGGCTGACCAGTTCCCGGGCCTGACTGTAGACCGGTTCAACAATATCCTTGTCACCCAGACCCTGAGCGTGGGCATGGAAAAGCTCAAGCCCATCCTCTTCCCCCTGCTGGCAGAAGTCCTGCGCGCTGACGGCCAGACCATTGAGGGCATCTACGAGCGCAACGACGAGGCCCTGCGGGCCAAGGAGGGCCTAGCACAGAACAAGGGCTGGTTTGACCTGCCCGGCGAGACGTACCCCGACAGCACCCAGACTGAGATCTGCGAGAACGGCGTGTTCTACCACGTCGATTTTGAGAACGGCCAGAAGACCGGCTTTTTCCTCGACCAGAAATACAACCGCCGGACTGTGGCCCGCATTGCTGCCGGGCACACCGTGCTGGACTGCTTTACCCACACCGGCAGCTTTGCGCTGAACGCCGCCAAGGGCGGGGCTGCCCGGGTCACGGCCGCTGACATCAGCGCCGAGGCCATTGCCATGGCCCAGCGGAACGCCCAGCGCAACAACCTGACCAACATGGATTTTCTCTGCGAGGACACCTTTGAACTGCTGCCCCGGCTGGAGAAAGAGGGCCATCCCTACGACTTTATCATCCTTGATCCGCCGGCCTTTACCAAGGCCCGCCGCACGGTGGAGAACGCCATGCGTGGCTATAAGGAGATCAACTACCGCGCCATGAAGCTGCTGCCCCGGGGCGGCTATCTGGCCACGGCCAGCTGCTCCCACTTTGCCACCGAGGAGCTGTTCATCAAGATGCTGCACGCCGCCGCAAAGGATGCCCACCGGCAGCTGCGGCAGATCGAGGTGCGCCAGCAGGCACCGGATCACCCCATCCTGTGGGGCGTGCCCGAGACCAACTACCTGAAGTTCTTCCTGTTCCAGGTGATCTAAAAGTAATACCAAATACGATATCTCCCAAAAAAACGAGAACGTGTTTGTGCAGAATCGTCAGTTTTGTCAATTGCCTTTTGAGCCGTTCCGGGATATAATCAAACCATAGACAGCAACGGCGCTGTGGGTCACCTCCTGACTCGCAGCGCCGTTTTTGTTAAAAAGCTTTTCGCTGTTTCCGGGCCGCAGTTCGGCGGCGGGAGACAGTTTCGGAAGGGACAGACATAAGATCAAGTAAGGAGTAGGATTTATGGCAGCAAATGTTATGGAAATCTACGGC
>OIXG01003415.1_pt1 | contig 10476 bp, 7 predicted proteins | sample 1587731 | NCBI WGS metagenome assembly OIXG01 (sample SAMEA3888908, study PRJEB22519) | human gut metagenome | biome: human gut; feature: human-associated habitat; material: faeces | place: Denmark | collected 2010
TTGCAGTAAAAATGTTGTTGTTTACATAATGTTCAGATGGCAACAAATATACGGACGAGGAGAGGGCAGATGAAAAAAACAGCACTTGTCATTATGGCAGCCGGAATCGGAAGCCGTTTTGGCGGAGGGATCAAACAGCTGGAGCCGGTGGGTCCGAATGGGGAGATCATTATGGATTACTCCATCCATGACGCGCTGGAAGCTGGATTTGACCGGATTATCTTTGTGATCCGTCATGATTTGGAAGAGGACTTCAAAGAAGTGATCGGGAACCGGATTGAGAAGATTGCGCCGGTGACATACGCATTCCAGGAGCTTTCGGATGTACCGGAGGGATTCAGTGTCCCGGCAGACCGGAAAAAACCGTGGGGAACTGGACAGGCGATTTTGAGCATCCGCGGACTGGTCGAAGAGCCATTCCTGGTGATCAATGCGGATGATTATTATGGAAAAGAAGTGTTCCGAAAGATTCATACATACATGGTGGAACAGATGGACGTGAACGCACCGGTGTATGATATCTGCATGGGCGGCTTTATTCTGGCAAATACGCTCAGCGAGAACGGCGGCGTGACACGCGGCGTCTGTGAGGTGGGCGAGGGAGAGATTTTAAAACGCGTAACCGAAACCTACAATATCCAGAAGACAGCGGACGGCATGACGGCGACGGACAAAGAGGGGAATCCGGTTTCGGTTCAGGAGAACCAGCATGTATCGATGAATATGTGGGGACTCACACCGGGCTTTGTGGAGGAGTTGGAAAAAGGATTTCCAGAGTTTCTTGCGGGGCTGAAAGAGGGCGACGTGAAGTCGGAGTACCTGCTTCCGACGATCATCGATCAGATGATCCACGACGGGCGCGCAAGGGTGAAACTTCTGGAGACGCACGACTGCTGGTTTGGTGTGACCTACCGTGAGGATAAGGAGAGCGTGACGGAGTCGATCCGGGCGCTGATCCGTGAGGGCGTGTACCCGGAAAAACTGTTTTGATAATTTGAGGAACAGTTTAAAGAAACAGAATTATTTAAAAAGATAAAACATCATGAGAACGATACTGCGAAATGGAACAGCTGATTCGGCTGTGCAGAGGATAACGTGAAAAACGGTACGTGAGAATAACATGATACGCATAAATCCTGCATAGGATACCATGTAAGCCTTGAATTAAGGGGGAATGGCAGTCCGATGCAGGATTTTGCATATTTTAAGAGTCTTTATCCGGCTGCATGTAAGCAGATGCAGCTTTGCGTGGAAGCGGTCTGTGATGAGCTGGAGTATGAGGGGAGTCCCATCTATGATGAATATCCGGATCGGATCTTTCTGGAAAAACTGACAAAACGGGCACTGGAAAAATGGCAGAAAGTTTATCCGGCTGGAACGGAAAGGACGGATACACTGACGACCTATATGAAGGCGGCGGACGTGGGCACCGTATCCACAGAAGAAGGAACGGCGATGGTGGAAAATTCCCTGAAAATAGATTCTCCTGGTGGAGAAAGAGAAGAGAATCTGGCGGGAACCAGCATACAGCCGCATCTTCCTGGAAATGATGTATGGTATGGACCGCTTCGGGGCGAACAGAAGGGCGGAAACGCTGGATATATGGTGTGGGAGGCGGATGAGCCGAATCTGACCGCGCAGGAGCGCCGTCCATGGAGTCCGCCGCCGGGACCGCGCCCGGGAGGACCGGGAAATCCGTGGGGACCGCCGCCCCCGCCGCCGGGACCGCGCCCGGGAGGACCGGGGAATCCGTGGGGAGCGCCGCTTCAGGATTTTCTTCAGGTTTTATTAATGAATGAGCTGCAGGAGCGAAGACGGTGTCGGAAGTGCTGAAATTGCAATTTTCAGGTGTAAATTTTCTGAATTAAAATGCGGTAACATCCAGTTGTGACAACGAATTTTACCGACTTGGAAATACTGTTCATGGATAGGCACTTTTGGAACCGAAAGTGCCGTAAGAAAACGTGGTGGCAGCAGGAATTTGCCGTATTTAAATGCGAAGCCACGGCAAATTCCGTTACTGGGCACGTATGTGTGAACAGTAACACAATCGGAGTTCTTACAAATCATAGAAATTCTGGAATTTGGAGCCTGCTTGTGTTATACTGAAACAAAGGCTGCCGCCGGGACAGATGGGTGCCTGCGGCAGTTTTTGGCGTGCATGACAAAACGGAAACAGTTCGGCGGGTAGATTTTCCTGTACCTGTGAAGATACGGAACTGGTATGGTGGAGCGATAAAAGGAATTGATTTGATATATGAAGAAAAACCTGAAAAAGATACTGATTTTACTGATCTTATTTGTGCTGGCAGCAGTCGGTTATTTTACCTGGTCCTGGATGCAGCTGCGGGAGGATGGGGCGGTCTATACCTCGATTGAGGACGCGAACCTTCCAGTCGCTTATGTGAATATTCTGGGGCGGCGGATGAACGAGCTGGACGGTTTCGTGGAGGACAGCCAGAAAGCGGCTGGACGCGGGGATCTGACGCTACTTCCGGCAGACCGGAAACTGTCGGTGACGATCGACAAGCTGGACTCCCAGATTACGGGGATGCAGTATGAGATCCGCAGTCTGGACGGCGAACGTCTGGTAGAACGGACAACGCTTGACCACTGGGAACAGTCAGGGGAAGAGGTTTCTGCGGAGCTTCCGATCCAGAACCTTCTGACGGAGGAAAGCGAATACCGCTTAACGATTGCGATCGCGACGGAAAAGCACCCGGCGATCTATTTTTACACGCGCGTGATGTGGCAGCAGGAGAGCCGTGTGCAGGAGATGGTCGATCTGGCGGTGTCCTTTTCTGAAAAGACGTTTGATTATGATTCAGCGAGGGAGCTGACGACCTATCTGGAGACGGATCCGAATGCGGACAACAGTTCGTTGGGACATGTGACGTTAAAAAGCGATTTCAGCCAGCTGACCTGGAAAGGGCTTTCGATGGAGCGGGTCAGCGAACCGGAAATTCATCTGCGGGAGCTGCAGGGCATCATTGGGACGATCGATTTAAAGTATGTTGTAAGTGAGATGAAGGATGGCAAGGCGGCTGCTTATTACGATGTGATCGAGAGCTTCACGATGAAGCTGGGCGCACAGCGCATCTACATGATGAATTATGACCGCCGCGCGGACCAGATTTTTACGGGGGAGAGCAGCGCCTATTCTGGCGACCGGATTCAGCTGGGGGTTTCGGATGCGGAGGATCTGCAGTCGATGCAGGATGAAGCGGGGAAATACCGTGCCTTTGTGGCAAACCGGGCGCTCTGGATTTATGATACAGGAAAAAAAGAGAGCACAAAGGTATTTGCGTTCCGCAAGAGCGAGAATGATACGAGGGTCAATTATGATACCTACGGAATCAAGATTCTGGATGTGAGCGAGGCAGGCCAGATTGATTTTGCCGTGTACGGCTATATGAGCCGCGGTAACCACGAGGGAACGACGGGAATCGCGCTGTACCGCTATGAGAGTGCGGGAAATGCCCTGACAGAGCGGCTGTATCTGCCGGCATCGACCGATTACGGCAACCTGCGCCAGGATATCAACCAGCTGTGCTACTTAAGCGGCGGGCAGACGTTATATGTGCTGATGAACCATGCGGTTTACAGTGTCGATCTGACGGGAAAAGAGTACATGGTGGTGGCAGATGGCCTGACGGAGGAAAATTTTGCAGTCAGCACGGATGCCTCCCGGATTGCGTGGCAGGATGGGGCGGATATTTACCGTTCGACCAAGCTGCATGTCATGAATCTGGAGACGGGCAAGAAGGATGAGATTTCCTTCCCGGATCAGACCGTGATCCGGCTGATCGGATTTGTCGGAACCGACTTAGTCTACGGGCTTGCCCATCCGAACGAGCAGCTTACGATGGACGGACGCGTGACGGGGCTTCCGCTGTATGCGGTCGAGATCGTCGGCAGCAATATGGAGATGGAGACCCGCTATGAGAAGCCGGGCATCAGCCTGGTGGATGTGCGGATTCAGGACAGCCGGGTTCATCTGTCACGGATGCGCCAGATAGGAAGCGGCTATCAGCCGATGGACGAGGACACGCTGGTCTGTAATGAGGAAGTGTCGAAAGATCCACTGGATGGAATCGCTACGTTAAATGACAGTGCAAAGGGGCGTCTCTACTGCGTCAAGCTGGATGCAGGCAAGACGGCACGGAGCACGAAGGTGCATGTTCCGAAGCAGGTGGCAGCAGAAGAAAATGATGTGATTGTGCTTCAGAACAATGGCGCGGCTGCACAGCGGATTTACAGTGCCTACAGCGAGGGACGCCTGAAAGGCTCGTATGCGGAATTTTCCAGCGCGGTGCAGGCAGCTTACGATGGCATGGGACTCGTAACGGATGAAAATGACCGGGTTGTCTGGGTGAGAGCAAACCGGAGCGACGCGAAGACGATCCGAGACGTCCAGAATATGGCGGGAACCGTCAGCCGCTATCTGTCGGATATGGCGGACGGAAAGACGACCTCCTCGGATGGCACAGAGTTAATCGACGCACGCGGGCTGACGCTGAACCAGATTCTCTACTTTGTCTACGCGGGCATGCCGGTGGTGGCATATCTGGGAGACGGAAGCTATGGTCTGATCTGTGGATACGACGCGTACAACATCTCCTGTCTCTGGTATCCGGGCACGGAATTTGCCTACACGGATAAGATGGGACTCAACGATGCAGCGGCATTTTTCGAGGGAAACGGAGGCAATGATTTCATTTGTTTCCTTTCCAATTAAGGGAAAAACGGAAATTACTGTTCACGGGTAGGCACTTTTGGAACCGAAAGTGCCGTAAGAAAACGTGGTGGCAGCAGGAATTTGCCGTATTAAAATGCGAAGCCACGGCAAATTCCATTACTGGGCACATATGCGTGAACAGTAATAAACGGAAAGCCAGTGCTTTACAAATTGAGATGTTATGATATAATCATGTAGATAACATGATATAAATTTAAGAAAATATTAAAGATTTGAGGCGCCGTCTGGCGCGTGTAAGTATCGTAAGATAATAGATTTTGAGGTGCAGAATGGAACAATTTATTATGAAGGGCGGAAATCCGCTGGTAGGCGAAGTGACTATCAGCGGAGCGAAGAATGCGGCGCTGGGAATCTTGGCGGCATCGATTCTGACTGACGAGGATGTTTTAATAGAAAATCTGCCGGACGTGCGTGATATCAACGTGTTTCTGGAGGCTGTTTCGGAGATTGGCGCGATGGTAGACCGGATTGACCGGCACACTGTCCGCATCAATGCGAAGGGGATTCATGCGATCCATGTGGATGACGAGTACATCCGTCGGATCCGAGCTTCCTACTATTTTATTGGCGCCCTGCTTGGCAAGTATAAAAGCGCACAGGTTCCGCTTCCGGGCGGATGCAACATCGGCAGCCGTCCGATCGACCAGCATTTAAAGGGCTTCCGTGCCCTCGGTGCGAAGGTACAGGTGGAAAATGGCGCGGTGCTCGCACATGCGATTGATTTAGTTGGTACCCATATTTATTTGGATATGGTGTCGGTCGGCGCGACGATCAATATCATGATGGCAGCGACGCTGGCAGAGGGCGAGACGATCATCGAGAATCCGGCGAAAGAACCGCATGTCGTCGATGTGGCGAACTTCTTAAACAGCATGGGAGCCAATGTCAAAGGTGCCGGAACCGACGTGATCCGCATCCGCGGCGTCCACAAGCTGCATGGAACCGAATATTCGATCATCCCGGACCAGATCGAAGCAGGTACATTTATGTGTGCGGCAGCGATCACCCGCGGCGATGTGATGGTACAGAATGTCATTCCGAAGCATCTGGAAGCAATTTCTGCGAAGCTTATCGAGATGGGCTGTGAGGTGACGGAGTTTGATGAGGCGGTTCGTGTTGTGGGACGCCCGAGCCATGTGCATACCGATATCAAGACACTTCCGTATCCGGGATTTCCGACTGATATGCAGCCGCAGATCACCGTGACACTGGCACTGGCAGAGGGAACCAGTGTAGTGACTGAGAGTATTTTTGAAAACCGTTTTAAATATGTGGACGAACTTGCCCGCATGGGCGGACGCATCAAGGTTGAGGGCAATACCGCGATCATTACCGGCGTGAAGAAGCTGACCGGAGCACAGGTGGAGGCACCAGATCTGCGCGCAGGCGCTGCCCTGGTCATTGCGGGGCTGGCAGCGGAAGGATATACGACCGTTGATGAGATTGGTTATATCCAGAGAGGCTATGAGCATTTTGAGAAGAAGCTGCAGGGACTTGGCGCGGTGATCGAGAAAGTCGATTCCGAGAAAGAGGCGCAGAAGTTCAGACTCAAAGTGGGCTGATAAAAAAGAATACGGTGTCACATATTGCTTGACAGACACCGCGGAGTATGTTATCGTACTGTTGAAACTTTTAACAATTAAAAAGTTCGTATATATCCCTTATTCAGAGTGATGGAGATACAAAGGATCTATGAAGTCACGGCAACCCCGTTACATGGGACTGAAAATTGGTCTCAGCAGGGAACGGAAGGTGCCAGCCTGAGCGAGGAACCGGGAGATCGGTTTATCGAGCAATAAGAGGAGTTGATCGAGATAATCAAGTCCGTGTTGCTGCGGACTTTTTTTATGTCTTACGACAAACTTATCAAAGGAGGAAATATGGAGAGATTACTTTTTACATCTGAATCAGTAACCGAAGGACATCCGGATAAAATGTGTGATCAGATTTCCGATGCGATTCTGGACGCGCTCTTAGAGCAGGATCCGATGAGCCGTGTGGCTTGTGAGACGGCGACGACAACCGGTCTGGTTATGGTTATGGGCGAGATCACAACGAAAGGCTATGTGGACATCCAGAAGGTAGTCCGCAATACCGTCCGTGAGATCGGTTATGACCGTGCGAAATACGGTTTTGACTGTGATACCTGCGGCGTGATCGTGGCACTGGATGAGCAGTCCCCGGATATCGCGATGGGAGTTGATAAAGCGCTGGAGGCAAAAGAGAACAAGATGACCGACGAGGAGCTGGAGGCAATCGGTGCCGGCGATCAGGGTATGATGTTTGGTTATGCGACCAACGAAACGGATGAATATATGCCATATCCGATTTATCTGGCACACAAACTGGCACGCCAGCTGACCAAGGTCCGCAAAGACGGAACCCTGCGCTACCTGCGTCCGGACGGCAAGACACAGGTAACCGTAGAGTACGATGAGAACGGCAAACCATCACGTCTGGATGCAGTGGTTCTTTCCACCCAGCATGACGAGGAAGTAACCCGGGAGCAGATCCATAAGGATATTAAAAAATATGTATTTGACGAGATTCTGCCGGCAGAGATGGTTGATGAGAATACAAAATTCTTTATCAATCCGACCGGACGTTTCGTTATCGGCGGTCCGCACGGAGACAGCGGCCTGACCGGACGTAAGATCATTGTGGACACCTACGGCGGCATGGCGCGTCACGGTGGCGGCGCATTCTCCGGAAAAGACTGCACAAAGGTGGATCGTTCTGCTGCATACGCAGCCCGCTATGTTGCGAAAAACATCGTAGCAGCCGGACTGGCAGACAGATGTGAGATTCAGCTTTCCTATGCGATCGGTGTTGCACAGCCGACCTCCATCATGGTAGATACATTCGGAACCAGCAAGTTGCGTGAGGATCAGCTGGTTGAGATGATCCGCAAGCACTTTGACCTGCGTCCGGCTGGCATCATCAAGATGCTTGACCTGCGCCGCCCGATCTACAAACAGACGGCTGCATACGGACATTTCGGCCGCGACGATCTGGATCTTCCGTGGGAGAAGCTGGATAAGGTGGATGAATTAAAGGCGTATCTGTAAGAGCAGGAAACGCTGCTGGGATATCTGCCCGTAAAAAATCATAAGATCAGAACGAGGGGGCTGCCGCTTTTGCGGCAGTCTCTTTTATTACACAAAAAGGCACATGCTTTTTTATTTATAATACTTTTAGAGACGTAATCTGCAAAATATGATACACTATTTGTGGAAGATATCAGGAGCAAAAGCGCAGAAGTCCGACGCAGTTTTGCGGGAGGATTTTTGTAGGGGCAATCTGGTATCAGACCGGGCAATGACTGGAGGAAATAGGATGAAGATACGCACACGTCTGGCGATTGCTTTTGTGACGATTACGGTCGTTCCGATTGTGCTCATATTTGTGGCGGCGTTCGGACTCGTAAACTATCAGGAGCATCTGTTTCAGAAAACATACGGGCTGTCGGAGCAGATCGATCTGCTCTCCGGCAATCAGACACAGGTGTTTAACCGGCTGACGCAGGGAATACAGGAGGAGATCCGCGAGGCGGTCGGGGAAAATACAGATTTATTTGAAGAACCGGCTTATTTGAGCAAGGTCAATGAAGAACTGCGCGATAAATATTCGTATCTGGTCATCCGCAAGGGAAAGGACATCACATTCTGCGGAAGCGAGGATGGACGCGAGCTCTGCGAACGGCTGGCGCCGTACGGTGATCAGGGAAGTATGGCAGGCAGTATTTACATGGATGGCGAGGAACAGCATCTGGTCAAACAGATCGATTTCCGGTTTTCAGATGATTCACAGGGCAGTGTGTTCATCGTGACGAACGTCGGGAATTATGTGCCGGAGATCAAGGCGCTGCTCGGAGAGATGCTGCTTCTCGGCGTGCTGATCATCAGTTTTATGGGCGGTCTGCTGATCATGTGGATCTACCGTTCTCTGCTGCGTCCGCTGCACAAGCTGCAGGAGGCGACCAAGCAGATCCGGGATGGAAATCTGGACTTTACGCTCGATGTGGATGATGAAGATGAGATCGGAATGCTCTGCCAGGATTTCGAGGAGATGCGTCTGCGTCTCAAGGAATCGCAGGAAGAAAAACTCCAGTACGACAAGGAGAGCAAAGAGCTGATCAGCAATATTTCCCATGATCTGAAGACTCCGATCACGGCGATCAAGGGGTATGTGGAAGGCATTCAGGATGGCGTGGCTTCTTCACCTGAGAAATTGAATAAATATATTCGGACGATTTATAATAAAGCAAACGATATGGATCGACTGATTGACGAGCTGACGTTCTATTCGAAGATTGATACGAACAAGATTCCGTACAACTTTTCAAAGATCAATGTGGCGGAATATTTTGGTGATTGTGTTGAGGAAGTTGGTCTGGATATGGAGACGCGCGGCATCGAGCTGGGATATTTCAACTATGTGGACGAGGATGTGGTCGTGATCGCGGACGCGGAGCAGATGAAGCGAGTGATCAACAACATTATCGGAAATTCGCTCAAATATCTGGACAAGAAAAAGGGTATTTTAAATATCCGCATCAAGGATGACGGCGATTTTATCCAGGTCATCATCGAGGACAACGGAAAGGGAATCGCGGCGAAAGATCTGCCGTATATTTTCGACCGTTTCTACCGGACGGATTCGTCGAGAAATTCGTCCAAGGGCGGCAGCGGCATCGGGCTTTCGATCGTAAAGAAGATTATCGAAGATCACGGCGGACGCATCTGGGCGACCAGCAAGGAAGGCATCGGAACGGAGATCCATTTCGTTTTGCGCAAGTATGTCGGGGCATAGTGATTTGAAGTTTGGTCGTTTAAATAAAAACAGCAGGAGGAATTCACAGATGAGCAGAATATTAATCGTAGAAGACGAGGAGAGTATTGCAGAGCTGGAAAAAGATTATCTGGAGCTTTCTGGTTTTGAGGTTGAGATAGAAAATAATGGAGAAACGGGACTGAAACGTGGCATGGAGGAAGATTTTGACCTTCTGATTCTTGATCTGATGCTGCCAGGGGTCGATGGCTTCGAGATCTGCAAGAAGATCCGGGAAGTAAAAAACACACCGATCATCATGGTATCTGCGAAAAAGGACGATATTGACAAGATCCGCGGTCTGGGACTGGGCGCGGACGATTATATCACGAAACCATTCAGTCCGAGTGAGATGGTGGCGCGTGTCAAGGCGCATCTGGCGCGTTATGAGCGCCTGATCGGCAGCGGTATGCCGGAAAACGAGATCATCGAGATCCGGGGACTCAAGATTGATAAGACTGCCCGCCGCGTTTACATCAACGGCGAGGAGAAGAACTTCACGACGAAGGAATTCGACCTGCTGACCTTTTTAGCACAGAACCCGAACCATGTATTTACCAAGGAAGAACTCTTCCGCGAGATCTGGGATATGGAGTCGTTGGGAGATATCGCGACGGTTACCGTGCATATTAAGAAGATCCGTGAGAAGATCGAGTTCAACACGGCGAAACCGCAGTATATTGAGACGATATGGGGTGTTGGATACCGGTTTAAAGTCTGATGACTGGGTAAGCCACATAAAAACGACCCTTGGGAAACGCAAACAGGAGCGCTTTCCAAGGGCCGTTTTATATTTCATAAGAAATTGCGTCCTATGAAATATAAAAGTTATTGTTCACGGGTAGGCACTTTTGGAACCGAAAGTGCCGTAAGAAAACGTGGTGGCA
>OIXG01003420.1_pt1 | contig 10468 bp, 10 predicted proteins | sample 1587731 | NCBI WGS metagenome assembly OIXG01 (sample SAMEA3888908, study PRJEB22519) | human gut metagenome | biome: human gut; feature: human-associated habitat; material: faeces | place: Denmark | collected 2010
TACCTAACGCTGATGCGGTAGGTGAAGAACGTTGGACTAATTGTTTTCACGGGCAGAAAGCAACATACTACAAAGACAACGAAGTTCACAAAGACTCTGAAACTGCAAAGGACATGCTTAGAGCTAAACGAAAAGAGCACAAAAAAGCATCAGATAAAAGGGACGAGAAGCGAAAAAAAAACATGGCTTATCGAGAGAACATGAAAACAGAATGGCAGTGGCTCCAAGAAGGTAGGATACCGAATCCGAATGCACGGTGGGAATATGGCGAGATTCTGAACAATACATTCAACGTGTGCAGTTACGGCAGCAAATATTGCTATTGTCATATTGATGAAACACATATACCCAAAGATAGTGAAGAGCTACAGAAAGCCATTTTTGATTTTCAACGGAAATAGCTGGATATGACTATAAACGATATAGAAAGGAATGAATTATGAATAAAAGAACAATTCAAATAGATGTTATCGGTCCGATAGAAGAAACTGAATTAATGAAATGTAAATTGTATGTTGATGGTCGTGTGTGTGTAATCGGAATGTCACGATATGACTATGAAGAGTTAATGCGAGAAAAAGTGTTTATCCGGGATGGTAAGAGCGTTGATTCTGCTGGTGTGATAAACACGACTAACACTTTCGTTGAAGATGATTAATATTAAATTAAGAATGAGTATAGAACAAATTATATTCAACCTTCTCAATAAGAACGCTCATACATGGGTTAGATATTGGCAACAAAAGGAGATGTCAGGTTTAACAATGCCCGGAGAATATATTGAGATAAGGACTTTTTTCTTATCAGGCATCGAACTTTCTGATTTTTTCGCAGCCGGATTCAAAATCAATAAAATACAATCTCAAAAAATAGATGCAGATGCCTATTGTGACATTCTGCTAAATAAAACCGATTAAATATGGAAATACAAGGAAAAGTTATCGCCGTACTTCCCATAAAGGATGGGGTCGGCAAAACTTCCGGCAACGAGTGGAAGAGCCGGGAGTTTGTCCTCGAGACGGAGGAAAGCAGACCGCAGAGCCTGTGCCTGCAGCTGATGAACGCCAACATCGACCGGTATGCGGTTGAAGCCGGTCAGACTGTGCATGTGAAATTTGACTGTTCCGCCCGCCAGTGGGAGAACCGGTGGTTCAATACCCTGACGGCCTGGGAGGTGACCGTCATCAAAGCAAAGGAGGCATGAGAATGAATACGGGAAAAAAGCTGTTTCTGTGTGCGGGACTGCTGGCATTCTTCCTGTCGGTATCGGCACAGTCCTACTCATTGCGTACCAATGTGATCGGTCTGGCAACGACCAACCTGAATCTGGAGGCTTCCATGACGCTGAACCGTAAATGGTCACTGCACCTGCCCGTGCAGTACAACCCGTTCAAGTTCGGCCGCAACCGGCAGTTCCGCAATTTCTATGCGGCCCCCGGAGTACGCTACTGGCTGCTGGAAAGCTACATGGGCGGATTCATCGGCATGTACGGTACGGCCGGCACCTACAGCGTGGGGAACCTGTTCGGCAACAAGTACCGCTACGAGGGGGAAGGCTACGGAGTAGGTTTAAGTATCGGGAAGGCCTACCAGATAGGCAGGCGCTGGAACCTTGAATGGGAAGCCGGTGCGGGTGCCGTATGGCTGGCTTATGACAAATATCTGTGCAAACGCTGCGGGGACCTTGTCGGACAGGAGTACGGCTGGCATTTTCTTCCGACCCGTGCAGCTCTCAATGTCGTGTATCTTTTTTAAGCGGGAAGGATGAGGACTACAAGACGTATCATACCGTTTGCACTGCTCTCGGGCCTGCTCCTTTCCTGCGGATCGGAGCACCGTCTGGCACGCGTGCGCATCTCGCAGCCCGGGGTGAGGGAGGCGACAACGGATACGGCCTGCAAGGTGCCGGAACAGATAGCATGGACGGACGACAAGGGTGAGCGGCATATCGTCACGCGGGCCGAGAAAGACAGCGTGACCGGTGAGGAGATCACTTCCGTGGAACTGTCCGAAATTACCGTTATGGCCAGAAGCAAGCAGGTGGCTGAACGCAACGGGAAGATAAACCTGGATTTTGTCGTGACGGTTCCGGGAGAATTGGTCAGCAACAAGTGGCAACTCCAGCTGGCCCCGGTGGCCTACAAGCCTTCGGATACGTTATATCTGGACAGGATCTTCCTTTCAGGGGCTGACTTTGCCAAGATGCAGAAAAGAGGCTATATGCGCTACCAGGCGTTCATCAACTCCATCATACCCGACAGCCTGTACCTGCAGAAACTGTTCGACGGGAAAGGCTACAGGAAGGCACTGGCCGAACTGGAAGAGGAATACTTCCAGGCCTGGAAGCACGAGGTGCTGCAGAAAGAACGCTGGATTGACTGGTCGGACAAGGCCAATGCCCGGTTTGCCCTGTTCAACTGGCGTGTCGAGCAGAACCGGAGAGCCATCGCCGGCTACAATTCAATCCTGGAGCATCTTCCCGCCTACTGGATGACCAGGGAGCTTGAAGGGAAATATATCCCTTCCAGATGGAGGATGTTTGCCGAAGGCGGATATAAGATCCGTACCCGGAGCATCTCCCCTGAAGATTCCGCCGCCATCACGAGGCGTTTCACCGATTACGGCAAGATGGCGGAGAACCAGAAGAGAAAGGAACAGGCCGGTGCCATGTATGACAAATATGTGCGTTTTCCGTATGAGCCGGCCCGTCTGGATACGGTCATCCGGGAAGGGAACAAGTTCGTCTATTACTACAAGCAGGAGCTCCCGGCCACGGAAAACACGAAAAGGATAGATCTGACGCTTGACGGACTGATCCTTTCCAAGGACGAGACACGTACCCCGCTTCCGCCGTCGGACACGATCACCTATTTCATATCGAGCATGGTGCAGTTCCTTGACCGGACTCCCCGCTATAAAAAGAAAATTGTCACCCGCAAGGACGAGGTAAGCCTGCGCGCATACGTGGCCTATAAGACAGGCAGTACCGAGTTCCGGGAGGAAACCGGAAACAACAGGTCGGAAATCGACAAGGTGTTCAAGGCGATACGGAGCATAAACTATACAGGAGAGTTCCTCATAGACAGCGTGCTGATGACCGCGACCTCATCTCCGGAGGGTGATGCGGGGATGAATCTGTTCCTGTCCAGGGGACGTGCGACGGAACTGAAAAAGTACCTTGCAAGACGTACGGAGGATGCGGAAGGCGTTGACACCATCTTCCGCCCTGCATGGCGGGGGGAAGACTGGGAAAGGCTGCGCGGACTTGTCGCAAAAGACGACACCCTGAGACACCGGCCGGAACTGCTCCGGATCATGGAGGAAACAAGGAATCCGGACATCCGTGAGCACGCCCTGAGAAAATATCCGGAGGATTACAGGAGAATCCGGGAAAAGCATTATCCTCTCCTGCGCGGAGTGGAATTCCTGTTCCATCTCCACCGGCGGGACATGATTCAGGACACGGTTGTGATGCCGGTCATCGACAGCACCTATATGGCTGCCGTGCGGATGATAGAGGACAGGAGGTACAAACAGGCTCTTGCCCTGCTGGACGAGCACTACCCGGCAGACTATAATACCGCTGTCTGCCTCATGTCGCTCGGCTATGACGCCCGTGCGCTTGAGATCATGCGGGAACAGCGGGACACATCAGACCGGAACTACCTGCTCGCCATCCTGTACAGCCGCCTGGGGCGCAAGGAGGATGCCGTCAAGTCATATGTCAGGTCATGCGACCAGGATGCCGGCAAGATATGGCGCGGACGGCTGGACCCCGAAATAAACACGCTTATTGAAACTTATAATTTATACAAAGATGAATATTGACAGAAAAGTACTGGTACTTGCGTCATTCCCCGCAATAATGCTCGGCGGCTGCAATTTCAATGAGGACTTCTGCATCCGGGAAGGAGAACTTGTAGCCTGGTGCGATTTCAGCGGAATAAAGGAAAAGCCGCCTGTCCCCCAGGAAAGACACGTCATCCCTTTCGGAACGGATGTGCCGTATTCCGAAGGGACAACGTTCACACAGGATACACTCCGCTGGAGCCTGCCCCAGGGGGCATACAGGTTCCTGTTCTATACGGGGAACTATGAACTGCTGGACAGGAATGACTATCATGAGACGCGTCTGTCCGTCCGGACTGACACCATTGACGGGGAGGCGCACATTTCAGAGGTACAGAAATTCTGCTGTTCCTCGGCCTTCAGTGAAAGGCTTGAATACCGGAATCCCAAACGGGTAAGGATACAGCCTGCGGCTTTTGTCCAGAAACTGAACATAAAGATTAACGTGTCCGGCAACACCGTACCGTTGTCCGGCTTGAACTGTACCCTTTCGGGAATCTCTACGGCCAGGTATCTGGCCTCCCGTGAAAGGACCGGAACCGCAAGTGCGACCGCCTCCTTCGCAATGTATGGACGGCGGGCCTTTATGTGTTCGGATTCAGTCCGGCGGCAGAGAACATTCTTGCCGTAGAGGTTCTGATGAAGGAGGAGGACTCCGTATTCAATGAACGGCAGTCAGTTGACCTGACCCCGTATCTGCGGGGATTCGACGGTGACGAGATCTCGCTGGAGCTGGACCTGCACATCGGCAGGGAACTGGAGATTGGCGGGCCGGTCATCATCCCGGACTGGGAGGACACCCCCGAAACGGAATTTCCATAAGACTATAATTATAACAAAACCAAATCAACAAGAAAAATGAAAACAAGAATTATGATTTCGGCAGCGGTAATTGCCGCCGGGATGCTGGCTTCATGCAGCAACAAGGAAATAGTGGACGAACAACCGGAAACAGACGGGGTTTCAGCCTCCGTACTGAATATTGTGCCGACAGTCGGCACGGACACGAGGGCCGGCTTCGTGCCGAAAACCGAATGGGCGGTAAATGACGCCATGGGGCTGTTCATGTACAAGGCCACCGGATGGGGGGACGCCTATCCGCGTTATGACGCGCAGAACAACAAGTCCACAAAAACAGCGGCCGGATGGAGCCAGGCAAAACCCGTCTATCTTCTTTCGGACAAGGCGACGATATGGGCGTATTACCCATACAACCAGGCCGTCGCTGACGGTACCAAAGTTCCCGTTCCCATCAATGCGGGAACCTCTGTCGACTACATGTGGGGAAAGAGCACAAACCAGGTGTCGGTCATTGAAACGGATGCCGTCATTCCCATGAAACATGCATTGTCCCAGCTCGTCATCCGTCTGAAAGTTTCTCCGGAATATCATAATGACGGCAACCTGACATCCGCGAAACTGAAATCCAAGGCGGCCAAGTTCGGAACGGGGACAATGAACCTGAACGACAACGGAAGGATCATCTTCTCCCCGACATCCACGGAACTCTCATGGACTCCCAACACGACCATTCCGGCACAGGGGAACCCGTCGGTAGACTTTGCCGCCGCAATCTATCCCATGAGCCTGGCATCCGGAGAAGTCAGCATGGAGGTCGTCATCGACGGGGCAACCTATACCTATTCCATTCCCCAGATAAGCTGGGAAGCCGGAAAGAGATATATCTATTCGATAACGATGCGCTCCAATGACGCGGAAATCGGAGGCGAGAACGGACAGTCCGTAACCATCGAGCCATGGGGTTCAAGCGAATCCGACGTAACGCTTGTACCGGTCAAATAAATTACAGAACAACAGGGGACTCCGGTCCCCGTCCTAAAAAAACAATCATGGTAAAATCAATAACAACGATAATCTGCGGCTTCCTTGTCCTGCTGTCCGTATCCTCCTGCCGGAAGGAACAGGAGGAGCCATGCCCGGAAAACGGCCGTGTCACCTTTACCGTCGCCCAAACGCGTGCCACCCAGGAAGGCACGTTCGAAAAGGGAAACTCCATAGGCGTATTTGCCATCGAGCCCAAGACCGGCGTGTACTGGGCCACAAATAACAAATACACCTATGACGGCCGGGCATTCAAACCCGCAACGGAAGAGGACAACATCATTGTGACGGTGGGGACCGATCTTGACTTCTATGTATATTATCCTTTCAAGGAGGGGCAGACAGACATCACCGCCATATCCCATGCCATAGGAGACCAGCAGGAAAAGTCCGGATGGCTTTCAGCCGATTTCCTGACAGCGTCCTATACGGACGTAATACAGGACTATACGATACCGCTGCATTTCGAGCACCGGCTGTCGACCGTGGAGGTCCGGGTGAAAGGAAGCGACCGCGTGGACTGCGCCCGTATGGAAAATGTGAAATACGGCAGCCGGTTCAACCTGCTTACCGGAAAAACTGTTACGGACGAGACCAGGGGAAACTATGCCATGTACAGGTACAGTTCCGGGAACCTCACCACGGTATTCCGGATGACCATACCCGCCCAGACCCTTACGACAACCTCCAATTACATAACCCTCACAGGAACCCCGGACATGAAGCTGCGCGGCACTTCCGACATGACCACCGAACCCGGCAGAATCCACAACTACCGGATAGATTACAAGATACGGATAACCGTCCTTGACTATCCGCAGGGTGGAAGCACCACAGGTGCGGGCCTGTACGACATGGGAAGCACCTGCACGGTCACCGCGTCCGTGAACGGCGGTTATGAGTTCGCAGGATGGTACGAGAACGGCAGGATCGTGTCGAATGACACACGGTACAGTTTCGAGGTACTGTCGGACCGTACACTCGAGCCCAGGTACCGTAATTATGGCGGCTGGTCGGTCACCCTTACGGCAAATCCCTCCGTCATCGGCTGGCAGGGCGGCAGATCTTCCCTTGTGGCGGGAGCCTCACGCGGAGTGTTCGTCAACGGAGTGGCAGAAAACACACAGACGGCTGTCCCCTCCCTCAGCGGAGGAGCAGAAGGATTCCTCCTTTCAGGGAATACGGTGACAGTGTCGGAAAACCCGTCAGGCTCATCCCGGAGCTGTGTGTTTACGGCAAGTCACGGAGGAAGCTCGGCCACGGCCACAATCACCCAGGAGGGATCTCCGGTAAGCTATTATTTCAGCTATGCGGATGGCGGAACCAGCCATACCGAATATCCGGACGACTCATCGGCCGGCTCATTCATTTTGGACATAACAAGTTATAAGAAGACGGGCAACTCTACAAAAGCCCTTTCCTGGAACGCATCCGGTGACAGCTGGATTCATGTGAACGGCTCATCGGTAAGCTATGACGAGAATCCGGCAAAGGAAAGGAGGACCGGTCTTGTGACCCTCAAACAGGATGAAAGCGGCAAAACGCTGTCATTGAAAATTGTACAGCCGGGAAAGACTTCCATTGACATCGAACAATAACAAAAAATCAATTGAATGCGGTTATGAAAATAGACATATACAAACCGGTTGTCCTGTTCCTGCTACCGGCAGTCCTTGCGGGCTGCTCGAGTGAACGGGAGCCCTTCCCGCAAGGCGGGAAGGCCGGACTGAGGATAGAGAGCTGCTCCAGCCGTGGCGGAACTGACGGAAGTCCCACCCTTGTGAAAGATTTCGGAATGGTGCTGCTTGACGATACGGGCGGCGGTTATGCCGGAGCCGTAAACCCGCTGCATGTAACATACGGGGAAGGCTGGATCTTTCCGGAGGTCACACTCACGGAGACCCCCTGCAGGCTGTTCGCATTCTCCCCTTTCGCCGCCATCCCGGGAAAGGAGCTGCCCCTGAGCCTGGTCCCCCAGACCGACTACCTGGCATCCGGGGAGATACGCCTGGACTGGCAGAACCGGTCAGCGGACATAGGGATGGAACACCTGCTCTGCCTGCTGGAATTCACCATAGAGGGCAGCAGCGCGTGCACTCTGAGTGTGGAGGGAGTTCCTACAGGCGGCACTTATGACCTTACCGGCGGCAAACTCTCGGCAGGGGAAAAAGGAACGGTCCCCTCGGATGGGAACACCGTCCTTCTGCTGCCGGGCAAGGCGGGAAACAACAGGGTCGTGATCCGTTTTCAGGAGAACACATACGGCTGGCTGCTGCCGGCCGTCACCCTGGAGGCCGGAAAAAGATACGGATATGCATTGTCCCTGGGCAAAGAAGGGGGACTCATTCTCTCCGGTGTAAGTGTCCGTCCCTGGCAGGAAGGAGAAGACTATAACGGAACTATCAAACCTAACAAATAATAACAAAATGAGAAATTTTACAGGAAAAAAATTGTTTCTGACTGTCATGTCTGCATCATATACACTCCGGGGATTCGCCCAGGATGCCCGGGGAGCAATCAATGATGTCCTGGACAGTTTTACACTACCCGTGTTCGGCGGTTTTATGCTTGGAGGTATCATTCTGGGCCTTATCCAGCAATGGGACAATATCATCGACAAGGAGAACAGGGGCACGCGAAAGGAAGGATTTGTCGCACTGGGCTGGTATGTCGGCTTTGCATTGCTGGCCGCAGTCGTGGTGTCCGCCGTAAAGAGTGCCATTTCCGGTATCAGCCTGTCGATATGAGATACAGGATCAGAAAAGGACTGGAGAGCCCCTGCATGATACGGGGGCTTCTTTCCGGGGACTACTGGATATTCGTCGGCTGTTGTTCCGCCGCTTTCGTCCTGTTCTTCCTCGGCATCCGTGCGGGGATATCCGCAGGCAACTGGAACCTGCCGGTCCTGGTGCTCGTCATCTCGCTGCCCACCCTGCCGCTGCTTCTATACAAGCTGAAAAGAAAGGCACGGCCCCAAAAGTTCAAGGAGACGGGAAAAGAGATAAACATCAGTAATCTGGACATAAACAGGGTATTAACAAAAAAGGAGCATAATGAAATCAGAAGAGGCATACAGCATACTTGACATTGTCAGTGAATCGGAGGGACAGGGCGTCGTCCTGACCCGCAGCGGCAGCATATGCGTTTCTTTCGAACTCCGGGAACCGGAATGCTATTCCCTGACTCCGGAGGATATCGACAGGAGGGACGGCATGTTCCGGGAAGCCTTCAAGTTTCTCCCGGACGGCACATATGTGCACAAACAGGATGTGTTCCTCAAGGAAAGGTACTGTCCGGACATTGCCGGCGGTTCTTTCCTTGACCGGGCCGATGCGCGGCATTTCCGGGGACGACTGTATGTCAGCCATACCTGCGTCATGCACTTTGTACTTTCCGGACTCAAAAGTCTTGAGAAGGCCTACATATCCTCACCCCTGTCCTATAAGGAGAACCTCCATAAGGAGGACCTCGCCAGGCTCGATGAATTCCTCGAGGGAGTTGACAACGCCGTCGGCATCATCCGGAGCATGCGTGATACGGAGATAGCCCCGATGTCAGGGCAGGAAATGCGGGACTTCACGGCCGGATACACCACCCTGTTCGACGCCCCGGGGGCGGTTGTGGACATACATGCCGACACGGAACTCCGCACAGGAAAGAAACGGGCACGCTGTTTCGCCGTCTGCGATGAGATCTTTCTCCCTGACGGCAGCCTGGATTCCTGTGTACGGGACGCCTCCCTTCCTCCCGCCGGCTCCCTACTGTACCATCCGATGCTGGAGCGGCTTGGGATGTACCTGCCGTACAACCACATCGTGAACCAGGTGGTTTTCTTTGAGGGGAACGGACGGCTGCGCGAGCGGATCGCCCGCAATATCGACATTTATGGAAGCAATTCCGGCATGAGCAGGTCCATCAAGGTACAGTACCAGAAACTGGACGAGCTCCAGCAGGAAATCCTTGAGGAGAACGAGACACTGGTACGCAGCTTCTTCTCGGTCTGTGTGTTCGACGAGTCGGAGGCCGAACTGGAGAAGGCCGACAAAAAGATCAGGGAGACGCTCAACCTGGCCCGTCTCGGGTATTATATTCCCGGATATGAGAACCTGGCTGCGGTGCATTTCGCCTGCGTCCCCGGCCAGATCCACCTGATGCCGCGGAAATACCTGTTCCTGACCACCCTGCCCATGGCATTGTGCTTCTTTCTCCAGTGCGGCAGTTTCAGGAATGACAGCGAGGGCATCTATGTGCATGACAGAATGTACCAGGTCCCTCTGAGAAAGGACATCTGGGATGCGGGCAAGAAGAGGGTCAACGCCCGTAACGGGATGGTCATAGCCGGAACCGGCGGCGGCAAGTCCGCCTTTACCCTGAACCTTACCCAGCAACTCATCGAGCAGGACTATACGGTCGTGGTGGTCGAGTTCGGAAAGAGCTTCAGCCAGCTCTGCAGGCTCTATCCGGACATCTCCCTGCACGTGGACTACGACGGCAGGACGGCGCTGGGCATTAACCCCTTCGACCTGCAGGGGGAGGAACTGGACAACGGAAGCATCGAGATGCTCTCGGGGGTCGTGCAGAAATACTGGAGGCACATGTTCACAAAGGACGAGTCGGAGAAGGAGGTGGCCCTCACCCGTTTCATCCAGGACTATTACGAGAATGTCCGTGAAGGGCACAATTTCGAGAGTTTCTACAACCACGTGACGGAACATTACCCCGAGATTCTGGCAAGGAAGCACATCCCCAAAGATTATTTCTCCCTGGAGTCCTTCAG
>OIXG01003423.1_pt1 | contig 10466 bp, 10 predicted proteins | sample 1587731 | NCBI WGS metagenome assembly OIXG01 (sample SAMEA3888908, study PRJEB22519) | human gut metagenome | biome: human gut; feature: human-associated habitat; material: faeces | place: Denmark | collected 2010
CGGTCGAAGTCCTAAGAAGATTAGTTCTAATCTATTTACTGCTAATAAGCATAAGAACATTACTAATTGTTCGGGAGTATTCTATGCTGCTACTGCTACTGTTGGTAGTGTTCCAGAGTTTTGGACTTGGCTTAATGCTCTATCGTCTAATAATAGAGCTAATGTATTTTATCGAATGGTTAAAGCTAATCTAACTAATGGAGCAAGTATTCCTGCTACTTGGAATAATGGTATGACTTAATTAATAATAGTTATGACATTAAAAATAAATTAGTATATTTGTGTGCTTCCCCCGTAAAGGAATGAACGGGTGGAAGCACTTATTATTAACTCTTTAAATAATATTGATATGGAAGGTAATTGTATTTATAATCGCGCTAATGCTGCGAACAGTCTACAAATTTCTATAATGGGTAATATTACAGGTGCTAACTTTAGTATTCCCGATGGTCGTGGTGGCAAAGAACCATTCTTGCTAAAGAACGTTACTGAAGAGAATATTACAGTTAGTGTTATTCTTTATGGTATGGAAGATCCTATTGAAACTATTGTATTTCCGGGTTGGAATGTTGAATTAGTTAAAGAAGTAGTAACTGCTGTTGAAGGTTTGCAATATGGGTATTAATATTAGTGGGCTTGGAATTGCTAATGCAATTGGTTTCAAGCCTAGAGTTGATGGTGGAAGACCTTTTCTTCCACCCAATATTCAATCGAGTTTAGTAAGTGTTATTTCTACTTATGGTAAAAAGAATACCGATAGTGATAGAGATATACTTAAAGATTTAACTGGTAAAGGTAATGACTTTAAGTTATTCAACTTTAGTTTTTCAGAAGCTAGTGGATACGGAGAATATAAAACTGATTTTAATAAGAATTGGACATTAGAAATGGCTGCTATTACTGGTAATCAAATTGTTACTTTTAATAGAGGCGATTATAAAGCCGGAGTATTCTTTCTAAAGATTCCTACTTCTCTTAAAGTAAATATTGCTTCTTTTACAGTAGATGTTGATTTTAAATCTAGTAAAGAAGATGCCGCTCCTTATTATTATTATTGGGATACTACTGGTAAAAGAAATCAAATTATACTAGTTAAAGGTAAGAATGTTCTTCCTGTTAATTATGCTTCTAATTCAGCAGAAGGAAGTACTGGTAGTGGATTTCATGATAGTTTCTGTGATACGGTTACTATTAAACAAATTCCTGACTTTGAAGGCTGGCTATGTACAGACGGAGTAGACGATATAATCGAGTCCGTCAAGCCCATATCTGAGATGTTGGAGGGTAGCAATGAGATTACGGTGGTGAGTATTATTCATCAGATATCACAGATACCCGGAAGTAAAGTTAATAAAGGACTAAATAATCAAATCTGTTATTATGATTCTCCTACTACTACTAGAGGTTATCTTAGAAATAGTGTCAAAGATATTGGGAAAACAGGTATATATGGATATACTTTTAACGGTACGGCTCACTCGGTCATAAACAATATACTGGGAGATAAGAACGATTATATTGCCGTTAGAAATAACGAGGGTATTGCTCTTAACGGAGTATTTTCGGTCTGTGGTTATAAGAACTATTACGGAGAGTTAAAAGAGTTATCTAGCATTGCCTACGCAGGTGGCTTCATCGCCAACAAAGTCCTAACCACAGATGAAATTAATCAAGTTATTGCTTATTATAATCTTGATAGACCGGGCGAAATCATTAAACCTAGTATGCTTTATGACATTCGTAAACAAGGTATTACTAATATTAATCATGCAGAGTTTAATGATGAACTTATTGATTATATTAATGGTTATAATATTAAAATGTATAATATGCTATGGGATAAACAATCCGGCATTGGTAATTATCCTATTAGTTTTAAAGATTATACATATCTTCCCGCTAGAGGTACTGTTGAAATAAATAGAGATAGTTTTGTTATTACTTCTAATACTAGTACTGGTAATTTATTAGAAGTTAATACTAAAACTAAAGTTCTACCTGCTTATAAAGTAAAGATTGAAGGAACTTCTACTATTAAAGAAGGAAATCTTAAATGGAGAATAACTACTACTGCTGCTGTAACTACTTATATAGATATATTTGAAGATGGTATTTATGATATTCCTGCTGCTCCTCAAACTGAAGAAGCTGCTTATAGTGGTTGGTGTATAAGCAAGTATAATGAAACCGTTAATGTAAAAGTTACATTGCTTGCTATTGATGATATTACTGATGCTATTGTTCTTAATGGTATAGATAACTTTGGTAAAGTTATTGATGTTCCTATTTGGAAAGATTATACTATTTGTGCTTTACGTAAATGGTTATATACTGCTAGTGTTGATAATGGTATTGGAGTAGGAAGTTTAGTATCTAAATCTAAGGTTGGTCAAGATGGAGCTTTTATAGCAGAACAATCATTTCTACTTAATCCTAATAAAACTGCTGGTTATAATTTCGGTGCTGGCAATAGTTCATTACTTAATGATAAAATCAATGAGAAATCATTTGCTATACAAACTAAATATACATATGGTATTAATCGCCAAACTCTATCGGTTGGAAGTGGTCTTGATACTAATACTCTATGGTTTGGAACTGTTCGGGATAACGATACTAGATTCTCATACCTTGCTTTATGGAATCTTATGTTATTTCCTTATACTATGTCAAACTTCATTCTCGAACGTCAACTCAAGAAGTATAAGTTAGGTAGTCTTTATCCCGATAATAGTTTTCCATTTAGACCTGTTGTTACTGCTAATAGTAGTACTAAGTCAATTCAATATTTTGACGTTGTTACTGGTAAATCTCTTGCCGTTGGTAACTATGTTGCTAAAGAACAACAAATCCAATTGAATATCATGCTTAATGATATAGACGAAGTAATCAAAGTAACTATTGATGGTAAGGAGATTCCATTATATAGTTATAATGATGGATACTATCGTTATAGATTTAATATTCGTAATTCATATCCTAAGATAGATATTACTATTCAAGAATATGTTAAGTATGATGATATTGTTCAACCTTATCCTGTAATCTTTGTATTACAAGATAAAGAAAGTGGTAAAGAATTAACTTACGGAAATTATGTTAAAGTTGGCGATATTATTAAAGTTAAATCTGTTATTTATTATAATCAATATTTATGGAGTATTCACGGTTATCAGATAGGAGATGATTCTAAGATTTATTCTTATAATGAACTTATAAACAAAGATATTGTAGTAACTAAACCATTATCTTTTGGTTGTATTAAGAAGTGGTCATTATCTACTGCTGAACCTTTATTTGTTTATGATCCAGCAATCTTTACTAATAATGCTATTAAAACTCTTGGTTATCTTCCTGATATAAGTGGTCAAAATAGACATCTTAAACTTTATAATTTCTCTTATGAAGGAATGAGTGGTAAAGATGGATATCCTGTTGTATTCGGAAAGAATAAAACTTGGGAGAATATAAGACCCGAAAATGATAATTGGAAATATGGTCTTAGTTCAACTGGTATTACTATTTACAAAGCTCTTGATACTACTCCTTTATTATATACAATAATTAGAGAATCAGGAGGAACTATTAAACCTATTTCAATTCCTAGTTTTAAAATTAATGTAAAGGGTTTACAAGATGGAGAAAGTATTAGATATCGTTATTTTTCTATTGATAATCCTTCAACTTATAGTAATATTATTATAACAAAAAATGGTAAACATGAACTTCCAGCTAGTGTTCCTCTTCAATCAGATTCTACTATTTTAGATGTTTATATTGGTTTTCAAGTTAAATTAAATAATAATGAAAGCGTAAAAGGACTTATTATTGAAATTCTTCCAAATTATGAAGGAAGTCTTTATTTTGATGGTGTAAATAATTATGGTACTGTTCAAAATCTTGATCATGGTGGTAAATGTTTAGTTAGTAAATTAAATTATAATTTAAAGTCATCTATTATTTATGATCAACGTAGTACTTTAGATAATACTCCAGATACTAATACATTTGCATTATATATTGGTAACAATAACAATAATGTTTATTCAGAACGTTTAACAGGTGATGTTTATATAAATAATGTATTAAATAACTATATTGGTAATACTGATTTAAATAACAATACTCATGTTGTTACTGCTACATGTTCTATTGTAGATTCTTCTAATTCTATAGGTTCTATATTTGGAAGATCTAAAACAGGTAGTACCTATGCTCAGTTTGCCATGTATAGAACTATTCTTCTTCCAGAAGTTCCTAATGCTGCTGATCGTGCTATACTTAATAAATGGTGTGGTCTTCCAACAGGTTATCTTCCGAAGCCCGAATATTATTGGGATGTTACTGGTAAATCAAATAGTGATACTGCGACTCGAAACACTATTAAGAATCTAGGTACTGCTAAACCTGTTGCGTCTACTTCTGATGAAGATGCTTATTCTTTAGAAAATAAGAATGTTGCTTACGAAGGTATGTCAGGTTATAATGGTTATCCTGTTGTGTTTGGTGCTAATAAGACTTGGCTAAATCATAGAAATAACAATAGTTATTGGCAATCTAATGTTTCTCAAAATAAAGTAATAGTTTATGGCAATGATGTAAGAGGTGGTGCATTGATATGGTCTTATGTATATAGAGATGGTGTTGTTAATTCTATTACAATTCCTAAATTTAAAGTTAAGATAACTAATTTAAAAGAAGAAGAATTTATAAGTTATTTATATGTTAGTAGTTCTAATCCTTCTGCGATTACTACTTTTAAAATATCTGAAAATGGAATATTTACATTACCTTCTAGTGTGCCTATTGAAATAACTAATACACCTAGCGATAATAAACTAGTAGGATTCGTTGTCAAATTAATCAATGGTATATCTGAAAATGGAGTTACTATTGAAATACTTCCGGAATATACTAATGGTCTTTGTCTTGATGGTATTACTAATTATATAGAATGTGCAAATATTCCTGCATTTACGGATTATACTTATATCATTAAGTTTAAAGATCTAGGAAATTCGAATAATAGTAGTTGTATTCAACATAAAGGAAGTATTAAAAATGCAGGTGGAGCTTTTGTTCAGAATTATATTGATTCACAAAATCAATCTCTTCAATATAACTTTGGTAGTACAAATATGTTAAGTAGTGTGGATAATATTCAATACTGCACAAAAACTAATTATAATGGAAATGCTCTTACAGTTGGTACTAATACTGATGACCTTGGTTTAGTAATTGGTAAATGGACTGTTCCATATAAAATGGCATTCTATAAAGAAATGTTATGGAGTAAATCAATTAATAATACTTATCATATTAATATGCTTCGTAATCTTATTAATAACGGTGGTATTATTGATCTTAACGATTCTATATTTGATCAAACTTCTAATGAGTAATATATTTATTGTGAAACAAATTAAATTAATTAAATTATGGTTTATGTAATTGTTACAGTTACGTGGTTAATAGGTCATGGATTACCTGTTCTCGCACATCAGAGAAAGAATAAAGATGGTTCTAAAGTTCTAATTGGTTATGAACAAATTGCTCCTGTTCTTACTCAAGCAGACGAAGAGAATCTCACTAAGTACTATTGGGATAGTCAAGAACTAACTGAAGTTCTTAATGGTGAAGAATGGAGTTGGGAAGAAGAAGGACAAGAAGTTCCGGTTGACACTAACTTTAATTCTTTTCTTATTATTGCAGCAGGAATTAGCTATGCTAAACTTCATATTAACGAATATAATTTCAATAATGCTAAAGCTCTTCAACTTAAAGAACTTTATCCTGCTTGGGAATCTTTCTTTGATAAGATTATTAAAGTAAATACTATTGTTAATTACGAAGGTAATCTTTATCGGTGTATTGCTGAAACCTCCCCCGTAAGAGAAGGAGCTACACCAGTTGATTCTATTGAAAACTATGAACTAATCGAATAAAACGATAACTCTAATAGTATGTATTTAAAAGGCTAGGTTAAAACAACTTAGCCTTTTATTTTGTTCACTACTCTAGTATATTTTTACTAAGATTTAATCAGATTGTTAATTAGCGATAATGCTCGAACTATTTATAACTCCGTTTGTTTTAATGGTGTAATAGCTATTACAGATTCCCTTAATTTTAAAACTTAAACCTTATTGTTATGCAAGTAATTGAAAAAGTAAAAGTTGTTCCCGAAGGTTATAACGGAGCAGGAATGGACGGTTACGGTCGTCGTGATGTTAACGGTAAAGCTAATGCCGGTTTAACTCTTGGTATTATTGGTACTGCTCTTGGTGCTTGGGCATTGTTTGGAAACAATCGTCGTTCAACTGGTTTGTTAGGCGCAGCTGGTGGTGGCGGTATGCTAGGAGATGGTTCTACTAATATCAATGTTGTTGGTACTGGAATTGGTGCAGGAACTACTGCTCCTAGTGCTTTCCAAGCATGGGCTAAATCTTGTGAAGATACTCTTGCTCTGCAAGGTGGTCTTTATCAGTGGGCTTTAACTCAGCAGAATCAACGTTTCCAAGATCGTCAAGTTATTGACAGTGAAATGTTTGGACTGTATAAGTCTCAGATTGATGCCGACTTCTCTTTATATAAAGGACAGCGTGATAACTACGATGCTCTTAAAGCAGAGATTGACAGTCTTAAATGTCAGGTTGCTGTTAACAGTGCTGTTCGTCCGTATCAAGACAAGCTTATTCAGTGTGAAATTGAAAAAGCATTTACTGCTGGTATTAACTACGTTGACCGTAAGACTTGCAATGTTATCTACGGTGTTACTGTTCTTCCTAATGAACCTACTACTACTGGTCTTGTTGGTAGAAACGCTAACGGTTGTTTGCCATGTGGTATGTCTCAGACTACTCCTGCTCCGGCAGCATAATGTTATTCAAGTAATTAAATACAATAGATAGATAGAGTTATGAATCAATTTATACTAGGTGGCGGTGATCCAGTTTTAGCAGGTACTCAGATTGATGAACAGATTCAACTGTTAGAAGGTCAGAAGCAACTGTTAATGGCACGCCAAAGACAAATGCAACAAGGTGCTATTGTTCAGCAACAGCAACAACTCGGTCAACAACCTCAAGTCGCTCAAGTTAGTCTTTGGGATAGTATTGATGCAGAAGTTGAACCTTTAACTAATGAACAACGTCAACTACTACTAAGTAACGAAGAATACGTTAATAACTATAACGCTCTTCAAAACATGGTACAAGTAGAAGTTCTTAATTTAGTTAGAGCTAAGATTGAAAATAGTGAAGAAGGTCGTAATCTTCTAACTACTCAACTTAAACTTGTTAAGTCTTTAAAAACTGGTATTGTTGAAAAGACTCAAAGAGATATGGAATTGTTTAATGCTTTCAAGGAAGCTAGTAAAACTAATCCTAGTTTAACTTACGATGCTTTCATTAATTCTTTAACAAATGGTACAGCTAGATAAAGTTAAGATTAAGATTCAAGAATATATCTTATCTCAGATAGATAGTCTTGGTGCTACTAATCCCGCTATTAAATTAGTGAAACCTTTAGCTAAACGTGCTATTGTTAACAATATGGATGGTATTGATAAATGGTTAAGAAAGATTGCCGATGCTGATGGGAATATTGATATTGACGGTATTGTTACGGAAGAGATTGAAATTATTAATTCTATTGATAACTACGATTTCACTATTCCTTTTATTGGTGACGGTAATATATCTCGTGGTAATGTAACTCTATCTATTCCTTTTATTAATAAAGGTATTGTATTTAATCAGTCTGATTTAGAAACGTTTAGACAATTATTAATACAAGAATAATATTATGAGAGAAATACCATATAGTGAAGGAGATCGCGGTCGTTCTCGTCGTTATGATAGACGAGATGACGATGAGATGTATGATAGAATAATGGATTACATTGAAAGTCGTGGTCGTGGTCGTAGCAGTAGAAGTATGTCTCCTCGTAATGAAATTGGTTTCCGTAGAAATGCTCGTAGAGATGAAGAATATCGTGAAGATGATGATCGTCATATTATGAGAATTCTCGGTTACGGTTATGATGGTGACGATGATAGACATAGAAGTCGTAAACATCGTCGTGATCACGATGAACATTTTGATGAAAGAGAAGCATATGATACTGTTGAAGAAATGTATCATGTGAAAGGTGATAAAAAGTATGTAGGTGAGAAGTTTGACATGGATAAAGCTCATAAAGTTTATGAGAAACTTAGAGATGCTGACGGTTACACTATTGGAGATATTTATGTTGCTATTAACGCACAGTATCATGATTATTGCGAACTGTTTGAGAAATGGTTTGGTAGTAACTTTGATGAAAAGATTATTGCCAGTGCTGTTGACTTCTGGTTCGAAGATGATGATTTCGATGGCAACAAGGTATGGAAGTACTTCAACGAGATGTAATCCCTACTACAACTAATTGGTATAAAGAGAGTTACAAAAAGTAGCTCTCTTTATTTGTATATACCAATATAATAAATAACTTTGTATCGCATTGAAACATAGAAAACATTAAAACATCGTACTCATGGGAATTGTGGTTAAAGTATTATTCGTACTACTATTGATGATAGTCATAGCTAGTTTTGCTTTCAAAGAGATTAAAGATGTGATTCCTGCTAAAACATTAATTTGGATTAAAGTTATTAGCGTTATCCTTTGTGGAACGTTCGGTATGTTACTGTTTATCTTATGAGTTTCCTGTCACTTCTCGAAGAGATAATCAGAACTACTGCCGAAAGTTTTGATTTTGGATTTGTAATCAGCGTTAACGTTATTGCTTATCTTGTAATTAGTGCAATTGATGCTAATAATGGGCCGAAACCAGTTAAAACATGGACTAAAAGAGTTATTACAATTGCTTGTGCGTTTATCCTCGGAATCATCTATTTTAGCTTGAAACTTGGAGATGTTAAAATGATATTGAATTCAGTAATACTATCATTTGTATCATGGAGTTGGATTATTAAACCTATTCTTGTTCGATTTGGTATTGATTATAGAAAGATTGAGAGAGAAGACAACAGTGATAAATAAGTTGCTGTTACCACCCCTGTAAAGGAGTGACTTAGAGCTAGTACTGCCGATTGTACTAGCTCTTCTTGTATCCGGAAGTCATGTACGATTCACATCTCTTTACGGGGGAAGTTGTAAGCAAGACACCCTCTATTTAGTATCTCTCGTGCCCTACATTGAATTCACACCCTCAACCTTAACAACTAATCGACTTTGCACTAACTTTGCCTCTACGCCTCTTAAAATGCGTCGTCCATCAATTTATCTTTACAAACTATCCTTTTCGTCTAGGTCTTGCTGCTACTATTAGAGTTATTGCTCGTGTTTCTATTGTTCTTGTTTGTTATTGATGAAATAATTGTTATATTTGTTAGCAACTAATATTTATAACAATGGCTTCGATTAATCAAATTGTTTCTGAGATAGCTCATGCTGTTCATCAAAGTAATAATCATGTTACACGAATGACAATTCGTTCTGCTGTTATTCATACTTTTAATGAACAAGTTCGTCAAAGTTACGAACGTCATGGAGCTATTGATAAGATACTTATGCAACGTTATCGTATAAGTATTATTGATGTTCCCGATGGAGATATATTTCAGTCTTTAGTTACTATAAAGTGTAAAGTAAAACGTAGTGCTCAGAGAGTTCCTCGTCCTGTAAGACTTGAAAACAATCTCCCTTTTCTAAGTGTTCGTACTGTTGGATTCGATAACTTAGCAATTCCTTTTATTAAAGAGAGTTCTTCTAAGTTTTATGCTGAACTTCCAGGTATGTGTAAATTGCCAACTTATGATTATATAAATGGTTATTTATATATTAATAGTCAAGGCAATCCTCTCATTAATTCATTAGGTGCAATTGTTATTGAATCTCCGTTTGAAATACCTACTGAAATTCCTATTGAAACTCATAAAGGAATTGTTGATAATAGTGGAGATGATAACGAGTTTGTTATTCCCGAAGATATGGTTGAACGTATTAAGGATGTAATATATAGACGTAACCTACTTAATGTAGAACGTATTACTAATGAAGTTCCTGTTAAAGATAATATTAATCAAAATCCTGATATAGAAGTATGATAAGTCCAAAGATGGATAGATATGATTATCGTCATATGTATAAACGTTTCATTGAAACAAGTAATGAAGATTATAAACTTACTCTAGGTAAGATAAATCATTATTCATCTTTATTAAACAAGCTAAAGTTCAATATTGAAAGTCGTAGAGATGAAGTACGTAGTATATTTGGTATTTGTCTTTATAACTTTTGGGAATGGAATACTGATGAACCAGACGTTAATCATAGACTAGAGAACAATGTTGATAAAGTCTACGCTATGTTCTCAGAAGCTAAGCAATTAAAGTATGGAGATATTTATAATACTTTTAAACGTTATTTTGTTGTTATTGGTAAACTTCAAACTAATAAGA
>OIXG01003426.1_pt1 | contig 10460 bp, 7 predicted proteins | sample 1587731 | NCBI WGS metagenome assembly OIXG01 (sample SAMEA3888908, study PRJEB22519) | human gut metagenome | biome: human gut; feature: human-associated habitat; material: faeces | place: Denmark | collected 2010
GCGCAGCTCCTCGCACTCGTCGAGGTTCGACACGGCGAGATAGTCCGCGCCGAGCCCTTCAAGGTGCTTTGCCACGCGCACCGCGCCGTGGCCGTAGGCGTCCGCCTTGACCACACCGAGGAGCTTTGCCTCCGACCCCACCTGACGGCGGATGGTTCCGAAATTGTGTGACAAATTATCAAGGTTGATCTCCGCCCAAGTGCGCTTTAGAGTACTTTCCATAATAAGAGCAAGCCTTTCTTCTGAAATATTTGCAGGACGCCTTACCTATGTGGTAGGTGAGGGGGAGCATATTATTCTGCTTAATGGAAATCAATGCAATTTATAAATTTTTCAGGAATCTATTCTCTTGAAGATTAAAAGGAGAAGACCCGCAACGGTTGGATAGTTCAATATCCCGACCTGCTGCGAGTCTTTGAATATATGTGGCCGAACCGTCGCATACCAGTTGCTCCGCACGATGATGCGAGAGACTACATCCGGAGATACAAAAGTCTCCTACACGATCAGGCACTTACTTTTCGGTAAGAACGCAGGCAACAGCGTGATCCTCATTGATGTTGTGAAGCACAGGCTCCTCATGGAAGCAACGCTCACAGGCAAAGTTGCATCGATTTGCAAAGCGGCAAGCCTTCGGCGGATCAATGGGGGAAGATATTTCACCCTTGAGCAGGATACGCTGCCTTTTATGGTCGATATCTGGAATGGGGATTGCAGAAAGTAGCGCCTTGGTGTAGGGGTGCGTTGGGTTGGCAAATAGCTCATCGGCCGGGGCCTTTTCAATTAGACGGCCAAGATACATGACTGCGATATCATCAGAGAAATGGTTGACAACGCTCAGGTCATGCGTGATGAAAAGAAATGTGAGGCCATTTTTCTCCTGAAGCTCTTTCATCAAATTCAGTATCTGCGCCTGAATGGACACGTCCAGCGCAGAAACCGGCTCGTCGCACACGATAAACTTTGGATCCATTGCCAAAGCGCGCGCAATACCGATGCGCTGACGACGTCCGCCGTCCAGCTCGTGAGGGTAGGTGTTCATCAGGCGCGGTGCAAGACCGACCGTATCCATAATCTCAAGTACCCGATCCGATACCTCCGACTTGGAGCAAATCTTATGCAACATCAACGGCTGAGCAATGGTTTGCGCGATGGTTTTCCTGGGGTTGATTGACGAAAAGGGATCCTGAAAGATGATCTGCATTTCCTTACGAAGCTTTCGCATTTCGCTTCCGGAAAGCTTTGCAACGTCGCGCCCTTCAAAATCAACTTCACCGGAAGTCGGCTCAATCAAGCGAAGGATAGAGCGGCCGCAGGTGGATTTTCCGCATCCGGACTCTCCGACCAAACCGAGCGTCTTGCCGCGCTCAATCTGGAACGAAACGTTGTCTACTGCGTGCAATACGCCGCGTGGAGTATGAAAGAACTTTGTGAGTCCTTTTACATCTAACAGAATATCCTTGCTCATTTACGTACCAGTCTCCCTTCCTCGGCTCCGCACTCGTCATAGAGATGACAACGGACATAGTGTGTATCGCCGCGATAGCACTTTTCTGGCTTTTCTTTGGCACAAACCGGCATGGCGTAGTCGCAGCGGTCGCAGAACGCGCAGCCGGTCGGCAGATTGCTCGGATCGGGCATCATGCCCTTAATCGGCTTGAGCTTTTCCTCGCGGTGATCCAAATTCGGCAGAGAATTAAACAGACCCTCTGTGTATGGGTGACGCGTATGCTTATAGATATCGCGCAGCGTTCCGTGCTCAATCACGGTGCCAGCATACACAACAGAGACCTCATCACAGATCTCAGCGACTACGCCCAAGTCATGCGTAATCATCAGCAGAGAGGTCTTGTACTTCTCCTTCAGACTCTTCATCATGTCCAAAACCTGCGCCTGAATCGTCACATCCAAGGCTGTTGTCGGTTCATCGGCAATCAGAACGGACGGGCTGCATGCTAATGCAATCGCAATGACAACGCGCTGCTTCATGCCACCAGAGAACTGGTGCGGGTACTCTTTGCCGCGCTCGCGCGGGATACCGACCAATTCAAGCATAAGGCGAGCCGCGCCCAGACCGCCGCGCTCTGCGAGCGCACCGACCGCGCGGTGGAGGTATGGTATTCCGAGCCGGGCGTCAAGAGCGAGCGCGTGAGCGTCGAGCCGGGCAGCGGACAGGAGAGCGGCGACAAGAAGCCCGGGGAGCAGAAGCCCTCGGGCGGCACATCGGGCGGCGGTGGCGGCGGAACGACCACGACGACCTATTATGAGGTCAGCTTTGCGCTGGGCGAGGGTGTGGCGCTCACGGGCGTGGCGCTCCCCGAGACAAAGCCCTATGTGCAGGGCACGCCCATCAGCCAGCTGCCGACGCCCACAAAGGCCGGAGCGATCTTTCTGGGCTGGTACTATAATAAGGAGCTGACGCAGGGCGCGGAGAGCGGCGACACGGTGACGCGCGACATGACCCTGTACGCCAAAATGGCGGCGGGCGAGGAAGTGCAGAGCATCGAAACGCCCAACTATGTGACCAAAACCGAGGTTTCGGCAGGCGAATTTACGTTCAAGGTCAAGGGCGTGGACTCCGTTATCCGAGACGGCAACGAACGGACGCTGCGCTTCATCAACGTCACCGGCGGCAATGTGGAGGTGGACTACACCGTCAGCGGCATGACCGTCACCGCTACGCTGGAGGCGGGGCAGATCTATAAGGTCGAGCTGCTGGACAGCGCCGCCGAATTTGTGCTGGACGGCGTGAAGCAGGGCGCGTCGGTGCGTATCCTGAATATCCTGACGGAGAAGCAGGTGACCAAAAACGCGGCGCTGACCGCCGAGGTGCAGGGGAACCAAATCGACGTTAACGATACGCAGGGCCTTTCCCAGCAGGTGTTCAACGGCCTGTATCAGATCGACGAAAACGGCGTTGCCACCCAGAACGCGGAGAACGGCACATTCACCTATACCGGCGGAAAAACGCTGGCGGTGGGCGATGTGCTGGCTATCACCGGCGAGGGCGTTGATCTGACCGACATTACCTCCACGGCGGGCGACGTGGCGTATATCAAGGTCACGAAGGTCGAGGGACAAGTTGGGGGCCAAAGCGTCAGCTATGAGATGGCCGATGTGGAGGACGTGCTGTTCCTGCCCGATGTGCTGCCGATTGAGAGCGGCTGGGATCAGGACAGCAGCAATACCACAATCACCATTACCGCAGAACAGCTCAGTGCTGCGCTCAGAAACGTGGACGCGGACAGTCTGGATGTGGGCGACTTCCTCACCTTTATCACCGGCTCCTATAACGCCGAGACCTCCGGCTCCGGTGCCGAGTACGGCAGAGTGACGGGCTTCACGCAGGAGGGTGACCGCTGGGTCATTAGATACGAGGAAGCCGACGAGAATACGGTCGAGGAAGCTCTGGATGTCTACTATACGCAGGAAAAGCCCATTGAGGTGACCGATGCGGACATTGACCGCATCAAAAGCGAGCTGCAGAAAAACATCAAGGAGAGCGACTATCCCGCCGAGGCAGTCGCCTATGTCATGGCGGTCATGCTGGAAAGCGACGGCCTTGACGCCGCGCCCGATCCCGTGGCTGTGGCGCAGACCATGGACGGCATCACCACCTATTTCGTGCAGGACAGCATTGTGCTGTACGCAGGGTCGGAAAAGGCCAAGGCTGAGGTGGATTGGAAGAATTTCCGCGTCCATATCGACGGCAGGCCGGAGCATCTCTCGGGCAATGGCTTCGATATTGAGGTCATCGTGCCCATTACGCTGGAAATGGGCGATGTGAGCATTAACTTCACCGCCGTCTTTGAAGAAGAGGTGGTCCTCAGCCAGAACATCAGCACCAAGCGGCATAAGATCGGCTTCCTGCGCTATGACTACTCGCTGAACACCTCCTTCAACATCGGCAACTATACCAGGATCAATTTTGAGGCTAAGGTGCAGACCGCGGGAGAGGACGATCCCTCGGCATCCGAGAAGCTGGATAAAATTTTTGAAACGCTGGACACCATGAAGGAGTACGGCAATGCCCTTAAGGATGCGGTGAGCGGGGGCAGCGGCGTCTCCGGCAGCGACGGCACGATGGAGTCCATTTCGGAGCTGTATCAGGAGGTCATGAAAAGCGTCTCCAACGAATGGACCGATATCATCAATCAGAAGCTCTTCGACGTCAGCGGCAGCGCCTTCCTGCACATCTTCTGCTATCAGATCAAGGGCAGCTTCGTGGTCAGCGCCAACATGGCCGTGGCGATGGGCATGAACTTTGAATACAAGACGCAGAAGCAGTATAATTTCTCTGTGCGCGTAAAATCCCGCCAGACCACCAACGAGACCATTGACATCATCACCCCGCAGTATACCCAATCGGTGCAGCACATCGATGATTCCTGCGACTACTGTGGCTTCCCGGACGCTGTGCTCTAAGCGCAAGATCAGGCTGCGGTCCAGTCTCACGATGTCGATTTTGGGCAGAAACAGCATACCTCCTGAGAGTTATACCAATAGTGTACACCCGCAGCCAGATTTCTCTCTTTTTCCGCGAGAAGAAAATGCTTCCAGTGAATGACATCCGACCGCAGGCATTGAAGGATGTGCTTTTTGCAAAACAGAATATGCCGGTTAACATCGGTCCATCAGAATATCTCGTTCCATTGCAGGATATTTACATTCAGCCAAAGAATTGTGTCAGCAGATAAAGCAGCGCCCTCAGACAGGTCTCGTCTGGGGGCGCTCATATCAATCTCGATTTATTTATTTGGGGATAGGGTCATATATCGAAAAAACGATATTGCTCAATACCAAAATCCCACTGAACGGTCTCTCTTCCGCGGCAAAACGATTACATTGCCTTATCTTCTGATCACGCTTATTGGCGTATCCGCATACGGATCTGTCAGCGCGAAGTGATCTGCCAGCCCCTCCGTGATGCACACCTCCCCGGACGAGAGCACAAATGCTGCCTCAAAGTCATCGCTTTGCGCCCAGAGGGCAGCCGCCCTTTCAACGCCCATGACAAACAACGCTGTGGAAAGGGCATCGCAGACCAGGCCATCCTCTCCCACGACGGTAACGGAGATCAAGCCGCTGTCTGCCGGATGTCCGGCAGAAGGGTCCATGATGTGCCAGTACGTCTGACCGTCCTGCTCAAAGTAACGCTCATACCCGCCAGAGGTCACCACGGTCTGATCCTTGATGCGGAGAACCATCATGACCTCCTCTCCCCGCGGATCCTTAATGCCGATCTTCCAGGGGGAACCGTCCGGCTTGCCGCCGACCGTCTGCACATTGCCGCCCAAATTCAGCAGAGCGGACTGCACGCCGTTGTCCCGCAGCATTTGCGCCGCCAGCTGACCGGCGTAGCCTTTGGCAACACTGCCAAGATCGATTTCCATGCCCTCCGGCAGCGTGACGGCTCCCGTAGCAGCATCATACCCGATCCTTTGGTAGTCCACCAGCGGCAGCAGAGAGCGAAGGGTGTCCTCGTCCGGGACCTGATGGCTTCCGGTGGTAAATCCCCACGCCCGAACGACAGGGTAAATGGAAATATCCAAGGCGCCATCGGTGCGGCGGCACAGCTCCAGCGAGCTATCCAGCAGGTCTGCGGAATTTCCGGATAATACACCCTTGCCGGTGCGGTTGATGGCGTAGATCGCGCTGTTCTCATCGGTAACAGATACACTTTCCTCCAGAGAACGGATGAGCTGCACGGCGTTTTCCAGCAGATCGGCATCGCCGTATACGGTAAAGCTCATATAGGTGTCCATCGCAAAGAATGAGGTTGTCTCCACTTCCCGGGAGGAAAGAGGGGAACAGCCGGTCAGCAGGATGGCGGCAGAGAGGGTCGCAGTCAATAAAAGGCTTTTCATGAAGATCTCCTTGAGAAGTTATTTTGCGGAAGAAGAAAAGGAAATTGGGGGATTGACGGCTGTGGAAAAATATGGTAGCATGACACACGAGTTAGTTAGATGCCTCTAACCATCAAGAGGGAGAAAGCTTTTCTTCCTTGCATTTTTTATGGTATGGTTAGATGCAGCTAACTTAACCAGAGACTACCAAAGCAGGTGGGATTATAGCATGGGAAGGAGGATATTTCAAGACACAGAAAGAGAAAAGGCTTTTTCGCCTCGCGAAAAGAGGCTGTGCGCATGATCTCACAACAGAAAACAAAAGGGGGGCTCCCCCTTTGCGCTCTCTGCGAGGAGGGCGGCAAGGCTATAAATAAGGAGAACTTTATGAAGCATATTCAAAAGCGGCTGGGCTCGCTGTTCATGGCGGCGGTAATGCTGCTGTCTATGGCGGCGACCCCAGCCATGGCGGCGGAGGAAAAAGACCCGCCGACAGCGGTGACAAACTGCGCAGCGAGCGGACTTTCCGCAACAGTTTTGGCGCTCGGTTTTAGCGATACGCTCTGGATGGATAACATTACCAGTATTACGGTAAATGAAACTGCGTATTCCAAAGGGAAGATTTTTTCTTTCGGCAGTGACACGGGTATCTGGGAGATCGGCAGCGCAACAGACGCTTACGGAAGCTTTACCGCAATCAAGCTTGCGATGCGCAGTGATACGGCTTATCCTGCAACAATTATGATTTCTGCGGATGGATACAAGGATCTGTCTGTCAAAGTCGAACAGGGCAAGTTTAGCACCTACACCGCAACCGCAGAGGTGGTGGAAAACATCGGCTCCGGCGGCGAGAGTGAGAAGCCCGGCACACCGGAGAACAGCACCGTCGATCTGAGCAAGGTCAGCTTTGCAGCGAGCTTCGACGGAAATGACTGGCAGATATCCTTCGGCGAAGCGGATTACGCAGATAAAATTTCCGGCGTTTCCGTGAACGGAGCAGCATGGGAGACTGCCTCTCTTCTCACGAGAGGCGGTCAGTATAAAATTGATGGCGGAAAGCTGCTGTTCGCACGAAAGAGCTACGGTGCTGCCCCGGCGCTGAAAAGCGGCGACAGCATCACCGTCACCGCGACGGGCTACAACGATCTGACCTTCAAGCTGATCATTGATCTTGACGGCAACGCCTCCGCCGCAGCGGATGACGGCATGGGGGACCCCTATGCGCTGCATGTGAAGATCGAGGGCAGCTTTGAAGCCGCTATTGTCGGGCAGAAGGATTATGACGGCGTGTCCAGCGCCAGTGTCGGCGGTGCTTCCAGCAACAAGAACAGCGCCGTGACAGTTTACGGCGCGCTGACAGAGAAGGGGAACACCCCTGCCGACGACGATTGGATACCGCTTGGACATCAGTCCAAGCTCCGTCTGAACGGCAGCAAAAGTTCCGTCCGCATTGTGCCGGATGCCGAAAAGGGGACAGGCGCCGACGCGGACAGCGGCATGAGGGGCGTCTATGCGACCTTCAGCAGCGACCTGACGCTGAACGGTACCCCTAAGGACCCAGGCAGTTAGCTGACAGCAACGCGCTGCCGTTCCGCATCTACACCGGCGAGGAAACACTTGCCGACCGGCTGAAGACCGAGCATCTGAGACGGTATTCCAACGGCCTCTACGCATGGGACATCATGGAGCCCTGGGCGATTAAAAACTTCGGCAGCAATATGGACGGTGCAGAAAACAGTGTCCGTGTGCCGGAGAAACTGGAGGTCTGGTTCGGCTCCCACGAAAGCGGCACCTATGGTGTGCTGGGGTATGATATCACATGGAACGATGTAAGGGAAGGCAGCATTCCGCAGACGCTGTATATTCCGAACGGCTGCGATCTGACGCTGCTGAACATGAAGATCCTCAGCAGCGTCCGCATCGTGGTGGAAAGCGGCGGCAAGCTGACGCTGCGGGACTCCACCGTGCAGGGCATCATCGATGTGCAGAGCGGCGGCACCTTCTCTATGAACTACAACGCCTACAACAAGAAATTTGAAAGCGGCGCGTCCCTCTGCGGGCAGCTCCGTCTGGCGGATGGCGCCATTCTGGAAAATGCCGCCATTTACTCTCACACCAACTATCTGTCCAACGGGAAGTTGACCGATCGCTCCAATGACGATGCCGTGGTTACCGCGAACGGCAATGTGACGGTCAAGGGTCAGGTATTCATTCGCGGCGATGAGGCTGGCAGCACCATGCGAGGGCAGACTGCGCTGGAGGTGAACAATGGGACGCTGACGCTGGCAGACGATGCCATTCTAGTGACTTACGGCGGTGGCGGAACCATTACGCTGTATTCCAGCGGCGGCAGCGCCGTGAAGCTCAACGGCGGCAAAATTGCAGGCAAGGGAAAGCTGGCTGCCATCGGCGGTCGGGTGTTGTTCGGCTCCGGTGATGAGGCCGTGGCAGGCACCGGTTCCATTGAAGTGTCCGAGGTGTTTTTGCAGGGTGCAACGGCTTATGAGCACAAGAAGGGCGCACAGCCGGGCAAGGCTCATGCAGCCAGCATTACCGTAAAAGCACCCAAGCAGCACATTGCAGACGGCACTTTGGTGAACGGTGCGGCCAATGATCCGCTGGAGGGCTTGTATTGGAAGGCCGGCATTGACGCCACTCCGGATCTGACAAAATTCGTGACCGAGGAGAAGCAGGCGCCTGCCGCCCCGAAAACGCAGGCCGGTGAAAGCGGCAGCGCGAGCCCGGGTACAAATCCCGGAGCAAACGCGAATAGCGGCGCCAACGGGAGCAGGAATGTCGGCACAAATACCGGCAGGACCAACTTCGGTGGAGCAGGCAGTACCGAAAATAAAAGGAGCGCCGACTCCGGCAGGACCAAAAATACCGGGAATAAAGGAAATGCCGGCTTCGGAAGGAGCGGCGGCGCGAATGGGAGCAGCACCGTCACAGGCGCAGCAGAAAATGCCGCTGCACCCAAAGCGGAAGGCACCACGGTGCCTCGGTTTGCCGATGTGCGGCCCAACGCTTATTATGCCACAGCTGTGCAGTGGGCGGCAAAGCAGGGCGTGACTGCCGGCGTGAGCGAGACAGAATTTGCGCCGGACGGCGGCTGCACCCGCGCCCAGATCGTCACCTTCCTGTGGCGTGCGGCGGGCGCTCCCGAGCCCAAGAGTACAACCGGCTTCTCCGGCGTTCCTGTGGACAGCTATTACGCCAAGGCGGTGGCGTGGGCGGCTGAGAACGGCATCACCACCGGCACCGGCGACGGCGGTTTCAGCCCCGATGCGGCCTGCACGAGAGCGCAGGCTGTGACCTTCCTGTTCCGTGCCCTTGGCGGCCCTGCCGACAGCAATGCCGTGTTCGGCGATGTCCCCCCCTCGGCATGGTATGCCGAGGCGGTGGCATGGGCGGCAGCCAACGATGTGACCACCGGTATCGGCGGCGGCCTGTTTGGCTCTGACCATGACTGCACCCGAGGCCAGATCGTGACCTTCCTTTGGCGCTGCATGAAGTGATTTCTTCATGCAGGAAAACGCCCTTTGAAGAGATAGATGGAAAAAAGCAAGCCAAGGATACTCTCCTTGGCTTGCTTTTTCATAAGCTCAGATCATGCGGCGTCGCTGCCCGCAAGGCAGGCGGCAAGAAGGGCGACGAACTCCGAAGGGTGCGGCTTGCGCTCCAGCGGACACCTCGTTATCGTCCGCAGCGTTCGCCTGTCTGTTTTCCAGATCAGGTCCACTGCAAAGCAGATGCTGCGCTTTATATCAAGGCTGCCGGTGTGATAATGCTGCGCGACCGCCGGATACAGCCACCGCTCGGCAAGCACCGTCCGATCAGGTCTCCGGGCTGTCAGATATACCGCATACGAGACATGAAAAAACCAGGAGCTGTCAGCTCTCAGACCGAGCCCGCGCAAAAGCCCATATATTTCCCCAATGTCCACGGAGCATTACGCCACCTCTCTGTCTTCAACTTTTGCGATCTCCTCCCGCAGGGGCGAGAGCAGCTCTTTGATCTCGTGCTCCTCCAGCATGAGCAGAAGGAACACCAGCGCGACCGCGGAAAAGCAGTATATGCCCCGCTCCAAATCGCTGTACGCGCGGCCTGTGATGCGAAGCCGCTCCGCCATCTCCTCCTGCGTCAACCCCCTGCGCCTGCGCAGTGCGCTGACATATCCCGAGAAGAAGCTCCTGAGCGCTTCTTTATATAATTTCATAGGCTAAGACCTCCGTTTCGACGGGTTTCGGCATCTCTGTAAAAATCCTACTCCTTCACGAAGCACACTTCCATGTAGTGTGCTTCATACCGCCCAGAAAATGGCAGCACTCCCCGCTCCTTTCTCCCGTGCTATGCCCGAAAGAGAAGAAAACACAGCCGCGGAGAGCACCCTCTCCGCGGCTGTGTCACAATGTTTCTTATTGCTTGAGCAGCGCCTCCATATCCTCCTCCGGGGTGGTGATGGGAGCAATGCCGAAATTCTCTACAAGGTAGTTCAGCACATTGGGCGAAACGAACGCCGGCAGCGTGGGACCAAGGCGAATATTCTTGATCCCCAGATACAGCAGCGTCAGCAGAATGCACACCGCCTTCTGCTCATACCACGAAAGAACCATG
>OIXG01003430.1_pt1 | contig 10458 bp, 9 predicted proteins | sample 1587731 | NCBI WGS metagenome assembly OIXG01 (sample SAMEA3888908, study PRJEB22519) | human gut metagenome | biome: human gut; feature: human-associated habitat; material: faeces | place: Denmark | collected 2010
TATGCCCATTGTAACCGAAATTATGAATGCAAATCATTTGCCGCTTTTTGAAAATGTTGATTTAATTCAGGTTGGCGCGCGAAATATGCAAAACTTTGAACTATTAAAGGAACTTGGAAAAACAAACAAGCCCATTCTTTTAAAACGCGGTCTTGCAAACACCATTAAAGAATTTTTAATGAGCGCCGAATACATTATGTCAGAGGGAAATCAAAATGTTATTTTGTGTGAGCGCGGTATAAGAACATTTGAAACATATACGCGTAACACTCTCGATTTATCGGCTGTGCCTTTGCTTAAAGAACTTACTCACTTGCCTATAATTGTTGACCCGAGCCACGCAACGGGTATTTCAAGTCTTGTAAAACCAATGGCAATGGCTGCTGCAGCGTCGGGCGCCGACGGTATTATGATAGAGGTACACAATGATCCCATTCACGCACTTTGCGACGGTGCTCAATCGCTTACACCCGAACAGTTTAAAGATGTTGCCGAGCGTGTGAAAAAAATTCGCGAGGTGGTAAGTTTATGACAGTCGGAATAGTTGGATTGGGGCTTATAGGCGGCTCAATGGCCAAAGCATACAAAAGAGCGGGGCATACGGTTTATGCATACGATACAAATTCGGGTATATCGGAATTTGCTGTTATGGATAATTCATCGGACGGTCAGCTCAATAACGATAATATTGCACAGTGCGATTTGGTTTTAACCGCCGTGTATCCCGGTGCGGCGATTGAGTTTATAAGCAAAAATGCCCCGTTTATAAAAAAGGACGCTTTGGTAATGGATTTGTGCGGTGTTAAACGAAGCGTATGCAAAGAATGTTTTAAAATTGCACAAGAATACGGATTTACATTTGTTGGCGGTCACCCTATGGCAGGAAGTCATAATTCGGGCTACAAATACTCTGACGCCGATTTGTTTAAGGACGCGCCTATGGTTATTGTACCTCCCGTATTTGACGATATGAAATTGCTCGACAGAGTAAAGGACGCATTAAAACCCGCGCAATTTGCTTATGTTACGGCAACGGACGCAGACCGACACGATAAAACAATAGCTTTTACTTCACAGCTTGCGCACGTTGTGTCAAATGCATATATAAAAAGTAAAACCGCACGCGAACACAAAGGAATGTCGGCAGGCAGCTACAAGGATTTAACCCGTGTTGCGTGGCTTAATCCCCAAATGTGGGCCGAACTTTTTGAGGATAACAAAGATAATTTACTGTTTGAAATAGATACAATTATAAATAACCTTACAGATTACAGAAACGCAATTTCAGACGGTGATGAGCAAAAATTAATACAACTGCTTGATGATGGACGACGAATAAAGGAAGAGGTAGACGGACATTGAATAAAATTACGGTAGATGTTTCAAAAAAATATGACGTTATAATTGACTGTAACTTGCTTGACAAAACAGGTGAATATGTAAAAAATACGGTAAATTCAAAAACAATTGCAATTGTGTGTGATGATACGGTTGAAAACCTTTATGCTGAAAGAGTTGAGAAAAGCTTAAAAGATGTTGGCTTTGAAACCGTAAAATTTGTAATTGAACACGGTGAAAAATCCAAATGCGCGGCGGAGTATATACGTCTTGTTAATTTTATGGCTCAACACAGAATAACAAGAGGCGACTGTGCGCTTGCACTCGGAGGCGGAGTTGTGGGCGACCTTACGGGATTTGCATCTTCAACATATTTAAGAGGTATTCATTTTATTCAGGTTCCCACAACACTGCTTGCGGCGGTTGATTCGTCAGTAGGCGGAAAAACCGCAATAGATTTGGAGTGCGGAAAAAATCTTGCCGGCAGTTTTTATCAACCCGATTTGGTACTTTGCGATTACTCAACGCTTAAAACTTTGCCCGATGATATATTTTGCGACGGTTCAAGCGAAGTTATAAAATACTCTGTGCTTGCAAATCGCGATTTATATGAACATTTAGCGCAGTACGGGAAAAAATTTGATACAGAGTATGTTATAAGCGAATGTGTTAAAATGAAACGCGATATTGTAAAAAGTGATGAATTTGATACGGGCAAAAGAATGTTCTTGAATTTGGGACATACACTCGGACACGCAATTGAGGCGGCAAGCGATTATAAAATACCGCACGGCAGAGCTGTTGCGGCAGGTATGGCGGTATTTACAAAGGCTGCCGAAAAATACGGCATTTGCGGCAATGAATGTTATGGCGAAGTTGTGGATTTGCTTAAAAAGTTTAATTTGCCGTACAGTACCGATTTTAAAGCCGATGTGCTGTATGAAATTATGACGGCGGACAAAAAAAGAAACGGAAATACCGTAACGGTGGTTGTTCCCGAAAAAGTGGGTAATTGTATTTTAAAGACAATGACTCTTGAGCAGCTTAAAAGTTTTGTAAAGGCGGGATTGGAATGAATATTACCGTTCACCCTGCGGCTTTAAAAGGTACCGTAAATGCAATACCGTCAAAGTCGCAGGCGCACAGAATGCTTATTTGCGCGGCTTTTGCCGACAAACAAACAAAAATAAAATGCCCACAGGTATCGGATGATATTAAAGCAACGGTAAACTGCCTTAATTCTTTTGGGTCGGATATAACCTATAAAGACGATACGTATATTGTGACACCGATAAAAAAAGACTGTAATTCGGCGGTATATGCCGACTGCGGCGAAAGCGGTTCTACATTAAGATTTTTAATTCCCGTTGCAGGGGCGCTTGGGCGCGATACGGTATTTACAATGCACGGCAGACTCCCCGACAGGCCTCTTTCACCACTTTGGGAGGAACTTGAAAGACACGGAATGGTTTTAAAAAAGCAAGGAGATAAACTGTATTGCAGCGGAAAAATTAAAAGCGGTGCATACACCATAGACGGAGGGGTGTCATCGCAGTTTATAAGCGGACTTATGTTTGCACTTCCTCTTTTAAGCGGAAAAAGCAAAATTTGTATTACAGGCAAGTCGGAATCGGCAAAATATATTGAAATGACAAGACTTGCCGTACGTATGTTTGGGGTACAAATCGCAGCCGAACAAAATGAATTTGAAATAACGGGCAATGGCAATTTTGTATCGCCAAACGAAGCATTTGTTGAAGGTGATTGGTCAAATTCGGCATTTTGGCTGTGTGCCGCAGCGGCGGGCAGAACAAAAATATCGGTTGACGGATTAAACCCAAGCTCACCGCAGGGCGATAAATATATAACGGAACAGCTTAAAAATTACGGTTGTAATATAACCGAAAGCAACGGACTGTATACCGTTTCGGCAGATAAATTAAACTCGTGCGAGGTAGACGGAAGCGAAATACCCGATTTAATTCCCGTAATTGCAGGCGTTGCGGCGGTATCGGACGGGAATACGCATATATACGGAGCGTCACGGTTAAAGTTTAAAGAGAGCGATCGGCTTAAAGCGGTATACGATATGCTTACAAACATAGGTGCGGATATAAAACTTAATGATGACGGATTTGAAATAAACGGACTCGGAGAAAAAGGTTTAACGGGCGGTACGGTTGACGGATGCGGCGACCACAGAATTGTTATGACGGCGGCGATAATGGCAAGTGCGTGCAAAAACGATATAAAAATAATCGGCGCGCAGGCGGTTAATAAATCGTACCCCACATTTTGGAACGATTATGTGCGTATGGGCGGAAAAATAACAAAAACGGTTGAGGAGTGATTATGTAAATGTCAAGCACTTACGGAACTAACATTAAAATTTCTTTATGGGGGCAGTCACATTCGGAAGCTATAGGCGTTACTATAGACGGATTGCCTGCCGGAATAAAAATAGATACGGATAAACTGAAAAGGTTTATGGCTCGGCGCGCTCCGGGACAAAGCAAATATACAACCCTCCGAAAGGAAACCGACGAGCCGCATTTTTTGTGCGGTCTGGTTGACGGTATTACGTGCGGTGCGCCGCTTACAGCCGTTATATACAACAAAGATACGCGTTCGGGTGATTATAAAAACATATGCGATATTCCGCGCCCGTCGCACGCAGACTTTACGGCGCATATAAAATACGGAGGCAATCAGGATGTAAGGGGCGGCGGTCACTTTTCGGGCAGGCTTACCGCACCGCTGTGCATTGCGGGCGGAATATGCCTTCAAATACTTGAAAAAGAGGGCATTTTAATTAACGCCGAAATTTCATCGATAGGCGGAGTTGACACAAGTACGGAGGATATGCTTGCCGAAATAGAAAAGGCACGTGCCGACGGCGACAGCGTAGGAGGTATAATAAAATGCACCGTAACGGGTATGCCTGTAGGTATAGGCGAGCCTATGTTTGACGGTGTGGAAAACAAAATATCGCAGGCGGTGTTTGCCATACCGGCGGTGAAAGGCATTGAGTTCGGCAACGGTTTTGAATGTGCCAAAATGCGCGGAAGCGAAAACAACGATGAGTTTTATATGCAGGACGGAAAAGTTAAGACCCGTACAAACAATCACGGCGGAATACTCGGTGGAATAACATCTTCCATGCCCATAGTGTTTAACACGGCAATTAAACCCACCCCCTCTGTCGGCATTGAGCAAAACAGCATAAGTTTTTCAAAAAACAAAAGCGAAAAACTAATAATTAAAGGGCGCCACGACCCCTGCATTGCAATAAGAGCCGTGCCGTGTGTTGAGGCGGCGTGTGCAATAGCAATATACGACTTATATATATCAAACAATAACACAAGTTTAAAAAATAATTAATGAGGTGAGTCAAAATGAATTTAGAAGAATTAAGATTAAAAATTGATGAGATTGATGATGGTATAGTAAAACTTATTGAACAAAGAATGGACGTTGCGGCCGAGATAGCCGAGTACAAAAAGCAAAATAATCTGCCTGTTTTAAATTCAAAGCGTGAGCGTGAAAAACTTGCCGATATTACCGATAAATCGAGGGAAGATATGCAGGAATATATGAAAGTTTTGTATTCTATGATTTTTGATATCAGCCGTTCTTATCAAAAAAAATTAATTGCTCATAATTCGGAACTTTATTCACAAATAAAAAGTGCTATTGACAATACACCGAAACTTTTCCCCGAAAAGGCAAACGTTGCGTGCCAGGGAGTAGAGGGTGCGTATTCGCAAATTGCGTGTGAGAGGATTTTTAAACTTCCGTCAATTATGTATATGAACAGCTTTGAGGGTGTATTTTCGGCTATAGGCAGCGGTTTGTGTGATTACGGAATTATTCCCATAGAAAACAGCACGGCAGGCTCTGTAAAACAGGTTTATGATTTAATGGTATCGCATAATTTTAATATTGTACGCAGTGTAAGAATTAAAATTGACCATAATTTGCTTGTTAAAGAGGGTACAAAAATATCAGATATTAAAGAGATATTCTCTCACGAACAGGCAATAAACCAATGTGAAGAATACCTTAAAAAATTTGAAGGTGTTAAAATTACCTGCTGTGAAAATACGGCTGCGGCAGCACGTATGGTTGCCGAAAGCGACAGACGCGACATTGCGGCGCTTTCATCATACAACTGTGCCGAACTTTACGGTTTAAAATGCCTCGACAGCAATGTGCAGGACAAAGGTAACAATTACACAAGATTTATTTGCATATCCAAAAAGCCCGAAATATATCCGGGCGCCGACAGAACAAGTATTATGCTTATTTTGCCGCATAAACCGGGTTCGCTTTACAAAGTTTTATCAAGATTTAACACTTTGGGAATAGACTTAATTAAACTTGAAAGCCGACCTATGCCCGATCGCGATTTTGAATTTATTTTTTATTTTGATTTTCAAACGTCGGTTTATTCCGATGAGTTTGTACAGCTTATTTGCGAACTTGACGAGGTGTGCGAAGAATTTAAATATCTCGGCAGTTATTCGGAGGTTGTAAGATGAATAAATTCGGGCTTTTGGGAAAAAAGCTCGGGCACAGTTATTCGTGCGAAATTCATTCGTATTTGGCAGATTATGAATATAAGTTATACGAAAAAAACGAGGACGAGCTTGATTGGTTTATGAAAAACTTTCCGCTTGACGGAATGAATGTAACAATACCGTACAAAAAAGATGTTATTAAATATTGCGATACATTGTCGGATACGGCAAAAAAAACAGGAAGTGTAAACACAATATTGGTAAAAGACAGAAAAATGCAGGGCTATAATACCGATTATTACGGCTTTATGTATATGATGAACAAAGGCGGAATTGACGTCAACGGCAAAAAAGTATTGCTTTTGGGCAGCGGCGGAGCGTCGCAAACACTGCGTGTATGCTTAAAAGATATGGGGGCGCGTGAAGTTATTATTATATCGCGCGGCGGCGAGAATAATTACGGTAATTTAAATTTGCACGCCGATGCCGAAATAATAGTAAACTCCACTCCTGTGGGAATGTATCCCAATGTTGGGGTAAGCCCTGTTGATATAACGCTTTTTCCAAATTTGGAGGGTGTGGCGGATATTATTTACAATCCGTCGCGTACAAAATTATTGCTTGATGCCGAAAAATTAAAAATACCTTGCATAAACGGTCTTTCAATGCTTGTTGCACAGGCAAAACAGGCATATGAGATATTTACCGGCAGTGTTGCGGATAATGACGTAATAGATAAAATAACCGACTCTATGGCAAAAAAAATGCGCAATATTATACTTATAGGTATGCCGGGCTGCGGCAAATCGTCAATTGGTAAAATAATTGCACAGCAATGCAACAGAGAATTTGCGGATTGCGATGAACAAATAGAAATTTTTGCAAAAAAGAGCATACGTCAAATTTTTGACGAGTCGGGCGAAGACGGTTTCAGAAAAATCGAAACGGAGGTTTTGTCCCGGATTTGCAAAAAATCCGGTTTGGTAATATCAACGGGCGGAGGCTGTGTAACACAAAAACAAAATTATGATATATTGCATCAAAACGGTGTTATTGTGTGGGTAGAGCGCGATATTGGTTTGCTTACCGACGAAAACAGACCGCTGTCGGAAAAATTCGGCGTTGAAATACTGTATAAACAACGGAAAAAAATGTATGCGGATTTTGCAGATGCGGCGGTAAGCAATAACGGCGCTGTTTTTGACGCAGTTAATAAAATAACGGAGGCGGTACTGTGAAAAAAAATAAAATTCTTGTAATAAACGGACCCAATCTTAATATGCTCGGCATTCGCGAACCCGATATTTACGGAAGCAAAACGTATGCGCATCTTGAAAAGGTAATATACGGCGCGGCTTTAAATATTAATGTTGATGTTGAAATATATCAGTCAAATCACGAGGGCGACATTGTTGATAAAATTCAGTCGGCATACCAGGTGTTTGACGGAATTGTAATTAACCCCGCCGCATATACACATACAAGCGTTGCAATTTTGGACGCGCTTAAAGCGGTAAATATACCTGCTGTTGAGGTTCATATATCCGATGTGGACAGCAGAGAAGATTTCAGACAAATATCGTATGTATCAAAGGCGTGTATAAAAACATACAAGGGATTGGGCTTTGACGGATATGTTGAAGCTATGAAATATTTAAAAGAATATTTAACCGATTAAAAAAATACGGTATAATACAAAAAATGCGGCAAAGAATATACTTTACCGCATTTTTTGACGTTTGAAAACTTTACGTGATGTGAAAAATGCTTTTTAAAATCCGCCGCATAAATTTGGGCGCTTTTACAATAACTATTTTCATACAAATCATATCCTTTCCGCCGCCAAAAAATAAATATGTACGTATATGCCGTTTGCGGCTTTTTTTATTTTTTTCAGCAAAAATATACGCAAAAGCATAAAATTATAAGCATAATACCCTCTATAACCGCTATTATAAGAGGCGGCAGAAAAATAGAAAACATTGCTCCCAAAACAAATCCGAGTATACAGCAACCGTATATTTTTTGAAGAATTTTTTTGAATAACATACACGCACCTCCATATACTGTTATTGTATTCACAGTAAATTAAAATGGTTAATAATTAGTTTGTTATAAAAAGATTTAAAAAGGTTTAAATATATTTAAATATATTTAAATATGTTGACACGGCATATTTTTTTTAATATAATAAATATATGTTAAATTTTCAATATATTTATTTGATATATGAAAAAATACAACATATTATAAATGAGTATTCAATTTTTATTGACAAAAAGGAAGTGGACTAATTTTTATGTACGGGAATTTTGTGAAAAACACAGCGGGTTATGAGATTAACTCTTTAGAAATGAAAACTCCGTGGGAATATATTTATGAAAATGGAGATATTTTATTAAAAGTAGACCAATACGGACCTGTTTATGCTCAGGCCAATCCGCCGGGCGGTATTATGCTTTTTAAGAGAGAACAACATCAAAAATATTCAGTTTGGCAGACTTTTATAAAAGCGTCTGATACAAAAGATAAATATTCAACTTTTTTCAGACCAAATAATATGGATTTTGAAGTTAATCCAAAAAAGTGCAAAATTGAATTTTTGCCCGAAATTGCAAGGTACACCTTTGAATATAACGGTATACGGTGCGTAACGGAATATTTTATCCCGTCTAAAGGTACAACGATTGTTTGCAAATGCAGTTTTAAAAATATTTCCGAAACCTTGGTTGATTTGCAGGCATTTTCTCATTTGGTACCATATTTAAACGATGCGGTAATTGCACCTTGGGACAAGTATGATTGGTATCTTGACACAAATTTTACAAATGAAAAGTATGCACATTTTAACACAAAACTTTTGAGTGCGGAACTTAATTCAAACAAGCGCAGATGCGTTAATTTTATATCCGATGCCAAATTTGCGAATGCACACGAGGTGAGTCTTGAAAGATATATCGGAAACGGAGATATAAACAATCCGGAACATAATTTTTCGGAAGAAAGCAGAATATATGGATATGCACCGGTGTATGCATTAAAATATAATATGATGCTTGCCGCCGGCGAGGATAAATCTTTTATACAGGTCTTAACGCTTGATGATGTTTCTGAATGTGAAAAATATCTTAATTATGATTTTTATAATGACAAAAAAACAGAACGAAAAAATGAAATAGAAAAACTTTTCAGCGTCAATCGCATAAAAAGCGGCGATGAGATGTTTGATTATTATGCAAATTATTGGATACCTATTCAAATGAAATGGGTTTCATCTCTTGATCGCGGTTGGCCAACCGGAATGAGAGGATCCAGAGATTCGGCCCAGGACTATACGGCGCTTTTGTATCTTGCTGCCGAACCTTGCCGTAATATTATTATGACAATGTTAGAATGTCAACGCACGGACGGTTGGTTTCCAAGGCAGTATTCTGCAAACGGAAAACACGGAAAGCATGATTTGCGTACACACGTTGACGGGGGAGCTTTTTTTGTAGAATTTATGTGGAAATATCTTGCTCATACCCGTGATTATGAAATATTGGACAAGTATGTTGAATGGTTGGACAGCGATGAAAAGTCTTCTGTTTTTGAACATTTAAAGAGAGCAGTTGAATTTTATATTGAAGCCAAAAATATGGGAGAACACGGATTGTGTAAAATATACGGCGGCGATTGGCTGGATGCTGTAAACGGAGCCGGTGTAAAGGGCAGAGGCGAAAGTGTAACCGTAAGTGAACAGGTTGTTATGGCACTTATGTATTTTTCCGATATTATAAGGCATACAAATATAAATGGAAACATAGAGTATTATGAACGTTGCGCCAATGACTTAAAAGCTGCCATAAATCATTATGCATACAATAAAGACGGGTATTACAACGGGTTATACAATGATGATGGAAAATGGATATTCTCGGATAATGATCCGGATGGATTGAAACGTATATACGGAGTTTCAAATTATTATGCAATAATTTCAGGTGTGGCGAATAATGAGCAAACAAAGAAGGTTCTGTCTGTATGCGAAAATCTTAAAACCGATAAGGGATATAGTTTGTTTTTGCCATATCTTGGCGGGAAACCCATTGCAAATGTCGGCAGGATTGCAAGCGGAGATGTTCCCCCATATCTCGGTGAAAACGGCAACGTATACAATCACGGTTCACAAGGTTTTCTTGCTCGTGCACTTGCTGTTGCAGGGGATGGAAATAAGCTGTTTGATGTTTTAAAATGGCTTATGCCTTATGATACCGATAAGCATCCTACAGAGGTTGCGTTAACACCGCCATACGCTATAGTAAACTGTTGGCAGAAACTTCCCGGATTTGATCATAGGGGATTAATGTGCTTTTTGACGGGAAGTGTTGCAATGGCAATGAGGGGTGTTTATGAATGGATGTTTGGAATTCAACCTTGTCTTGACGGTATTGAATTTTCACCTTGTTTGCCGGATAATATGGGAGTTGCTGAAGCTGAATTTATGTTTCTTGGAAAAAAATATAATTTAAAAATAAATTAAAAATAAGTATTGACAAACGGAAGAAGTCCCGCTATAATACAATTAAAGATAAGGAACACGAAAAACAAGACAAAAGCT
>OIXG01003433.1_pt1 | contig 10451 bp, 4 predicted proteins | sample 1587731 | NCBI WGS metagenome assembly OIXG01 (sample SAMEA3888908, study PRJEB22519) | human gut metagenome | biome: human gut; feature: human-associated habitat; material: faeces | place: Denmark | collected 2010
ACCGTGCCGTCCGCCGATTTGCCAAAATCCGCTCCGCTGTCGGCAAATGCGGATACATTTACCGATATTGCGGCACAAATTAAGCCTATAGCCGCCGCTTTTATTTTATGAGTGTTTTTCACAGTCAACCACCCCCTATTTTGTTAAATTTATTTGTAAATTAATATAAATTGCATAATGCCGCTTGATGTATAAACAGCAACTTTGGACGCCGAATTTCCGCCTGTTTCGTAGTCTATCAAATCAGCGCTTTTTCCGTTTTGGAGTTTAACGCGCGCACCCTTGTCGTATATAAGAATGTTTGGCGTTGTCATAGAAAACAAAAGTTTGTCATCTTCGCTCAAAGTGTTTGTCGACGGGTCTTTAAGCGCAAGCTCAAAACCTTTGGGGCTTATTCTGTTTATATAACCCGTATATACCTCAACCGCTCTTTTGTTGGGTCTGTCCGACGAATCCGTAACCACTTTTGTCATAAGATGTTCTTTGGTTTCATAGTCATAAAAAATTCTTATGTTTCCTTTGTCTATTTTACCGTCTTTATCCGACCCAAACTGTACAATATCGCCCTCCGATACTGTATATACGATGCCGTTGGTATGTGTGTATTCAACACAGCCGGTATCTTTGCCGTATTTTATTACATCGCCCGTACCCTGTGTAAATGTAAATTTTACAACTTCGTCGCCAAACTCGTCAAGTACATTTTCAACCGATTTTACAATATACGGACGGCAAGATTCTGAAGTATCGCTGTCGTTTACATCAGTACCCGAATATCCTACCGTAAACACAACAACATCTGCCATCATAGAATTATCTTCAACCGCATATGCTGTGGGATATCTCCAAGCTGTGTTGTTGTAACCCGACTGAAAATCTGATACAAGAATTTGTTTTGCGTCGGTATCTTTTGTGGGAACTACAAATAATGCTGTGTCCACATCAAAAAGAATTTTTGAGTTTATGGAGCTTGCGCTGTTTGAAAACCAGCTCCTTTGCGCTTCGCCGATACTGCTTATAATATGTAAGCTGTCGTCGGTTTCGTACTTTGCATTGGGGTTTCCGTCCGCCGTGTAGTACGGTGTGTCTATAAAGTTTATTTCGTCGTTTGCATTGTATTTTACACGTATAATTTTACCGCGGAAATCTGTGCCGTCGCCGCCGCAAAGCTTGTTTTTAATTACACTGCCCGATGTTTGTTTAACACCGTCAAGTTTAACGGTATCGGCAACAAAGCTTTCTTTTATTTCTTTGTTATCGAGTACAAGTTTAAGCTTTACTTTGTTTGACATTGCACTGTTTTCGTCGCCCACCGCGTATAAGTATGCAAAGCGCATACCGTCACCGCCGTTTGTTTTAAAGTATGCAATTTCGCCTTTGCGGTTTAAAGAGAATGTGCCTGCATCGCCTGCTGCGGGTATGTTTTTGTTTACGGATTTTCTGTAAGCGATATATGCCTTTGCAAAATCCGATAAATCATATTCTTTGTCGCCAACAGTGTATATGTCATCTCTTATTTCATTAATTGTACCGCTTACCGAATTGGTGCATACAATAACATCGGCATATTTTTCGTCAAGGCTTACGGCAATTTCGGCAACATTGTCCTGTATAATCGACGATAATTTCATATCACTGCCGTTTGCATTTTTAACCGAAATATTGTCGGCTTTTGATAAATCGTACTTTTCGTACGCATAGTACTCTTCACCCGCCGCATTTTTCATTTTAACGGGTACTTTGTTTGTGATAATTTTGTTTTCGGAGTCAACCGAACCGGTTATAACCGTTTTATAGTTTTTTACAATTACGGTATCGCCTTTTCCGTCGGCACTTTTAATTACTCTTACATATCCGTTTTCGGGAGTCATAAGTTTGTTAAACTCCGCCTCGGTAAGAGCCTCGTCCGAATGATAATATACATTGTTGTATATAAGTTTAAAATCTTTGCCGAAATATACACTGTGCTCTTTTTCGTTTTCGTCGTAATACGTGTAGCCGTTGCCTGTGTATCTTATAATATCTTCAGCGTCTATTTGAGTTATATCTCCTATCCCATCATCGGTGTTAATATATATTATATTGTTTCTTGAGCCTTCTTCTTTATAATAAATCTCAACATATGTACCCAAAAGGTTGGCTGTTTGAGTTAAGTCGAAGTACTCAACACCGTCTATTATTATACGTCCCGGCTGTGTTTGAGTTTCGCCGTAAAGCGAAGATATACCGTCATCGGTTACCACACCGTCGGTTTTGTAAATGCCGAGTCTTTCGGTCATAAACAGTTTGTTTTTCTTACCGTCAATCGTCATATCCCATACGTTGTCGGTATTAAGATTAAATTCTGCAAGATTGTATAAAACAATTTGCATATTTTCGCCGTTTATTGTGCCGTCATCATTTACATTAACATTTTTAAATATTTTGTTTTTGCCAAGTACCGCCATATAGTCACCGTTCACCACACGGTTTGAATATCCCATTACATTTACAAGTATTTTTGATACCTCGCCTACTGTAACATCTCTGTCGGGTTCAAAGCAATAATCGTCGGTTCCGTTTACAAATCCCAAGCAATAAAGCATATTAATTGCGTTAAAATCCGCACGGTCTTTTGTAACATCGGCAAATATACCGTTAGGCGCAATGTTTACCGTATCGCTCATACCAAGCATTCTTACGGCATAAATTGCAAATTCGCCCCTTGTTACATTTGTATCTGTTGCCAAATTATCGGTACTTGTAAGTATTTGAGCCGAATTTAAAAATTCGGGAATTTTGTCATACGACACGTCCGCAAACGCTGTACCAAGCTGAAGTGCCATTGCCGCCGTAACGGCTACGGATATTATTTTTTTGTTCATTATGCCAACCTCCCCATAATTGTGTTTATTACAACCGCCGCTTCGGCTCTTGTTGTGTTATCGTTGGGTAAAAAGTTTCCGTCGTCCGAGCCGTTTAAAACTCCCTCGCCCGCAAGTTTTTTAACAGCGTCAGATGCATAGTCCGATACGTTTGCAAAATCTTTAAAATCACTTCTGTCGGTTGAAAGAGCATACTCTTTGTACAAAAATGCATTGTATACCATTACCGCCATATCCTCACGCGTAATGTTTTCGCCCGTACCAAACATATTGTTGCCTGTTCCGTTTATAATGCCGCATTTGCTGGCCGCCGCAATGTACGGTGTGTACCAGCCATTTTGCGCGTCGGCAAAATTACATACCGCACCGTCGGTTTCTATACCGAGCGATATTACAAGCATTTTGGCAAACTGTTCTCTTGTAACCAAACCGTTGGGGTTAAATGATCCGTTGCCGTCACCGTTTACAATACCCTTTAAATAAAGTGCTGTTATAGCGTCCGACGCCCAATCAACATCGGCTATATCGCCAAACACATATTTTTTGTCGGTATTTCCCGGAGCAGGACTTACATAACCGTTATCGCCGCTAACACCTTTTATGCCGCCCGATGATTTACTGCCGCCTTTTTTGCCGCCGTCATCATTTGGGTTTGCGCTTACCTGTGCATACAAAAGTTCTCTCAATGCGTCCGCGTCGGCAACATCTATGCCCATAATTGCCGTACAAACCGCGGCTTGTTTTTCGCCGTTTAAATTGTTAAATGATGTTAAGTCGGCTTTTGTATATGTTGTATCTGCCAAAAGTACTTTAACATCGTTCCATATTTTGGCATTCTTAATTTTATTTAAATACTCAATTTCGTCGTTAATATTGTCAATAATTTTTATAAGAGATGTAATTTTAAGGTCGTCCGTCGCTGTATTAATATTTTTACGGTTTTCGTCAACACGTTTTTCAAAAATGTTTTTTGTGCGTGTATCAGTAAAAAGTTTTAAATCTGCGCCAAGACCGTTGTTTATTTCGATTACAGCGTTAAAAAGACTTCCTTTTGCCGTTATGCCGCTTACTATATCGTCAATTGCCGATATCACATCGAATTGCGATACATAATTAAATTCTTTTTCGTACGTACCGTTTGAGTCGGTTATATAAAATTTGTAAACTCCGCTTTCAAGTCCGCTCATTCCTATTTGCGCCGAATAAGCGCCCGTACCGTACTCGCCTGCCGTAACTGCAGCGCCTACTGTATATTTGCCGTAATCGGCAAGTGTGTGTTCTCCGTCTACAACAATTACGCTTACATTGCTGTTAAGCTCTTTGTTATTTGATATACCGCTTACCGTTACAATACCTTTTGACGCGTCGCTTACTTTAATATCGATATCCGATGCGTCGGCGGCAAAGCCAACACTGTTTGCAAGCATTGTAAAACCTGCGGTACACGCTAATATACATAATAATTTTTTCATAAAATGCACATTTCCTTTCTTTAATATTACTGTAATATATCCGGCAGCTGGAGCGCACCGCTCATTGTGCCGTCATCTGTTTGTCCAAATAAAAGGAGCGCCGCTTTTTTGGCTTTTTTGCCAAGTCCGTCAATTTCAAACTCGGGGTATGCAACACCCATAGCGCTTTTTGTTCCGGGCTTATCCTGTATTTTTAAAAGCTTTTCATTTTCGCCGTAAATCGCAACTGCCGCAATTATCGCACTTTTGGTATACGACGGATTTATAAGTTTCATTTTATAATTAATTTTATCGGCTCCGCCAATATCGGCTGCACCGTTTAAATTAAGTACACCGCTTTTTTCGTCAATGTATGCAGTTTGTGCCTTTTTGGTATTTATTAAAATCTTTTGACCCGATACTGCCTGATAAAATTTATCAACAATCGAGTACGGTTTGCTTATTGCATTTTCGGGATTAATTACTACATTATAGTATGTGTTGTACTCAAGTCCCGCGTCAACCTTAATGATGAATGTTTTGTTATTGTCGGTATTCACCGTAATATTGCCGTATACGGGCAATGTTTGAGCTACTTCTCCGTTTTCGTCAAGCGTAACTTTTTCAAGTGAAATTGCTTTTTTTACAAGCTGTGCATTTGTATCGTTAAACTCCGTGGGGAACTCAATGTCTATTGTATTGTTTACATCAATATTTTCAACGCCCGATACAACAGACGCATCGTACTTTTCAATAACCGCCGCATACATATCGTCTACGTATATTACGGGAGCTTCTGCCGCATTGGGCGCAACCGCAACTTGGTTTACTATGCCGTAAAAGTTTTCTATATAACCCGATTTAAAAGGAACACCGGCATAGGTGTTTCTGTTAAAATCGGTTGTTTGAGGTTTGCCGTCCTGTTTGTTATATGTAAGCACCACAGGCTCGCCGTCAATATATTTTTTGTACCAATGTGTGGGGAATGCCGCACCTTCGCCGTTATCCGACACATCTACAACGTGTACCGTTTCAAACCATTGTCCCACAGGCAAATCCGAAAATTTATCGGCATACCATTCCGCCTGCGAATTACCTGTTCTTGAATATGTTTGAACTTTATTGTTTCCCTGTTCCGAAACACGTCTGAATGTTGACACGGTAAAAGTTTCGGTTCCGCCACCGTTTACCGATACACCATTAATGGATGAGCTGTCACGTCCCGACTCATCGCCCGACGGCAAATTATTAACAGCCTGCGGCTCAATATACATTCTCGACTTAACTATAAGCTTTTGCGCATTGGGGGTTTTTTGTTTGCTCCAATCCGTTTTTGCCATTAAAAGCATACTTTCGCCGTTTTTAGCACCCGTATGTCCCGGTGTGATTTTTACACATTTGTTATCGGGGTTTACAGGGTCCTCGGCAACCGATACTTCGGCGTCCGATAAATTTCCACTTTGGCGAATGTGAAACTCGTCCGGTTTGTTTAAAAGCCAATTGTCGCCTATGTTGTATTGTTCTATGTTATTATCTATTAAAGTATTAACAACCTTGTACCCGCTTGGGTCAACCGGAGTGGGGTCGGGGTTGTATTTTTCCATTGTTGTAAATTGTACCGTAAAATCATCACCCATAGATACATAATCGGTATTTACAATATTTTTATCTATTACCAAAGTATATGTATTTCCGGGTTTTATTTGTGTAATGTTTGCAAGAGATATTTCGGCATTAATACCGTCATCGCATACAATATTTGCTGCGTTATATTTGTTTTCGCCATCGGTAACATACACATTACCGTTTAATGTGTTTGTGTTTACCGCACTCGAAAATTCAATATTAATTGTGTTTTCATCAATATCAAAATCGTTTAATATATCGTTCGATGTATTGTTTTGCACTGTAAATCCCGTATCGAATGCGTCAACTTCAAACATTTTTACATCATCAATATATACTGTGGGCGCAGTTCCGTCGTTTGCCCATTCCTCCGTTACAACTGAATTGATTAATCCATATGCGTTTGTAATAACCGACGAACCCGCCGTGCCGTCATATGATGCGGCATATATTTTATCGGAAGTGGCGCCGCCCGAAAGCGAAACCGTTACGGGTGTACCGTCAATGTATCTTTTGTAATACGCATTGCCGTTTTCGTCAAATTCAAGCACAACCGCCGCCTCAAACCACTTATCGGTTAAAAGCGCGGTATCGCTGGCGCCAAAATAATCTGTAGATGCTTTACCCATACGTGAGTACATAACTACCGATTCATCATCTTTTGATTTACGTCTTACGTTAGACACGGTATATGTGCCGCCTTTAGAGTTATTGGCTATACCGCACAAAACGTTTCTGTCACGTCCGTTTGAGTCTGATACGGGAAGTCCCGATACAGATGAACCGTCAATATAGTATTTCATACTCATAACAAGTTTTTTGTCTGCCGTGGGTGTGTGAATTGCCCCGTTTTTGGTCATAAATATTACTCTGTCATAATTGTTGCCGTTTGCTTTTTGCTTATCCACACCCTTAATCATTAACACCTTATTATCGGCATTTTCGGGGTCTTGCGCAATTATGGTTTGGGCAGTTGCCGTATCGCCGTTTGTCACTATTTTCCAACCCGACGGCGTTGATGTTTTCCAATTGTCACCTATTGAATAGCTTTCAAAATCGTCCGATTTATTAAGATATTCAACGTCATCTGCATATACCGCAGTATACGGCACAGATGTTAAAAGCATTATACTTGCCGTTAACGCACTTAAAAAACGTTTCATTATCGTACCTCCGTATGTAAATTTGTGTTTTTGTTTTAAGAAATGCTTATTTTTACCTGTTTTACAATTTAAATCATCTATATTTATTTGTTTTATAAAGTTCAATATGACCGAACCCGAACTCAAAAGAGTTCAAGTTCGGTCATATAATTATTTTGTTTTATTATGCATTATTTGGTTTTATTTTGTCCACAAAGTGTCCGCAGGACCGTATGCGTCCATATTTTCACAGCTGTCCCAAATAAAGAGTTTTACTTTTTTAGCTTTTGTGCTAAAGTCGCCCGCAATATTTAATGGAATATCGTCACTTGTAGCACCTGCATTTAATGTAAACGATTCGTTATTATTGGGAATAGCAATTCCTATAAGTTCTTTGTAATCGCCGTATACCGCAAGAGCATACCAAACGGGTTTGTTCTCTTCCGTCGGGTTTGTAATTTTAATTGTTGCCGAAACACCCGATGCATTTACCGTAACTGTAGGCTCGTTTGAAAGATAAACGTTTGTAGCGTTTGACGGTACAAATGTTAAATTTTCATCGCCTGCCGTATAACCCTGATAGAACTCGTCTTTAAGCTCATTGCTTACAACAACTTTATACGTTACACCTTTTACAAGGTTAAGCTCCGACAAATCAAGCGATACGCTGTATCCGTCTGCCAAAAGTGTAGCATTGGGGTTACCCATAACAGTATTGTCATCTGCTTTTACAACAGTAAAGTATCTGCTGCCAAAGCTTTCTGTTTCTTGTGTTGCGCTGTTATACTGTGTTGCCGAAACAGGAGTTGCAAAGTCAAGCACAACGGGATTTGCTGTAGAAAGTGTGCTTCCGTTTAATACTGTTAATACTTTAAATGCATTCGGCTGGAGCATTTGCATATCGTCAATGTACATAGTACCGTTTGCTGTAGCTCCCGATTTTGGATAAACAGCAAAGTTAAATCCGTAAATGCGTTTACCGTCAACATTGTTTTGGTCTGCCATACCGCCGGGGTATTTACCACCGTCACTATATGCAAAGTTGTTTACAATATCTGTGGCAACCGGTTTACCGTCAATATATATACTATATGTATTTTTAGGTCTATTATTAGAATCTGTATTTGAAGGATTGGATGCAACAGGGTTTACAACGTATGCAATTTCGTGCCACTGCCCTTTACTGATTACCGCACCTGTTGTGCTCTTATTGTATGTAAGCATAACATTGCCATCATTATCAGCATTAACAGAAGTACGTGCGGCAGCTCTGTTGTATCCGAATGCATAAGTACTTATACCCGGCAAGCTTTCGTTTCCTTGACCGTTTTTACTCAAAACTTTTGCCAAATCGTTAGCCTCGTTGTTATCAAGCCATATTTTATATTTTGCAATAATTTTTTTGTTAACATCAAATTCATATCCGTTTGTGCCGTTAATATTTCTTGTTACACTATAACCAATAACACCGTCTGCATTTACAGAACCCGAGCTATATTTAAATACTTTATTTGATGTTGAATCGGGTGAAGCTGAAATACCTATGTATGCGTCTGTAAGTTTACCTTTATACCCATCACCGGTAAAGAACAGTTGAGCGTCTTTAGCATCTCCCCAACCGTCGCCTTTTCTGCCGTAAACCAACCATTTGTTATTATTATCACTCGGATATCCTGTACCAACCCAATTGCCTGCAGCCATATCGTCAAAGCTGTCGTTTATAAGGTAATTAACCGCTGTAGGAATGTTACCTGTTGTAATATTAACACCAAACGTGTTGTTTGATAAAGCCTGTCCGTATATATCTGCAAGTGTTGACGCAAACGAAACTGTATAAGCTGTGTTTGCTTCCAAATCAGCAGGGAGTGTAATTACAGCCGTTGTGTTATGATCTGTTAATTCAACATTTGTAATACCCGTTACCGTTTCTGTACCTTTTTTAATTACAAGTGCATTTTTTACAGCATCTGCTGTTACTTCATTATTAAAGTTTACAATAATTTTATCGCTTGCAGGTTTAAATTTAGATTTTACAGCGGTTGTACCGTCATATGCGGTTAAATTGCCAAGCTCGTATGATATTAAATCATCGGCATAAATTTTACCTGACGGAACATCTTCATCATCAACCTTTACAGCTCCGTAACCAAATACAAAACCGTGATATTTTGTAACAGTTTTATACGCTGTTGTAACATCGGTTGCATTACCGTCAATAATTACTTTTGTAACGTTACCGCTGTCAACAACCACGCGTACATCGTGCCAAGCATTTGTTGAAATATTGTTATAGTTTATTTTCCTGTTACCACGATAAATATAGCTTATACTTTCTGCATTTTCCGCAGCACCGCTAAACATAATATTTGCCGCGTCATCATTAAACTGTGAATTGGCAGAACCTATTGAACCAAGTTTATTGTTTGCTTTAACATCGTTCCAATTGCTCGAAATTCTCGAAAGACCTGTTGACGGCACATACATTTTATAGCTGTGTACAATTTTTTTGCCTGCAGCGTCAATATTTACATTTGTGTTAAATGCCAAGCTTAATTTACCGTCATCATTATCGGTAATTCCGGCTTCATATACAAATACTTTATTGTTATTATCACCCGCAGGGTCATTTGCAACACCTACATTAATATTTGTAAAAAGACTGCCGGTGTATAAAGTATCGCCCGCTTTATTGGTAATATTGCCTGTATGATTTTTGGCGGCATCTATTGTGCTTATTCTTGTACTTTCATAGTTATCTACAATTTCTCTTAAGCCCGCGCCGCTGTACATCGGCGAAGCTCTCCAACCGCTCGGAACAGTGCTGTCACTTTCAGCCCAATTTACACCTTTATCGTATTTTTCAAAATCTTCATAAACATACACATCTGCAAAAGCACCCGTTTTTACTTTAGCTGTTACATCGGGAGCAACCGTATTGTCAATTGCTTTAATTCCCGAAGCTTTAAGTGTATATTCTGTATTTTTTTCAAGGTCACAGCCCGCAATGCTTACCAAAACCGATTTTTTATCGGCAGATACTTTGCTTGCGATACCGGAAACCTGAGTGCCGTCAGCCTTTGTTAAAGTAACGGCGGTCTTTAAGTCTGCATCTGAAGATGCAATTTCCTCATTGAAGTTTAATGTGATTTGCGTATTTTTGCTTGCATTTAAATATGCGCTTCTGTCGGCAGCACCTGCAAAATCACTTGACGCATATACCGAAAACGGGATTGCAACGGTATAAGCTGACACAGTTAACATAAGTGCCGTTAAAACAGATACAAATTTTTTCACAATTACCATTCCTTTCAAGTTTAATTTTTTTGTAACAATCGGCATTTGCGCTGATTATTAAGTTAAATTCATTA
>OIXG01003435.1_pt1 | contig 10450 bp, 8 predicted proteins | sample 1587731 | NCBI WGS metagenome assembly OIXG01 (sample SAMEA3888908, study PRJEB22519) | human gut metagenome | biome: human gut; feature: human-associated habitat; material: faeces | place: Denmark | collected 2010
TTATTTGCTATGTCCTTTGTTTCTTGGTTGTCTAAAATTTCTTTTTTTCAAACTTTTTCTTCATTAAATCCTGAATCGTTTCCTAGTTTTTAAAGCTGTGTATCGGTGCCGGTATTCTTCCCGGACGGTTGACAAAGTCATCACAGCCAAATGTATTGACCGGCATAATCGGTGCATAACCAAGAAGGCCGCCAAATTCTGCCGTATCTCCGACTTTCTTGCCCTGTACCGGAATGACACGGACCGCTGTCGTTTTCTGGTTTACCATACCGATTGCCATCTCGTCAGCGATAATTCCGGCGATGGTCGTCTCTTTCGTATCTCCCGGAATTGCGATCATGTCAAGTCCTACGGAACATACACAGGTCATCGCTTCCAGTTTTTCCAATGTCAAGGCACCGTCATTGACGGCATCGATCATTCCCTGATCTTCGCTGACCGGGATAAACGCACCGCTTAAGCCGCCGACATACGAAGATGCCATAACACCGCCCTTTTTCACCTGGTCATTTAACATGGCAAGAGCAGCCGTCGTTCCCGGTGCGCCCGCACGCTCGAGTCCGAGTGCCTCAAAAATCTCCGCAATACTGTCACCGACTGCCGGAGTCGGAGCCAGAGACAGGTCAATGATACCAAATGGCACATTCAGACGTTTCGAAGCTTCATAAGCCACCAGCTGTCCGACACGGGTAATCTTAAATGCTGTCTTTTTGATCGTCTCACATACTTTTCCAAAATCTTTCTCTTTTACGCTCTCAAGCGCTTTTTTTACTACACCGGGACCACTGACACCGACATTGATGATTGCGTCACCTTCGGTAACACCGTGGAAAGCACCCGCCATAAATGGGTTATCATCCGGTGCATTACAAAATACAACCAGTTTGGCACAGCCAAGAGAATCCTGATCGGCGGTCAATTTTGCGGTGTCTTTTACAATTTTTCCCATCAAGCGAATGGCATCCATATCCAGTCCTGTCTTGGTAGAACCGACATTGACGGAACTGCACACGCGCTCGGTGCAGGCAAGTGCCTCCGGGATAGAGCGGATGAGATACTCATCGGCCTTCGTCATTTTCTTTGACACGAGTGCGGTATAACCGCCGATAAAGTTTACCCCTACCTTCTTTGCTGCGCGGTCAAGAGTTTTGGCGATCTGTACAAAGTCCTCCGGACTCTTGCAGGCCGATCCGCCGATCAACGCGGCCGGTGTAATGGAAATTCGTTTATTTACAATCGGAATACCATATTCCATGCTGATCTCTTCGCCGACTTTGACAAGATCTTTTGCCATTGACGTGATCTTATTGTAGATGTTATCGCATACTTTATTCAGGTCACTGTCAATGCAGTCCAACAGGCTGATACCCATGGTAATAGTACGCACGTCCAGATTTTCCTTTTCGATCATATCATTCGTTTCAATTACTTCATGTATATTAATCACAGTTTTTGTCCTCCTTAGATGCGGTGCATTTTGTCAAAAATTTCCTCTCGCTGTACGCGGATGATACAATGGATCTCTTCGCCCATTTTCTCAAGTTCTTCCGAAATTTCAGCAAAACTTTTTGTCGCATCTTCCATATTTACGATCATCATCATGTTAAAATACCCATCCACGATTGTCTGGGAAATGTCCAGGATGTTAATTGTCTTTTCTGAAAGATAAGTACATACTTTTGCAATAATTCCTACACTGTCTTTTCCTACTACCGTAATAATTGTCTTCTTCATAATAATCTCCATTTCTTATTGTAATCTATTAACCTTGCACCAAAATCGGTGGAGTGGGTTCATTTCTACACGCAACTTTCAATACAAAATCTTTTCCCGGCACCATACCTTCTTCCTGGGTTAATTCGTATTTTACCGTCTCATAGGCAAGTTCCGGATAATTGTTGTCCCTGCTCAGATGCCCCAGTAAAACATGATGCAGTTTATGCGCCATCAGCTGTTTCAAAAGCCTTCCGCAGGCATCGTTGGAAAGATGTCCTTTTTTGCCCAATATGCGCATTTTCAGCGAATATGGATAACTGCCGACTTGCAGCATATTGATATCGTGATTTGCCTCCAAAAGCATGCCGTCGCAATCCTGCAGATGGGAGATCGTATAATCCGTATATTCTCCCATATCGGTAGCCACGGCCAGTTTCTTTCCTTCCGCCCGCATCGTATATCCTACCGGATCGACGGCATCGTGGGAAATCGAAAACGGCGTCACTTCCATACCTGCGACATGTACGGACTCATCCGGCCGCACACAGTGAAACAGATCCGTGTCCACTTTTCCACATTTCCCGGTTTCCCGTATGTATTGTATCGTGCCCTCTGTTGCATAAATGGGTATCGCATATTTTCGTGCAATAGGGCCAAGCCCGCTGATATGATCGGCATGTTCGTGTGTGATGAAGATGGCTTCTACCTGATCAAGCGACAACTGCCTCTGTGCCAGCCCCTCTTCAATTCTTTTCTTACTGATTCCGGCATCCAGTAAAATACCGGTATTCTCTGCCGACGTTCCTGCGAAAATACTGTTTCCGCTGCTCCCGCTGGCGATGCTATACAATTCCATCCTGGTCTCTCCTATCGCGTTACTTTTCCCAATACAGATCTACTCGGTCTCCTTCATGAAGCGGCATCGTAAAATCAATGACATCGATTCCATTGAGACGGGAAACCATCCGTTTTCCTCCCGGTTTTGTCAGATCGATCGGATACACATCAAACAGATCTACAAATACCGGCTTTGCCTTCTCCGGCAAAAGTGTCGGTGTGCCATTGATCTCGACTTTGATCCTCGTCGGCGTTGTCTGCACAACGGGTACTTCTGCCACAGCCGGCTCTGGCTTTTCTTCCTGCAAAACCGTATTTTGCAAAGTTACCGGTTCTTCCTGTGTTACATGATTTTTGGTCATAAATGGCAGATCTGCAGCCCAGGAAGGCAATGGTTTCGGCGGAGCCAATAATGGATCCTCGGCCGGTTCCTCTGCTTCTTTCTGCGCCTCTTTTACAAGATCTTCCACTACGGCAGATACCGGTGCCTTTTTCGGTGGTTTTGGCGGCCGCTTGATCTGCGGTACCGGTTTCACCTCATCGCCATCGGTCACCCGGTGGGTACACGTCGTATCTTCACCATTCAGCAAAATATCATCCCGTTCGGGTATGTTTTTATATTCAAACAATTCAGCGATCCGGCATGTCTCATCCACCGAAATCTGGTCGCCTTCACGAACCACATACCGGCCATCCTGCGGCTTTCCATTGACATACACTTTGACCGGATATTCCAGTTTCTCACCAAAAAAGAGAACGCTTATCTTCTTTTGGCACTCCTTGATGCGGCCAAGTGTCAAATGCGCCCCCTCGCCTTTTGTCGCAGGCTTGATACGCACCTGGTCTTCTTCCTGCAGCAGCTGGTTCAGATTCGTCTCTTTTCCATTTACTGCCACTTCTGCCGCTTCCCCAAGATATCCCTTGGCTTCGCGCTCTTCTCCATTGAGTTTATAATGCACGCTGTCCCCTCGGGAAGGAAACAGGCTGTCCTGCGCAAATCCGGCATGAATACAGGCATCCAACACCGTCGCTTTTCCATTATCGTATATTTTCACGCGTTCTTCATTTACTTTTACATAAATAAAACTGCTCTTCTGCTCATAATATTCCAGACAGATTCCAATCGGTGTCACAAGAGTGGAATCTTTTTTCACATCCGTTGCGCTAAAATCAATCTGCTGCAATACCTCGGCACCACGGATCGCCACTCGGTTTTCCGGCAGATTCAGCTTAACCGCCAGTTTTTCCGTAAAGCCCGGCATTTTTCCGCCTCCTCCGACGACAAACACCGCGCTGACCGGACTATTGCCATTTAATTCGATGATCTTCTGTGCGACGTTACTCACGATCGAATCTATCGCCTGCGCAGCCACTTCATGAATCTCTTCCTGAGAAACCTTGACTGTTTCACCCATGATATCTTTAAAAGTTACCATTTTTTTCCCGTCGGCGGCTTTTTTGGCTTTCTCAGCCGTCTCAAAATCAGTCAGATACCGCTTTGCGATTGCTTCCGTGATCTCGTCTCCTGCCAGCGGCATCATGCCAAAGGCAATGACGCTGCCTTCCTTAACGACAGAAATATCAGACGTACCGGCTCCTACATCGACCAATGCAATATTCAAAAGGCGGAACCGCTCCGGAATCGCCACATTGATTGCCGCAATCGGCTCCAATGTCAAACTTGCCACATGCAGTCCGGCATCCTCGACCGCCTGATACAATCCGTCTACGACTTCATCCGGCAAAAATGTTGCAATCATCTCCACACCGATGGACAATGCCATATGTTTTTCGATCATCTCCATCGGATATCCATTCAGATAATATTTTACCGGCGAATATCCGACGCAGTAAAAATGTTTGCCTTTATGGTCATTCTGCTGGCGAATGCGGTCATATGCCTTTTCTACCGCTATGCTGTCAAGTGAATGAATATGTTCTTGGGTCACCCGGGTCTCCGACTGCATTTCGTGTTCTACATACACCGTCTCTGTCTTCAGCACACGGCCGGCAGCCGCAATACTGACATTCGTCAGTTTCTGCCCGATTTCCACCTCCAGCTGCTTTTTCACACAGGCGATCTCATCTGCCACCGTGGCGATATCGTGAATCTGTCCATCGATCACGGCACGCGTCGTATGCTCCAGAGATTTTTGTGCCACAACAACAAAACGGTCCGTCCCGATACGATAACCAACGGTCCCAACAATACTTCTTGTACCAATATCCAAGCCAAATACATAATCTTCTCTGCTATTGTTCATAGTCATCCCTCATTCATTTCATACTGCCCGTGGATTTCTCCACTTCTTTCTAGTATATCACATCTATTCTCTATTTTCCACCATTACCTCGGCGGGTTCCATAAGCACTCATAATGCGTGCAATCTCTGCTTCCAGTTCTTCTTCACTGCCATCATTGTGGATCAGCCGGTCGCAGTGCCGCTTCAAAAATGACGCAGAAACCTGCTTCTGCATAATGCTTTCCGCCCGTTTACGCGAATATCCGCGGGATTCCTGTAATCGTTTAAAACGCAGGGTATCCTCCGTCAATATTCCCCAGACCTCATTGCAGAGTTTATCCAGTCCGCTCTCATAAAGAATGGCACTCTCTACAAAAAACAGATTGTCCTCTCCGTATTTTGCTGCCTGCGTGGCAATCTCTTCCCACACGACAGGATGAATGATCTCATTGAGCATTCCCAGCTGTCTGTCATTAGCATATACAATTTTTCCCAGTCTTGTTCGGTTGATCGCACCGCTTTCATCGCAGATCTCCTTTCCAAAATGGGCCACAATTTTTTCATAGGCTTTCGTCCCCTGTTCCATCGCCTGATGTCCCAGTTCATCTGCCATACAGATACGCACTTTTTCATATTGTTTCAATATCGAAAGAACGGTTGATTTTCCACTGCCTACTCCTCCCGCCATTCCTATGATCATGGTCTTCCTCCTTCGTTACAGTCCGGTGCTGTTTCTATTTTGCCTCATACCAGGTCGTTCCCTGCTTCACATCGGCGATCAACGGCACTTTCAATGCTGCCGCATGAATCATTTCCTCATTCAGAATATGAGACACTTCCTCTATTTCCTCTATTTTTGTCTCTACCAAAAGTTCATCGTGAATCTGCAGGATCAGGCGCGACTGCATGTTTTCCTTCCGCAGTCTCGCATCCACGCGGTTCATCGCAATCTTTATAATATCTGCTGCCGTTCCCTGAATCGGTGAATTCATCGCAATACGCTCCCCAAACTGCCGCTGCATGAAATTCTTCGCAGACAATTCCGGGATCGGGCGGCGGCGGCCGTAAAGAGAAGTCACATACCCTTTACTTTTTCCCATTTCCACCAGCGAATCCATATACTCTTTCACTTTCGGATACGTTTCAAAATAATCCTTTATATACTGTTCTGCCTGTTTTTTCGTGATCCCAAGATCCCGCGACAGGCCGAAGCCACTGATTCCATACACAATTCCAAAGTTTACCGCTTTGGCATCTCTTCTCTGCATCGGAGTAACTTCGTCATATGGCACGTGAAATACGAGAGATGCCGTCGTCTGGTGTACATCCGCATTTTCCTTGTACGCCTCGATCAGTTTTTCATCACCCGACATATGTGCCAGCACACGAAGTTCGATCTGAGAATAATCGGCATCCAAAAACACACAGCCTTCCTTCGGAACAAATACTTTACGAATCTGTCTGCCAAGTTCCATTCGGATTGGAATATTTTGCAAATTCGGTTCCGTGCTGCTCAATCGCCCTGTCGCCGTGATCGTCTGATTAAAGGTCGTGCGGATCCGTCCATCCATATCTATGTAAACGGACAATCCGTCTGCATAGGTCGATTTTAATTTTGTCAGCTGGCGGTATTCCAGTATTTTTTCTACAATCGGGCTTTCAAATCGCAGTTTCTCCAGCACTTCTGCTGAAGTCGAATACCCGGTCTTCGTTTTCTTTCCATATGGCATCCGGAGTTTTTCAAACAAAATCACGCCAAGTTGTTTTGGCGAATTGATATTAAATTCTTCCCCGGCAAGATTATAGATCTCCTGCTCCAGCACGTCAATCCGCTCTCCCAGTTTTTCGCTGTACTGACGCAAAGCTTCTCGTTTTACATAAATTCCCTCCTGCTCCATGCGGTACAGCGTAAATACAAGGGGCATCTCAATCTCTTCAAATAACTCATACGACTTCATTGTCTTTAGTTTGCGGTGTAATGGTTTATACGAAAGAAACGAAACAAGGGCACAGTAACAGGCATAATTTGTCACGTCTTCCGGCTGCGCCTGCCACATCTGATACAATGTTTTCTTCCCAAACATCTGGGAATATGGTGGCATGACAAATTCCGCATATTCCGTACTGATATCTTCTTCCTCAAATCCCTTCTGTACCGGATAAATGAGATAGGCTGCCACACTCGTATCAAAACATTTCTTTTCATCAAGTTCCGGCAATTCCGGCAATTGTTTTTTTAAATCATTGGTAATAAATGTCACCCCCGCCTCTTTGGCACGCTCCAGTTCGTCTTTTACCACCTGTTCTGACAGTTCGCCGCCTATAGCAAAGAACGATACCTTTTCTCCATCCGCAGTAATGGCACCGCCAAACAGACTTCCCTCTTCTTCCATAAATAACGTCATCTGGCCATTGGTCTGTCCGTCTTTGTCTGCCTTTTCCTTGCAAAGCAGCTTAAATGACAGCATCCCCTTTGCAATACAGTCATCCACGCAGCTGTGAAGCTGTGCAGCACGTTGGATCGTTTCAAATTTATCTTCCACTGCTGCATTGTTTTTTGTATCTTTTTCAAACCGGTTCATCAAGGACTTAAACTCCAAGACACTGATCTTTTCATATGCTTCCGGTGTAAACATCTCCTGCATTCTGCACTCTTCTAATTTTACCCCCAGCTTGCAGTCTGTTTTGATCGTTGCCAGTTTTTTACTGAGAAGAGCCAGTTTTGTATTGTTTTTTACGGCTTCTTTCGCACGGTTTGGCGTGATTTCTTCGACATGCGCGATGGCATTTTCAACTGTTCCAAATAATGTCAATATTTTTACCGCCGTTTTTTCGCCAACTCCCGGAACTCCCGGAATATTGTCAGAAGAATCCCCCATCAGTCCTTTGAGATCAATGATCTGCTCCGGTGTGACACCGTACTCTTCAATGACCTGTGGACGATTGTAATCCAAAACGGTTGTTTTTCCACCTTTGGTCTTCGGAATACGCACTTTGATCTTATCCGTCGCCAGCTGCAAAAGGTCGCGGTCCCCGGAAACCACCGAAACTTCCAGGCCCTGCGCTTCTCCGGTCTTTGCCATCGTTCCAAGGATATCATCAGCTTCAATCCCCGCCTGCTCTTTCATCTGAATGTTCATGGAAGAAAGGATTTCTTTTAATACCGGAATCTGTTCTCTGAGTTCTCCCGGCATCGGTTTTCTTGTTCCTTTGTACTCATCAAACATTTCATGACGGAATGTCGGTGCTTTGACATCAAACGCCACCAAAAGATGAGTCGGATTTTCCTCGTCCAAAATTTTCAGTAAAATATTCAAAAATCCATAGATGGCATTCGTATGCAGTCCTTCGCGGTTTGTCAGATCCGGCACCCCGTAAAAGGCACGGTTTACAATACTGTTTCCATCGATCAATACAAGCTTGTCCACAAAAATACGTCCTTTCTTCTTTCACTAACATAGGAAAGACGCGGGTACCCGAAAAAGCACCTCGCGCCTCTCCTCGTTCTTTCTTACTCTACCGAAATAAAGTAATAATAAACCGGCTGTCCACCGTTTTCAATCTCCACTTCAAGATCTTCCTCTTCTGCGCAGATCTTTTCTGCAATCTCTCTCGCCTGCTCTTCCGAACCATCCGCGCCATAATAAATGGTGATCAAGGCGCTGTCCGGTGTCTGCAGTTTATGAATCAGTTCCACGGTCGTCTCAACGATATCTTTTCCTACCGCTTCAATCGTCTTATCGCTGAGTCCCATGAAATCTCCCTCTGCGATCTCTTTACCATCGATCGTCGTATCACGGACTGCGTATGTCACCTGACCGGAACGAACCTCATCAAGTGCTTCCGTCATCGCACGCTCATTTTCCTCCGGCGAATTTCCGTCAATATACTGAATCATCGCCGTGATTCCCTGTGGAATGTTTTTCGTCGGAATTACAACGATATTTTTATCTTCCGTCAAACTCTTCGCCTGATTTGCCGCGAGAATAATATTGGAATTGTTTGGCAAGATGTAAATGGTGTCTGCATTTATCTGCTCAATTGCCTCTAATATGTCTTCCGTGCTCGGATTCATCGTCTGACCGCCCTCAATGATAACATCCACACCAAGTTCGGTAAAGATCTCGCTCAAACCGGTTCCTGCCGAAACACAGATAAAGCCTTCCGGTTTTCTCGGTTTATCCTGCGCACTCTCCATTTTCTTTAATTCCTCTTCCGCTGTTTTCGCAACGGCTTTTTCATTGGACATAATGACACGTTCATTATGCTCTTCACGCATATTATCAATCTTCATGCGCGTCAATTCTCCGTAGCTGAGTCCCTTCTGGATCGCAAGTCCGGGATCATTGGTATGCACATGAACTTTTACGAGATCTTCATCTGCCACGCAGACGATGGAATCTCCAATGTTTTCCAAGTACTGTTTGAACTCAATCTCATCTTCACTCGTAAACTCTGCTCCGTTGAGCATAACGATAAATTCCGTACAGTAACCGAATTTAATGTTCTCCGTCTCGATCCCTGTCGCACCGGCTCCTGTCGTCGCCTGACCGCCGGCTGCTTTCTTAACCGGCTCGTAAGCAATCTCTTTTCCCAAAAGAGCATCCAGGATTCCTTCCATGATCGTTACCAGACCTTTTCCTCCGGAATCGACCACGCCGGCCTCTTTCAGCACCGGAAGCATCTCCGGCGTCCGGTCTAGGGTCTCATTCATTTCATGGATGACTTTTTCTAAAAACTCTGCGGGATCTTCGCTCTTTGGTGCCAGCTGCACTGCTTTTTCCGCGCCTGCCTTGGCAACCGTAAGGATCGTACCTTCTTTTGGTTTCATTACTGCTTTGTACGCAGAGTCTACCGCTTTTTCAAAGGCTTTCCCAAGCACATACACATCGGCCTCTTCCACCTCGCGCAGTACACGGGTAAAACCACGGAACAACTGGGAAAGAATAACACCCGAATTTCCGCGTGCGCCACGAAGAGATCCACTTGAAATCGCCTTACAGATAGTCTCCATCGAAGGCTCTTCCAAGGCTGCCACTTCATCTGCGGCAGACATAATCGTCATCGTCATATTGGTTCCGGTATCGCCATCGGGCACCGGAAAGACATTTAATTCATTAATATATTCTTTTTTTGCCTGAAGTGCCGCAGCTCCGGCGAGAAAACATTTCCTCACCAGGGCAGCGTCAATCTTTTTTACGCTCACTCTCTTTGACCTCCAAATATCAACACTAGTATCCTCTCATCCATCAGTCAACCACTTTGACATCTTCTACGCGCACAATGATCTTGCCTACTTCCATTCCGGTAAATTCTTCGACTTTATATTTGACACTTTCTACCAGATTTTCTGCAACGGTCATGATGCTCACACCATAAGCTACGATGATGCGAAGTTCGATATAGAGTTTATTGTCCTTTACATTCACATATACACCATGACGAATGCTGTCTTTCTTCAATAATTTGACAATACCATCTTTCATATTTACAGAGGCCATACCGACTACTCCGGCACATTCCACTGCGGCAGAACCGGCGTATTTTGCCAGTACATCTTCATCTACGAGAATTTTTCCCATCTCGTTATCAAGTTCACCCTTCATATTGACCCTCCATTCAAACAGACGAGTTATTGCGTTTTGCAATCGCGA
>OIXG01003436.1_pt1 | contig 10443 bp, 7 predicted proteins | sample 1587731 | NCBI WGS metagenome assembly OIXG01 (sample SAMEA3888908, study PRJEB22519) | human gut metagenome | biome: human gut; feature: human-associated habitat; material: faeces | place: Denmark | collected 2010
TACTAATAATTACCCAAAATCCTCATATTGGCCGCCTCTTCCGACACGCTCTTTAATGCGTTCTGGATAGACGGATCGCTTAAATTCCCCTCAATATCCACGAAGAACCGGTACTCCCAGTTTCTTCCCAGGATCGGCCGGGATTCGATCATCCTCATGTTAACTCCATTATAAATGAAATTGCCAAGCATATTGTAAAGGGAACCGCTCTTATGCGGCAGTTCAAAGCAGATGCTGATTTTTTCCGCCTCTTTCCGGTAGACCTGCTCCTTCGCCAGGATCAGGAAACGTGTGGTATTGTTCCGGTTATGATTGATCGAAGCTGCCAGTACCTTCAGACCATACAGCTTTCCTGCTGTCTGGCTGGCAACTGCCGCCTGATGGATGTCCTGATCTTCAATGATCTTTTTTGCCGCTACCGCCGTATTCTCCACACTGATCTGCTGCCAGTCCCAATGCTCGTCCAGATATTTCGCGCACTGCATCAGACCCTGGGGATGGGAATATACCGTCCGGATATCGGAAATCTCCGCATCCGGCGTACCCAGCAGAGCATGCTGAATGGAAATAATCTGCTCGCCCACAATATAATTATCATATTCTTCCAGCAAGTCGTAGCTGTCATTGACAATACCCGCCGTGGAATTCTCGATGGGCAGCACTGCGTAATCCGCCATACCTTCCGCAATGGCGTCCATGGCGTCCCGCCACCGCTCCACATGGAAATGGTTCACATCCTCACCGAAAAATGCGAACATGGCTTGCTGGGCATAGGCGCCCTCCACGCCCTGGTAAACCACCCGGACATTTTTCTTCTCCAGCTCATCCACCATAATAAAGGGCAGGCGTCCCAACGCCTTCTCCTCCATCAGCTGATACTGCAGCTTCCGGCTGATACCCATGATCTGCTTGTACAGCTCTTCCACCCCGTGACCGTTAAAATCATTGTGGGTCAGCGCTTTAACCGCCTCAATCTTCTGATTTTCCCGCTCCTTATCCAGGATCTTCTTTCCGGTGGCAATCTTATACTCCGCCACCTCTTTGGAGATACCCATGCGCTCCTCAAAAAGCGCCACCATCTCCCGGTCAATCCGGTCTATTTCCACTCTCAGCTCTTTTAAATCTCTCATCGTCCGTCCTCTTTTACTCCTTTATTGCTGCTCCCGGATTTCCCGCATCAAATCGCCCAGATAAGACAGGGAACCAAAGGCAAGAATCATATCATCCTCGCCCGCATAGGCCCGCGCCCGGTGTACCGCGTCCCTTAAGCTGCCAGCCGACTCCACCTCCGGATTATATTTCTTCACATCCTCAGCCAGCTTATCCGCAGCCAGCGCCCGGGGATTGTTCGGAGTCATGACCGTGATAACCCGGTCAGCAAGCGGCGTCAGCTGACTCATCACATAATCATATTCCTTATCTGCCAGCACTCCGGCGATAAAGACCTTCCGTTTTTCCGGGAAATAAAGCTCCAGCGTCTCTCGCAGCCGATCGGCTGCGTCACGGTTATGCGCTCCGTCCACGATAAAGAGCGGATGGCGGCTCACTGTCGTAAAGCGCCCCTGCCATACAGTCTCCGTCAGCCCCTTTCGAAGAGCCTCATCGGAAATGTTCCATCCGCAGTCGCGAAGGGCCTGAACTGCCTCCACCGCCAACGCCGCATTATCAATCTGCCAGCTTCCGGTGAGTCCGGGCTTCAGCTTCGTCTCTTCCCTATAAGTAAAGGTCTGATTTTCAAATACGTATCTTACATCTTTGATATCGGATTTTCGAACCTCACGATATTCCGTGTCCTTTTCCGCACAGGTCTTTTGCAGCACCGCACTGACCTCCGGTCGCTGCGCAGCGCTGACCGCTATCGTACCCGGCTTAATGATTCCGGCCTTGACTGCGGCGATCTCCTCTACCGTATTACCAAGAAAGCCCATGTGATCCATGCCGATCTCCGCAAATACGGATATCACCGTGGTCTTCACTACATTGGTCGCGTCGGTCATACCGCCCATGCCGCACTCCAGCACCACCAGGTCGCACTGCTTTTCCTTAAAATAAAGAAAGGCCATGGCCGTCTCCACTTCGAAGGCCGTGGGATGATGCAGACCTTCCGCCAGCATCGCCTGTCCTGCTGCCTCTACACTATCGGCCAGTCTGGCTACCGTTTCCTCCGAAATATATTCCTCGTTCACCTGAATCCGTTCCCGATAATCAAAAATCGTCGGGGAAATGTACCGCCCCACCTTATATCCGGCCTCTTTCAGAATCGTGGAAATATACGCCAGTGTAGATCCCTTTCCGTTCGTTCCCGCGATATGCACAAACTTCAGATCATCCTGGGGATTTCCAAGCCGCCGAAGCAGCTCCCGCTCCGTATCCAGTCCCAGCACATATCCGTATTTCGCCGTATCATCAATAAAAGCTCTCGCTTCCTCATAAGTCATAATTTACGCCTCGGTTTCCTAAATTATGTCTTATTATACTTTACCGCGGTGGTGATTGCAAGATTTCTTATATTTATCTGAATTGCCCCTTGACATTCCTATATAAATGTGGTTAAATCATCATATGAACAGTTAATCATATATAAATATAATTCTTCAAAGGAGATCTATAAAATGGCAGATATGGAAAAGGACAAATTGAATCCCGTATCCGAGCATGAGGAGCACGAGCACTGCGGCTGCGGTTGTGAGCACGATCATGACCATGAGCACGAACATCATCATGAGCATGAAGAGCATACGCACCACCATCATCACGAACATGATGACGACGATTGCTGCTGTGAGCACGATCATGACCACGAGGAGCATACGCACCACCATCATCACGAACATGATGACGATGAGTGCAGCTGTGGCTGCGGGCACGACCATGGACACGAAGAACATGAGCATGAGCATCATCACCATGACCATGGCGGCTCCTGTGGCTGCGGGCACGACCATGAACACGAAGAGCATGAACATCATCATCACAATCATGACCATGGCGATTCCTGCGGATGCGGCCACGATCACGGCCATGAAGAACATGAGCATCATCACCACGACCATGGTGATTCCTGCGGATGCGGTCACGATCATGACCATGAAGAGCATGAGCATCACCACCACGAACATGACCACGGCGATTCCTGCGGTTGCGGACATGACCATGAGCATCATCATGAGCACAGCGCCAACACACGCCGCCAGGTCTACATCATCGAGAATCTTGGCTGCGCCCACTGCGCTTCCAAGATGGAAGAGAAAATCAACGCTCTGCCCGGCGTAGAGGAAGCAACCATCACCTTCGCCACCAAGCAGCTCCGTGTCCTGGCCGCTGATCCGGACGCATTGCTGCCGGAAATGCAGCACATCTGCTCTTCCATTGAGTCCGAAGTGAAAATTGTTCCCAAAACCGTGAATGCATCTGCAAAAACGAAAGTATACATCATCGATGGCCTGGATTGCGCCCACTGCGCGGCCAAGGTAGAGGAGCGTATCAATGAAGTACCCGGCGTGGAAAATGCCGTCCTGACCTTCGCCACCAAGCAGCTCCGCATCACCGCCAAAAATCCGGACGCTCTCATCGACGAGATTCGCCGTGTCAGCGTAGCACTGGAGCCGGAAGTCACCATCGTAGAGCGTGATCCGTCACCGAAATCCGCTGCCAAAGACGCTGCAGCAAAGTCTGCCAAAGAAGATGATGAGAAAAAAGAGCGGCAAGAGCTCATTTCCATTATCATCGGCGCGGTTTTCTTCGTAGTCGGCGAGATTTTAAGCCACATAGGCGTCGCTGCCATCGTAACCCTGCCCGTATTTGTCATCGGCTACCTGATCCTTGGCGCAGGCGTGCTTCTGACCGCCGCAAAAAATATTTCCCATGGTCAGATCTTCGATGAAAACTTCCTGATGGGTATCGCGACACTGGGCGCATTTGCCATCGGCATGTATCCCGAGGCTATGGGCGTTATGCTCTTCTACCGCATCGGCGAGTTCTTCGAGCACAAGGCCGTAGAGCGAAGCCGCGGACAGATCATGGATGCTGTGGATATGCGTCCCGAGGTCGTCAATCTGGTACAGGGCGACGATATTAAAGTCATCCCGGCTGAAAACGCCAAGGTGGGCGATATCCTGCTCATTCGTCCGGGCGACCGGATTCCTCTGGATGGTGAAATCATTGAAGGTGAGAGCCGTCTGGATACCTCACCGATTACCGGCGAGCCCGTTCCGGTGGCTGTAAAGGCCGGAGACAACATCACCTCCGGCTGTGTGAACACCTCCGGTCAGCTGAAGATTCGCGTGGAGAAGCCGCTGTCCGAATCTATGGTAACCCGTATTCTGGATTCCGTAGAAAATGCAGCCGCAAGCAAGCCGAAGATCGACCGCTTTATTACCCGGTTCTCCAAGGTTTACACGCCCATCGTCGTAACTTTGGCTCTGGTAACCGCTATCCTGCCGTCTCTGGTGACCGGCAACTGGCATCAATGGATTTATACCGCAATTACGTTCCTGGTTATGAGCTGCCCCTGCGCCCTTGTACTCAGCGTACCGCTGGCATTCTTCTCCGGTATCGGCGCAGGCTCCAAGAAGGGTATCCTGTTCAAGGGTGGCGTGGCTATGGAGGCTCTGAGCAACCTGGGCGCTGTGGTTATGGATAAGACTGGTACTGTGACCGAGGGTAACTTCAAGCTTCAGAAGGTGGTTGCCACCGGAACTATTTCCGAGGATGAGCTGCTCCGCATCACCGCAAGCTGCGAACAGTTCTCTACCCACCCGATCGCAGCCAGCATCGTAGCGGCTGCACAGGAGAAGGGAGTCGCTCTGGAGAAGCCCGCTTTTCTGGAAGAAATCGCAGGCCACGGTATCTCCGCTTCTCTGGCTGCAGGTAAGGTGCTCTGCGGTAATCAGAAGCTGATGGATGAAAATGGGATAACTATGGACGCTGCCATCGACACTGGCTACGGCTCCGAGGTCTTCCTGGCTGTGGACGGCAAGCTGGCCGGATATCTGGTTATTTCCGATACCCTGAAGGCTGACGCGAAATCCGCCATTGCCCGTCTGAAGAAAATGGGTCTTCGCACTGTCATGCTGACCGGCGACGCCCAGGAGAGCGCTGAGGCGGTAGCGAAGATGGCCGGTATCGACGAGGTTCACGCAAAGCTTCTTCCCCAGGATAAGCTGAGTATCATGACCAGGCTCCGAGAGCTGAACGGCAATGTAATGTTCGTGGGCGACGGCATCAACGACGCTCCGGTTCTGGCCGGCGCTGACGTGGGCGCGGCTATGGGAAGCGGCGCAGACGCGGCTATCGAGGCAGCTGACGCGGTATTCATGACCTCCAGTATGGAGTCTGTACCCACCGCCATCTCCATCGCCCGCAGCACCAACCGTATTGCGGTTCAGAACGTGGTTTTCGCTCTGGTTATCAAGATCGCGGTTATGATTCTGGGTCTGGCCGGACACCCGAATATGTGGCTGGCTGTATTCGCCGATACGGGCGTGGCTATGTTGTGCGTGCTGAATTCTATCCGGATTCTCTATAAAAAGTAACACTACCAGAAACATAAACGAAACGACAGTCGATGAACTGTCGGGATAAAAAATAAATAGGTTGGAGGATGTTAGCTGATTTTTCGTAGGGACGAGCAGGCTAGGCAGCACCTGAAGGAGGCCCTGTTTTAGGCCGTAAGGCCGAGTTGGCCGGTCGGGTGCGTATAAGCCGCCTGCGAGGAGTAGAAAAATCTGCGTATCCTTCAACCTATTTATTTTTTATCCCGGCAGTGGGCTACCGTTTTACCATAAAAATTTTATTTTACATCTTTCATCGTCAATCCGATTCGTTTTTTCTGTAAATCTACGCTCAAGACTTTCACATCCACGATATCTCCCACACTCAGCACCTCCAGCGGGTGCTTAATATATCGATCGGTAATCTGTGAGATATGCACCAGACCATCCTGGTGAACGCCGATGTCCACAAATACGCCAAAGTCGATGACATTACGCACGGTTCCTTTCAGTATCATACCCGGCTTCAGATCCTTCATTTCCAATACATCCGTACGGAGAATGGGCTTCGGCATCTCATCGCGGGGATCCCGCCCCGGTTTTTCCAGTTCCTTGACGATATCTCGCAGAGTTAGCTCGCCGATTTCCAGCTTCTCTGCCAGATGCTTATAATCATGAATCTTCCCGGACAGGCCTTTAACGCCGCCCTTCTTCAAATCTTCTGTGGTGTAGCCCATGGTAGTCAGCAGCTTCTCGGCGCTGGCGTAGGACTCTGGGTGTACGCTGGTGGCGTCCAGAGGATTCTTGCCACCTGTGATGCGTAAGAAACCTGCACATTGTTCAAAGGCTTTGGGACCCAGCTTAGCCACCTTCAGAAGCTCTCTGCGGCTGCTAAAGCGACCATTTTCTTCCCGATAAGCTACGATATTTTTCGCCAGGGTTTTGTTAATACCGGACACATACTCCAGGAGCGGCGCAGAGGCCGTATTCAGGTCTACACCGACTTTATTTACACAATCTTCCACGACGCCGGACAAAGCCTCTCCCAGCTTCTTCTGGTTCATGTCGTGCTGATACTGACCGACGCCGATGGAGCGGGGATCGATCTTCACCAACTCTGCCAGCGGATCCTGCAAGCGGCGGGCGATGGACGCGGCGCTTCGCTGTCCCACGTCGAAATTGGGAAATTCCTCGGTGGCCAGCTTGCTGGCGGAATAGACGGACGCACCGGCCTCATTTACAATCACATAACGAACTGGCGTGGGCAGCTCCCTGATGAGCTCCACGATAACCTGCTCGGACTCCCGGGAGGCGGTTCCGTTACCCACGGATATCAGAGTAATGCCATACTTGGTAATCAGTTTTTTCAGGGTCGCTTTGGCCTCTGTCACCTTATTCTGGGGCGCAGTCGGATAAATGACCACCGTATCCAGCACCTTGCCGGTGGCGTCCACCACAGCCAGCTTACAGCCGGTACGGAAGGCCGGATCCCAGCCCAGCACCACCTGTCCCACAATGGGCGGCTGCATCAGAAGCTGCTTCAGATTCTTGCCAAAGACACTGATGGCTCCATCCTCCGCTTTCTCGGTCAGCTCATTTCTTATCTCACGCTCGATGGACGGCGCTATCAGACGGCTATAGCTATCCGCAATCACCGCTTTCAGCATCGGCGTCGTATGCGGATTGACCCGCACAATAACCTTCTTCTCCAGATAGCGTAAAATGCGCTCCTCCGGCGCTTCCACACGGACAGTCAGCACCTTCTCTGCCTCGCCCCGGTTCAGGGCCAGAATCCGGTGTCCGGCCACCTTTTTCACCGGTTCCTCATAATGGTAATACATCTCGTAGACGGTCTGAGCTTTCTCATCCTTGGCCTCGGACAGAAGCTGACCCTCGTCGAGGGTCGCCTTCCGGATATAAGCCCGGTAGTCTGCCTCATCAGAAATGGCCTCTGCCAGGATATCTCCGGCTCCGGCGATGGCGTCCGCTGTCGTCAGCACGCCCTTTTCCTCGGAAAGATATGCCACCGCCTCTTCCTCCAGTGGCTTTTTCGTCAACTGCAGACGAATCACATCCGCCAGACCGTCCAGACCTTTTTCCTTCGCAATGGTCGCCCGGGTACGCCGCTTGGGCCGGTACGGGCGGTACAGATCGTCCACGGCCACCAGGGTCTCTGCCGCCAGAATCTGCGTCTTCAACTCTTCCGTCAGCTTTCCCTGATCCTCGATGCTTCCCAGCACCTGATTTTTCTTATCCTCCAGACCGCGAAGGTACGTCAGACGCTCATGCAGATTTCGCAGCACCTCGTCGTTCAACGACCCCGTCGCTTCCTTTCTATATCTGGAAATAAATGGAATTGTATTTCCCTCGTCGATGAGCTTGACCGCGGCCTCTGCCTGCCAGCGTTGAACGCCCAGCTCCTCTGTCAGTTTCCTGATAATATCCATAAGAGTGTTCCTCCTGTCTCTCCTTGACCTTTTCCGGTCACGGCACTGCTCTTATTATACGAAAATCCTCCTTTCCCCGCAAGCCATAACTTGACCGCCTGTATCATTCTCCTGCTTGCGCCTTTTTCATGATTTTTCTTTTTCGGCCCGTATGTAAGATTTATTTGTCTTTCATTATCAGCTATGTTATCATGTTTAATTAGGAGGAATTTTTATGGACTATAATCATACCGAACAACCAAATATGAATTTTCAACAGCCACCTTTTAATCCTTATAGAAAAAAGCCGAACCGGATGGCGAATCTCTCTCTGATTCTCGGCGTTCTGACGCTCCTTTCGGTTATCAGCATTTATTTCATCTATATGGCTCTGCCTCTTGGCTGTATGAGTATCCTGTTCGCCCATCTGTCCAAAGGTGACAGCTACCGGCTTTCCCCAAAAGCTGTAGGCGGCATGACCGTTTCTATCCTTGCTATCCTGATTACTGTGGTAATTCTGGTACTCGGCTTCTATCTGGCCATTCAGCTTTTCGGTCTGGAGACGCTGATGGATCCGGATGCTTTGCAGAAAGCAATTTCCGACCTTTATAATCAGCTGCCCACACAGCTTCCGATGACAGGAGGTGGCTCCTTATGATGAAACCAAAGGAAATCCGCCGCCAGGCCCGTATGACCCTGCAGGGAAATTATTTCTTTGCAGTCAATTTAACCATCAGTCTGACCATATTTACCCTGGCACTGACCATCGTTTTGCAGAGTACCAGTCTTGGAGAATCACCGCTTCCTTTGAATCAGGCGCTGTTCTGGATCCTGAATCTGATTGTCATGATCCTGAATTCCCTCCTTACAATAGGACTGATCCGCTACCTTTATTCTCTTTGCAAAAAAGAACCCATCGTACAGCCCTGGCCCTTTCTCTATGCTTTCCGTAATCAGCCGGATACCTTTATCCTGACCTATCTGTTCCGCTACGCGGTATCTCTAGTCTGGTTCGCGCCTGCGCTGTACTGTTACCTGAAGCTTCCTTTGAGTATTGACATTGCAAATATGTCCGCAGAAGTCGTTCAGCTTCTGACTCATATGGCAGCCTATGCGGTTCTCGCCTGCATCCCGGCAGTACTGGTATCCATCCCCTGGTGCCTGACTGAATTTGTGCTGCTGGACGACCCATACTGCTCCGCCAAAGACGCGCTGCAAACCAGCCGCCGCCTGATGCAGGGTCAGTATTTCCGCATTCTGCGCCTGTGGCTGGGCTTCCTGCCTCTGTGCCTGCTGGGTATCGGTTCCATGGGCATCGGTTTTCTGTGGATACGTCCCTATTTCTATGTAAGTATGGGACATGTGTACCTGGAACTGCGCAGAGATGAACCGGAAGTATTGTAAAGATATTTTCCTACCTTTTACCAAAATACTTTTCTGAATCATACGTTATGTTCATGAGTGCAGATTTTTTCTTTTATCCAGATTTTTCTGAATCCAGATGAACGAAAAAGCTTCTGCACTCTATTTACTTTCTCTTCATTTCTCCTTTCTTTCGACTTTTCTGTTCTATACACCTTATTTCAAATATGCTATAATTAGCCTATCTTAACTAAAAGGAGCGTATTACAATGGAAATTACCAAAGATATCAGATACGTGGGCGTCAATGACCATGATGTGGATCTCTTCGAGGGTCAGTACGTGGTTCCGAACGGCATGGCCTACAATTCCTATGTCATCCTGGATGAGAAAATCGCCGTTATGGACACCGTAGACGCGCGTTTCGGACAGGAATGGCTGGATCAGATCGGCGCTCTTCTGGGCGACCGCCATCCGGATTACCTGATCGTACAGCACATGGAGCCGGATCATTCCGCCAATATCGCCAAATTTATGGAGCTTTATCAGGATACCACCGTCGTGTCAAGCGCAAAGGCCTTTGCCATGATGAAGCAGTTCTTTGGCACGGATTATGCTGACAGACAGGTTGTCATCAAAGAAGGCGACACGCTCTGTCTCGGCAAGCACACCCTGGCCTTCGTGGCCGCTCCCATGGTTCACTGGCCGGAAGTCATGGTGACCTACGATACCTGCGACAAAGTACTGTTCTCCGCCGACGGCTTCGGCAAATTCGGCGCTCTCGACGTGGATGAGGACTGGGCCTACGAGGCACGCCGCTACTACATCGGCATCGTGGGCAAATTCGGCGTACAGGTACAGAATCTGCTGAAGAAGGCCGCTACCCTGGATATTCAAATCATCTGCCCCCTGCACGGACCGGTGCTCACGGAAAATCTGGGCTACTATCTGAATCTCTACAACATCTGGTCATCCTACCAGCCGGAGGAGGACGGCGTCGTTATCGCCTATACCTCTGTCTATGGCCACACCAAAGAAGCGGTAGATCTGTTAGCTGATAAGCTCCGCGCCAAGGGCTGCCCCAACGTCATCCTTCACGATCTGGCCCGCGCCGATATGGCCGAGGCCGTCGAGGACGCATTCCGCTACAGTAAGCTGGTACTG
>OIXG01003442.1_pt1 | contig 10421 bp, 9 predicted proteins | sample 1587731 | NCBI WGS metagenome assembly OIXG01 (sample SAMEA3888908, study PRJEB22519) | human gut metagenome | biome: human gut; feature: human-associated habitat; material: faeces | place: Denmark | collected 2010
GGGCGATATCGTCCTTGGTCAGCATCTTGCGCATATCGGTGCGGCCGGAGGGGTCGCCGATCATGGTGGTGCCGCCGCCGATGAGGGCGATGGGCTTGTTGCCTGCCATCTGCAGACGCTTCATCAGGGTCAGGGCCATGAAGTGGCCGGCAGTCAGACTGTCGGCGGTGCAGTCAAAGCCGATGTAGAAGGTGGCCTTGCCGTTGTTGATGAGGTCGATGATCTCGTCATCGGTGATCTGAGCCACGAGGCCGCGGGCCTTGAGTTCTTCGTACAGAGTCATAAAAATTTCCTCCTGTTTGTCGGGCAGAGGGAAAATAAAACACCCCCTGCCAAAATAAATTTGGCAGAGGGCGATAAAATTCGCGGTACCACCTCTGTTTGCCGCCTCTTCACAGAGACGGCCTCACGAGTGCGCACCCCAGAGTAGAGTGACACTCCTGCGTTTGTAACGCTCGCACGCGGCACAGCCTACTATTCGTTCAGCCTGCGGCTCAGGGACGTATTTCGCCTGCGTCTCCGCAGCCCCTTTCACCAGCCGGGGCCTCTCTGGGCAGAGCGCATCAGGGTACTCGGTTCCCATCTTCGCCTTTCAACGAGATTCAGTTTAGCACATCCCTGCCGGAATGTCAAGCGCTGGCTTTTTTCTTATTTTTCTGCGTTCCGGCCTAGCATTTCTCGGGCATTGGCCAGCGAAAGCTCTGTGACATGGTCGCCGGAGATGAGGCGGGCCAGCGCCTCTACACGGCCATTCTCGTCCAGCGGGTGTATCTCAGTATAGGTACGCTCGTTCGTGATATTTTTCTGAATGAGCAGATGGCAGTCGGCCAGAGCAGCGATCTGCGCCGTATGAGTGATGCAGAGGATCTGATGGCCCTCGGCGCTCTGACGCAGTACCTCGCCGATACGGCTGGCTGCTTTGCCCGATACGCCGCTGTCGATCTCGTCGTAAATAACGGTCGGCACGGCGTCTTTATCAGCCATTGCGTTTTTAATGGCAAGGGTAATACGGCTCAACTCACCGCCCGAGGCGATCTTTGCCAGAGGCTTCGGAGCTTCGCCGGGGTTTGTGGAGATATAGAACTCGATGCTGTCCTGCCCATGGCTGGCCAGCGGGCCGCGCGAATGGCGAAGCGTCATCCGCACACCCGGCATGTTCAGGAAGTCCAGCGTGCCAGAGATACGCTTGTTCAGCTCATCAAAAGCTTTCAGACGGGTCTGGGTCAGAGCTTCGGCCTTTTCCCGCGCGAGGATGTAAAGGCGGCGCTGCTCTTTCTGCAAGTGCTCTACCCTCTCCTGCGAGGACTGTATCATCTCAAGTTCTTTCCGTGCCCGTTCGCCAAAGGCGAGGATGTCCTCTACGGTGTCTCCGTACTTCCGCCGGAGCTTATAGATAAGGTCGATGCGCTGCTCGATCTCGTCCAGCTCTGCGTCGTTGGTGTCGTAGGCGTCCAGACGGCCAATGAGGTCTGCGGCGACATCCTTCGCGGCGTAATAAAGGTCGAGCAGCTGGCCCGCACCGGCAGACAGCTCTCCGTCGAGCTGTGCCGCTGCGTCCACAGCGTTGGAGGCTTCGCCCAGAAGGTCAACAGCCCCCGGGGCCTCGTCGCCGCCGGAGAGCAGCGCATAACACTGTGCGATACGGTCCCGGATGGTGGAAGCATTTGCCAGCACTTTGCGGCGGCTTTCCAGCGTCTGCTCCTCCCCTGCCGTCAGGCCGGCATCGTCGATCTCCTGCACCTGATAGCTCAGCAGATCGATACGGCGCTGCTTTTCGCTCTCGTCGGTTATCATGGCGTCCAGCGTCTTTTTGACGCCGACCAGTTCCCGGTAGATAGCATAATACGCCTGATATTCAGCACTGTTCTGGGCGTAAGCATCCAGAATGCCTTCATGACGGGCCGGGTTCAGCAGACCCACGGAGTCGTGCTGACCGTTGATGTTGATAAGCCCGCCGCACAGCTCCCGCAGGACGGCGGCAGTGGCCGGCATCCCGTTGATACGGCAGGTGCTCTTGCCCTCGGCGGTGATCTCACGGCTGAGCAGCAGGGCCTCCGAGCGCTCATAGCCTGCCTTTTCGAGGCTGTCGAGAACAGCAGGCGGCACGTCCTCGAACGCGGCCCGGATGACGGCCTTAGCCGCGCCGGTGCGCACAAGATCCTTGGAAGTGCGGTTGCCCAGAATGGCGTTGATGGAGTCGATGAGGATGGATTTACCTGCGCCCGTCTCACCGGTCAGGACGTTGAGGCCCTTTTCGAAATGGACGTTTGCTTTCTGGATAACTGCAACATTTTCGATTTGCAGGCTGCTCAGCATAGTTTCACTCCCGCGTTTATTTCTGCCCGATATGACGGGTCAGTTCCGAACAGATGGTCTTTGCGTCCCGCTCCGAACGGGCTACGATAAGGAATGTATCGTCGCCGGAAAGCGTACCGACGACATTCTTCCATTTCAAGGCGTCGAACACCTCACAGGCAGCGTTCGCCATGCCGGAGTAGCATTTCACCAGCACGACATGTCCGGCAAAATCCACCCCCAGCACCGACTCGTGGAATATCGTCTCGAACCGGCCCTGCATCTTGGGGTTGAGGCTTTCGTTGTGACTGGAAACATAACGGTAGCCGTCGGCGGTGGCAGCTTTGACGAGGCACAGCTCCCGGATGTCCCTGGAAATGGTAGCCTGTGTCACCTCGAAGCCCTCCTGGCGCAGATGCTCGAGAAGTACCTCCTGTCGGCTGATGGGATGTTCCTGAATGAGGCGGAGGATCGTCTGCTGACGTTCCGTCTTGCCTTTTGCCTCAGCTGGATTGTTTCGGCCCATATTCCTTGCCTCCTCTTGTTATTATCTCCGGCTGCGCAGCTTCTGGTCGATGGCCTGAAACTGGTCCGCCCTGCTGAAGGTGACGAGCTGTACGATCTGGTCGGAGAGGCGTATCTCCGCCGTCGAGCCGGCACTGAGCGGATATTCCGCTGCGCCGTCGCAGCTCAGGAACACTTCGTTGTCGATGACCTGCCCCACACAGATGTTTATTTTGCGCTCCTGAGCAAAGACCATCGCAGGGCTGGTCAAACTGTGGGGACAGATGGGAGTGACGACGATGCCCTTGGTCTGCGAGTCCAAGATCGGCCCGCCGGCCGCCAGAGAATAGGCTGTGGAGCCTGTAGGGGTCGCCACGATGACGCCGTCACCACGGTAATGCTCTACGAGGATGTCGTCGCAGTAGATGCTGAAGTCGATGGCCTGCTGCAGGCGGCCTTTCGTCACGACCACATCATTGAGGGCATGGCCTTCCCAGCCATCCTCGCCCAGCACCCGCACATAGAGCAGCATCCGGCTGTCCAGCATATATTCTCCCCGCACCAGAGCGGCAAGTTTTTCTTCCATTTCATCCACCTCACAGGTAGCGAGGAAGCCGCAGCGTCCGATGTTAATGCCAAGAATGGGTTTTTGATATTGCAGCGTAAAATTTGCCTCATGCAGGATGGTACCATCACCACCGATGGTCAGGATGACATCGGTGCGCGGAAGACATTCTTCCAAAGGAAGGTACTGTACACCTTCCACATAGCAGGACTCTTTCAGGTCATCCCGCATCAGAACGACAGCTTCCTGCATCAGCAGGAGCTGCGCTGCCCGGCGGGCGGTGTCAGCAGCCTGTTCCTTTCCGGGGTTTGGCGAAATGTAAACAGTCATAGGGCGGTTTATTCCTCCGTCTCCCAGCAGATTTACTTGTCCAGAGAGCTGTGGCTTGCCGCTACGACCTGCTCGGCAACAGAATCATCCAGCACACCGGGCTGTTCGCTCTTCTGGACGAACATCAGGTACTCAATGTTGCCCTCAGGGCCTTTGACGGGGCTGAAATCCAGTCCGCGCACGACGAAACCGTTTGCAGCGGCATAGCCCATCGCATTGTGGAGAACTTCGCGGTGGGTGGCAGGGTCGCGGACGACACCGTTTTTGCCCACCTTCTCGCGGCCAGCCTCAAACTGAGGCTTGACGAGGCAGACGCCCATTGCGTCGGGCGTCGTGATGGCCTGCGCCACCGGGAAGATATGATGCAGCGAGATAAACGATACGTCCACGCTGAAAAATTCAACAGGCTCTGCCAGCATGTCCAGCGTGACATTGCGGATATTGGTGCGCTCCATGTTGACGACGCGCTCGTCAGTGCGCAGGCTCCATGCCAGCTGACCGTAGCCGACGTCCACGGCATAGACCTTGACTGCACCGTTCTGCAGCATACAATCGGTAAAGCCGCCGGTGGATGCACCAATGTCCATACAGACCTTGCCGTTCGGCGTCAGAGGAAAGCACTGCATTGCCTTTTCCAGTTTGAGGCCGCCGCGGCTGACATAGCCGATGTCATGGCCGCGCACCTCGACCTTGGCGTCTTCCTTTATCATCTCGCCGGCCTTGTCCACCTTCTGCTCGTTGACAAAAACGACACCGGCCATGATGAGGGCTTTGGCGCGCTCACGACTCTGGATCATGCCGTGCTGCACCAGATATTGGTCCAAACGAATTTTCAAAGTGTTTTCTCTCCTTTCGGGTCCGCTTCCCGCACAGCCTCGGCCAGATGTGCGGCATCCAGCCCGGTTGCCTGTTTGATTTGAGGCACCGTCGCGTGAGGCAGGCACAGCTTCTTCACGGCACGGTGGATATACCGGCCCTGCCAGCCAGCATCCTGCAGGGCGCGGGCAAGGTGTTCGCCGATGCCGCCGCAGGCCACGCACTCTTCGGCCATCAGAACGACGGGATAGGCTGAAAGGTCACGAATTAATTCTTCCTCAAACGGGAAGATGCGCACCAGCTTATAAACATCGCAGGAGATGCCCTCTCTGGCCAGCAGCTCTGCGGCAGTGAGAACATCTTCTACCTCATCGGCGTAGCTCACCAGTGCGGCCTTTGCACCCGGCGCGGAGATGAGCTTGTCGTATTCTTTGCCCGAGCAGCCGTATTTTGCCAGAGCTTTGCTCTCTCCGCCGCGGGGGTAACGGATGGCCCGGGGACCCTGCATCTCATGGCTCAGCAGGATGGGAAGCCAATGCCGCAGTTCTTCGTAGTTTGAAGGCGAATAGATGGGCATTCCGGTCTGGCTGAGAAAAGCCGGGTCGTAGATGCCCTGGTGTGTCTCACCGTCTCCGGGGACGAAACCTGCACGGTCCACCGCGAAGACGACATTTTCATGCAGAAGGTTGACGTCATGGATGATCTGGTCGTAGCTGCGCTGCAGGAAGGTCGAATAAATGCAGACCACCGGCAGCATCCCCTTGCTGGCCAGACCAGCTGCAAAGGTCACGGCATGCTGTTCGGCCATGCCGACATCGAAGAAGCGTTCCGGATGGGCATGACTGAAAAACTGCAGACCTGTGCCATATTTCATGGCGGCAGTAATGGCACAGAGGGTCTTGTCTGTGTTTCCGGCGGCGCTGAGCGTCCGGCCAAAGGCATTTGAAAACGACTCTGCCGGAGCGACCTCGGGGTCAGGGATGCCGGTCAGGTCGAACTTGGAAACGCCATGGTAATTGCCGGGGTTCGATTCAGCGGGCGCATAGCCCTTGCCCTTTTTCGTCACGACATGGAGCAATGTCGGCCCGGGCTGAGCACAGACAGTCTGGAAAATGCGTTCCAGTTCCGGCTCGTCGTGGCCGTCGATGAGTCCAAAATAGTGAAACCCCATATCCTCGAACATCGTGGAATGGTACATGGCCCGGCGAATTGCTTTTTTGCTGTTCTGAAGAGCGCTTTTGATGGGCGCTCCGATGACAGGCACACCGTTCAGGAAACTGTTGACATTTTCCTTGGCCGTAAAATAGCCGTTTGTGGTGCGCAGATGGCCCAGATAGCTTGCCAACGCACCGACATTATGGGAAATGGACATTTTATTATCGTTAAGGATGACTAGGAGATTGTCCAGCTTTCCGATATTGTTCATCCCCTCGTAGACCATGCCGCCGGTGAACGCACCGTCGCCGATGATGGCCACCACATGGCCCGGCTCCCCTTTCAGCTTTTTGGCCCATGCGATGCCGATGGCAACAGAAAGAGCCGTATTGCCGTGTCCGGCGATAAAAGCGTCATGGGCGCTCTCATTGGGATTCGGAAAGCCCGAAAGTCCGTCCAGCTGCCGCAAGGTGCCAAAGCGCTTATACCGCCCGGTCAGGAGCTTATGGGTGTAGCACTGATGTCCTACGTCAAACACGAAAGCGTCCTGAGGGGTCTCAAAGACACGATGAAGTGCTACCGTCAACTCGACCGCGCCGAGATTGGAAGCAAGATGTCCGCCTGTTTTGGATACGCTGTCCAGAAGAAACTGACGGATCTCGCCGCAGAGCTGCTGGATCTGCGTGCTGCTCAAGCGCTTCAGGTCACGAGGCTGTGAAATATTCTGAAGCAATGAAGGATGCATAAAATGACCGTCCTCCTCACATTTCAAATTCCTGATGTTTTTTACTTAGACAAGGTGCATGGGATACAGGCAGCCGACCACGATGCCGACGACCATGCCGGCCATGACCTGCAGGGGCGTATGGCCGACCATCTCCTTCAGATGCATATTCTGCAAAAACGGAGAGTTCTTTTCGCTGATGTCGATCCACTCTTCGATCATCTGGTTGAGCACTTTGGCCTGCTCGCCCGTCTCGTGGCGCACACCCATTGCATCGTGCATGGTGATGATGGCGACCACACTGGCCACAGCAAAAATAGCCGAACTGACTCCCTCGCTGCGGGCTGCGGCAATGACCATCGCGCAGACTGTCGCGCTGTGGGCACTGGGCATACCGCCGTCGCCCCACATCCTCTCGAGCTGGAACTTGCCCAGCAGGATAAAGTTGATGATGGTCTTGAGCACCTGTGCAACGAACCAGCCCACGATGGAAACAGTCAATATCTCGTTGACCGAGAACAATTCTTTGATAAATTGCATAGTTTGTTCACCTTCTTGAATTTTATCGCAATCCCACAGCCGACGTCTCAAAAGCAGCGCATTTGCGATATGTAGTCCTGTGCGATTTCTGAGACGATTTCGGCGCAGAATGCGACCGGCTCAGCTGCGGCGGTTCAGCAGTGTGCGGGCCAGCTGCTCCAAAAACGCACTCTTTTCGCCGAATGCGTCGCGCAGCGCTGTGCAGGTCTCGTCATTCAGCTTTTCCGCCAGCTGCATGGCACCGTCAACGCCGAACAGGGTGACAAAAGTCGTTTTGCCATTTTCGCTGTCGCTGCCAATGGGTTTGCCCAGCTGCTCGGCGGTTCCGGTCACGTCCAGCACATCGTCCACGACCTGGAACACGAGACCGATGCCATAAGCATATGCTTCCAGCGCCTTACGCTGAACCTCATCGGCCTGTGCTGCAGCACCGCCCATCTGGATGGCTGCATTGATGAGTGCACCGGTCTTGTTGCGGTGGATGAGACGGAGCTGTTCCTCGGTAGCGGCAAGCGCCTCATATTTCAAATCGAGTTCCTGACCGTACACCATGCCTCGGCTGCCTGCACCTGCGCCCAGCGCCTGTGCCGCGTGGACACAGACAGAAGCGGGAGCAGGCGCACCGGCGACTGCCTCAAAAGCCTCGGTCAGCAGGACGTCACCGGCCAGCATCGCGGTGGATTCGCCGAATGCCTTGTGGCAGGAGGGCTTGCCGCGGCGCATATCGTCGTTATCCATGCAGGGCAGGTCATCATGGATGAGCGAATAGCAGTGCAGCATCTCGACTGCGGCTGCAAACTGCTCAGCTGCCTCGGCATTGCCGTGGAGCATATCACACACGGCCAGCACCAGCACAGCGCGAATACGCTTGCCGCCGCCCAGCAGGCTGTAGCGCGCTGCGCGGCAGACGTCAGATTCCTCAGGCAGATAGCGTTCACACGCCTGGCTCAATGCCTTTTCAGCACGGGCCAGATATTCGTCATACTGCTTTTTATACTCTGCGCTCTCCATAATGGTTCCTCCCTGCAAACTGTTTGCTTTTATTCTTCTGTTTCGGGTCCTGCCTTTTCGCTGCGGGAAGCATCGATCTCTTCCATTTGAAGCGATGCTTTTTCCAGCGCAGCATGGCAGTATTCCATCAGCGAAGCCGCTTCTGCATAGAGCTTGACCGACTCAGAAAGGGTCGTCTCTTCGCTCTGCATCTGGCTCAGGATGGTTTCCAGACGGGCCATGCCGTCTTCAAAGCTTTTGGGTGCTCTCATTCAGTTCCTCCACGGACGTGACCGTACATTCTGCTGTGTGCGCTGCACCGCGCAGGGTGAGCTTATCACCGGTTGCAAGAACATCTGCACTGCACAGCCTGCCTTTGCTGTCATATACCATCGCATAGCCGCGCCCCAGTACCCGGTAGGGGCTGAGCGAGTCGGCCAGTGCTGCGGCGTGGCGCAGCTGCGCCTGCCGCTTCTGAATACAGCTCTGCGCAGCCGCCTCGAGTTCTTTCTGCACTGCGGCAAGCTCTGCCTGCCCACCGGTCAGTTTCCGACGGGTCATGTCATAGGAAAGCTGCTGCTCAGCCATCATCAGACGGCCAGACGCTGCATCCAGACGGCGCTGCATCGCGCTCTGGCAGCCCTGTTCCAGCTGGGACAGGGCCCGCAGAAGCTCTGCACGATCCGGCACGGCTAATTCTGCCGCAGCCGATGGGGTCGGCGCACGGCGGTCAGCCACAAAGTCTAAAATGGTAAAGTCTATCTCATGCCCAATAGCACTGATAAGCGGCACTTTGCAGCGGTAAGCTGCCCGGGCGATGACCTCGGCGTTGAAGACCCAGAGGTCTTCCCTGCTGCCGCCGCCCCGGGCTACGATAATTTCGTCTACCCGACCGCTTTTGTCCAGCGTTCCGATGGCATCTGCGACCTGCTGCGCCGCCTCAAAGCCCTGCACATTGACCGGGCAGAGCAGGAGTTTCGCCGCAGGCCAGCGCCGACCAATGACATTGCGAATGTCCTGCAATGCCGCGCCGGTCTTGCTGGTGACGACGCCGATGCATTTGGGATACGTGGGCAGCGGCTTTTTGTGCTCTACCGCAAAAAGTCCCTCCTGCTCGAGTTTGGCTTTCAGCTGCTCGAAAGCAAGCTGCGCCGCACCAATGCCGTCCGGGAACATCTCGTTGACATAGATCTGGAACGCTCCGTCCCGCTCATAAAGAGTAGCACGACATCGCACGACTACCTTCATGCCCTCTTCCGGGCGGAAGCCCAGCCGCCGCGCATCTGAGCGGAACATCACCGCTTTGACACTGGCGCTGGCGTCCCGGAGAGAAAAATAACAGTGGCCGCTGCGGGCGTTCTGTACGAAGTTTGCGATCTCGCCCCGCAGCGCCAAATCGAACAGGATGTCATTTGCATCCAGCAGCGTCTTGACATACTGGTTCAGGGCCGAGACGGTGATCACTTCAGCCATAGCCCGGCCTCCCGTGCGGCGAGGATAGATACGCCGATGGCGTTGTCACTGGAATACTGGCCGGGTACGAAATACACCTGCGGGAGACGCTGCTGCACCCAGCTGCGAATGATGTCACTGCTCATCACGCCGCCTGCACAGACCACAGCAAGCCCGGGATATTCCTTCTGAGCCGCTTTGGTCATCTTGACCACGGTATCTGCCACGCAGAGCAGGCAGTACTTACAGACATAGGCAGGGCTTTTGCCAGCTGTCAACAAAGCATTGCACTGGTTTTCCAGCCCGGAAAGGCTGCATTCCATGCCTCGGACACTGGATTTCGGTTTTATCGTCACATCACATTCTGCGGCCAGACGAGAGACATCGACGCCAGCCGGGAATCCAAAGCCCAGCTTGACGCCCACACGGTCCACGGCCTGTCCGGCGTAGAGGTCGGAGCTGGTCCCCAGCGTCTCGATATGCTTCACTTCATCGCAAAGGAGCAGGTCAGTCGTGCCGCCGGAAATATGGAACAGCAGTGTTTTCTCGCGGAAGAACTCTTCACCCTTGGCCGCAAACAGTGCCGCCGCCGCATGGCCCTGCTGATGGGTCGTGCGGACGAGCGGGATGCCCCGGGCCAGCGCGAACGCCTCGGCAGCGCTGACGCCCGCCAGGAAACAGGGCATATAACTGCCCTCTACCGGACGGGGCTTTTCCGACACGCCTACGGCACTGATTTTGGTCAAATCGAATTCACCGCTCAGTTCTTTCAGCATCTCAGGCAGAGCGGCTGTGTGGTGAAAAAGGGCGTCGCTCTGGCGCAGCCCAAGCTGGCCCTCCTTCACCGGAAGAAAACGCTTTTTTGCGCAAACAACCTCTCCGGCTGTATCAAAGACAGCCAGAGAGGTTGCATAATTGCTGGTGTCGATGCCCAGCGTATAGCTGCTCACAGCTGCTCAGGCTCTGCGTCCAGACCCTGCTCGCGTGCCACCGTACCCAGCAGACCGTTGACGAACTGATAATCCTCGTCTGCGCCATACTTTTTGGTCA
>OIXG01003443.1_pt1 | contig 10421 bp, 6 predicted proteins | sample 1587731 | NCBI WGS metagenome assembly OIXG01 (sample SAMEA3888908, study PRJEB22519) | human gut metagenome | biome: human gut; feature: human-associated habitat; material: faeces | place: Denmark | collected 2010
CCCAAAGCATAGAAGCGGCCGAACAATGCCGCCGGACAGACCTCCCGGAAATCGTCCCGGCACAAAAGCTGGAAGATGTCCTTTCCGGCTGGAACAGTCAGAGAACGTTGTTTTTTATGGATGAAACCCGAAACTGCCAAGATTTTTTTTCCGTCTTAAAAGAAAATCCTGCCTCTAAGGCAGCCGTCCTAATCGGCCCCGAAGGCGGATTTTCTCCTGAAGAATTAAACTTATTACGCAACTTACCTTTTGCCAGAGGCGCAGCTTTAGGGCCGAGAATACTCCGGGCCGAAACCGCTGTTGCCGCGGCTTTGTCCTGCTGGCAAATGATTTCCGGAGACTGGAGCGACAAATGAAAATACTGATTGCCGATGACCACGAACTTTTTCTCAAAGGACTGGAATTTATTTTAAACGAAAATTTTCAGCATCCTGAAATTACCACCGCTCAGAGCTATACGGATATTTTTTCCATTTTGGAGCAAAAGCAGGATTTTGACCTGATTATCACAGACTTGGCTATGCCCGGCGCTGCCTGGCTGCCGGCACTGACCAAGATTCACACTTTGGTTCCGGACACGCCTATTACGGTCATCTCTGCCGTTTTTGATAAAGAAATTCTCCAACAGACGCTTGATATCGGCGTTGCCGGATATATCCCCAAAACAGCGTCAAACAACCTGATTGTCAGCGCTATCAATCTGGTTTTGGCCGGCGGCATATACATTCCCCATGAACTGCTTTATTCTACCAAGCTTGAACCTGCCCATAACGAAAGCAAGCAAAAAGAATACTACTCGCCGCTGAAAACGCTTGAAAAATTTGCCGAAAACACCCTTGATGCACCGCAAAAAGGCCTGACGGAGCGTCAGATAGATATAGTTAAATGTATCGCTGAAGGACTCTCCAACAAGCAAATTGCCTATAAACTGCATCTCAAAGAAGGAACCATCAAAGTGCATATTACCATAATTTTAAAGGTTCTGAACGTTAAGAACCGTACCTCCGCCGTAATTGAAGCAGCCAAACGCGGCTATATTTCAGATAATATGTCTGACAACGGATAAATTAAGAGGACGCCATGGCTAAAACAGCAAAAAACATCCTGCCCGCCTATCTCACTGATATATATGGTTGGCTGTATCTGAATCCGAAACTTTATAACCTTCTAGATAATGCGTTCCTGTTAAATTTTCTAACTTTGGGATACCACAGCCTTTTGACCGAAGAAGTAAAAAAGGAAATCTCTCCTCATTCGCATATCCTCCAAATCGGAGCAACACTCGGCGGACAAATAGAAAAAGCATATTCCGGCCTGGGCATGCTCGGTTCATATACCATTGTGGACATTCTGCCGGACATTCTTGAAAACTGCCGGGAAAAGCAAAAAATCCCCGCTTCATTGGCTTTTTCTGGTCCTATATGTTGATTAAAATTATTTCGCACTGTGGATTATAGTCCACCAACGCATTGAGCGCACCATTCGTTCCTCTGTCTACAACAATATTTTGTTTGACAAGAATTCCGAGTTGTTGGTCTTCCTCCATGCCTGTAGACACAAAAGTGCCCCTTGCGGTTCGAAGCCCGCAAGAGGCACTTTTGCAGTTATACCTTAATCATCAACCAACACCGAGGACTTGCCTCATTCCCCTTCCGATTGACTGCCAAACACAGTGATAGATATGCCAGTAATATGATTAAATCTTATAGTTTTGGTCAATCTGTCGATTGCGATCAAGCGCATAATGTGTTTTAGAATTAGGAGTTTACGTTCATCTCGTAGACATCAGCGATTGCCACTGCGTTTTTTCAGGTAGAGTGCAACGATAAAGCCACCCACGGCCAAGCAAGCCAGAATCGACAGCACTTCATAAGGGAAGTTATCGCTCGTCTGAGGAATCGCGCTTGTTGCTCCGCTGCCAGATGCCGCTGCACTGCCGTCATTCGGCTTTGCAGTAGGCGCAGCACCCCAAGTGCCGTTTGCAATTCCTCCCGCAATATCGGGATGTTCATCCTTCACAGTATCAGCAGGTTTCTGTACCGGCTTCACAGTATCAGCAGGTTTCTGTACCGGTGCCGCAGGTTTGGTCTGGGCAGTATTTACAGCATTCCGCACTGCATCAAGGGCGGCTTTCAAGTCTTCAGCACTTGCGCGGCCTGCGATAGCAGCTTCCGCATCAGAAATTGCCTGGCGGATAGCGTCCGCGCTCTCCACAGTATACTTGCTCAGGTCAAGTTGCTTGGTTTCTTCAACCAAAGCATTCAACTCGGTGGCATCGCCAGCCTTTACCAATGCCGCCGCTGCGGCCTGCAACGTCCGTGCTGCTGCATCTACAGCCTCCTGGGTAGCGTTTTCATTGGCGGCGACCGTCTTTGCGGCCTCCAATGCATCGGCAACCAATTTCCAGGATTTTGCAGTATGAGCGTTCGCATCCATGGCCTCCACCTTGGAGATCATATCATCAATTGCAGTCATATCTGCTCGGAGCGCCAGTGCCTCGTAAGCAGCTTCCAGATTTGTATAAGCAGCTTCGATCTCATCGGCGGTTGCATCACGGTTGGCGGCGACCTTCTCAGCTTCTGCCAAAGCCTGGGCAAGGGCAGCCCAAGAATCAGGCTGATACCTGCTTTCATCCAGTTCCTTGATGCTGTTGATGGCCGCGACCAGGTTCGAGTTGTCAGCACGCTTCACAAGGCTTTCCATGGCGTCCTGCAGAGCGTCAGCTGCATGGTTGACAGTCACCTGGTTTGCATCCTCAGCGGCAGAGATGCTCTGCGCTTCGGCCAGCGCAGTTGCAAACGCTGCCCAGCTGGTGGTCGTGTAATCGTCTTCCACCCGGGCGGAAGCCTGCTCGATCAGCTGATTCAGAATGGTCTTGTCCACAACAGGCTCGGTGGGCTTGGCCGTAGCGTACAGTTCGGCCTCGTAGATGCGGACGCAGGCAGCCCAACCGGTGGTATCGGTACGGCTGACATTCAGCTTGAAGATCCGTCCGGTCGCATCGCCCAGATCATTGGTGGTAACATTGGCCGCGTTATCGGTGGTCTTGGCACACTCTGTCCAGTTCGCAGCGTCTGCCAGCACATCGTTCCGTTCCTCGGCCTCCATGGCCAGCAGTTTGTCCACGTTGACCTTTTCTTCGTTCAGCACATAGAACTCGTAATTGGCAGTGTTCATGCTGCCGTTGCCGGCCGTCGGCGTTTCCGCCACGCCGACGTGGGAGACGACCAGCTGCCGGACGTTGCGTTCTTCGCCAATGTCAAAGGCGACCCACAGGTTGCTGCCATCCTCGCACCATTTGCCGGTATCGGGTTTTTCCTTGTCGCCGTCAAACAGCTTTTCGGGGCCCTGGGCAGTGCCCAGTTTTTTGCCGTTGTAGCCAACGATGGTCGCATTCTGGGACACCAGTTCCAGCTCGCCCACAGGCTCGGTGACGGTCACGGCAGCGCTGCCGGAAACCTTCGGATCCTGAACCGAGGTCGCAACAACGGTCAGCTGCTCTGCGGTCTCGTCCTCCGCAACGGTCAGCAGGCCGGTCTCGTCGATCTCAGTCGCCTCAGAGACCGCGCCGTCCACGCTCCAAGTCACAGAATGGTCGGTGATATTCTCGCCGTTGACCATAGCTGCAAACTGCTTGGTTGCGCCCTTCTCCACAGATGCAGTAGCGGGCGATACCGTAACAGATGTAACGATTGGCTCAACAGAACCGCTCTGCAGGGTAACATTCACATCGTAGGTCTGGCCTTCGGTCACGACCAGGCGCTTCACAACCGTGTCGTTGATCAGGTAGCCTGCAGGAACATTTTCGCACTTAATGGTGTACGTCCCCAATACAACCTCAGCAGGTTCGCCGGTAGTCACAGTATAGACCTTTTCGTTGTTGCTGTTGTAAACGCCATAAGTAACGCCGGTCAGTTTCTCGCCCTTGGCATTGGTCGCCACCAAGTTCAAGAAAGCGGTCGGTTCCGGGAATGCGGGGATTTCGACAGTATACTTATCAGAGATCAGCTTACTGACGCGTTTTACTTGCAGGGTGAGTTCACTGCCCGCACGCGGGACCCGAATGCCACGGATAATTACCGAGGTTTCGCCAGCAGCCACCGGGAGAGAGGCTTTGGTGTATTCACCAGAGTCGTTCTCGTAAACGTAGACCACATCGCCTTCACTCAGGCCATTCACCGTAAGAGAAATATAGATGTCGCCACCGTTGGAAGAGCTAAGCGAGCCAGGCTGTGAATAAGCTTTCGCTGTAACATCCTTTGCCGCCTCAGATTTTGCGGCATTTTCCGCCTCAAAGCTCGCGCTCAGCTTGATGCTTTCTGCGGAACCTGTGGCGGTGGTGGTGTAGTAAATACGTCCGGCTTCTTGCGTGCCAAAGTTAAGGCCGGTGATAGTGACAGTGCCGCTTTCTGCAACCGCCTCTCCGATCTTGTTATACTCGCTGCCGGATTTGGTGTAGACCGTGACAGTCTGGCCCGCAGGCACGTTCTTCAGTGTGAAGGTATCATTGGCGCCCGTGCCATTCTCTGCGGCGGCAAACTGGATGGACACCGGCTCCGTCTGGGGGAACTCGGCGGTCTCGAACATCTGCCATTCATAAATGCGGATACCGCCCCAGGGGGAAGTTCCATCATCATAAATGCACAGTCTCCATTCCTGTGCAGTCACCGGTTCGTCCAGCAAGACATCCGTTACAGCGGCGGTGTTGTGCTGGATGCGCTTTGCCTGTACCCACCAGCCAGACGCATTCTTATACTCCAGAGCAAAGTCGACGGTGTTCATCAACACATCCTCGCCACCGTACTGGGCATGTTCTACGCGCCAGCGGCGGACCGTCACCTCACGACCAATGTCAATGTCCATATATCCGGTCTCCGCATTGGTAACACACCATTTGGAACCATTCAGGGAGGTCCCGTCAATGGCCTTGGAGGCAGGCTCGCTCTCATTCTGGCCAGAATATCCGGTTACCGTCGCCCCCAGGCAGACGTTTTCGAATTCTTTTGGTTCGTAGACTTCAGAGTCCTCATTGCTATACAGCCAGTCGATTATCAGTTCGGTGCCTTCACCGCGTACACCGTTGGCATTAACGGGGACGACTTTCAGCGTCACGTCGTCTTCGTCAAAATCACGAACCAGGGTAGGTAGGTAGAAGGCCGTGTTGGGGGTCTCCATGATCAGATTAGAAGTCCCGTTCGCGTTGACCTTGTAGATCTCATAGGAAACAGCGCCGTCCACAGCATCCCAGTAAATACGTGCTTCCGCATCATAGGCGTTGTGATACAGGATCTCGTCCAGCGCCACAGAAGTAGGACCGGACAGCGCCGCGCGATCCTGATCCAAAATGGCAAGCTGGCCCAGGTTGATGTGGTAGTCGGACACAGCAGTATCGCTTTCCACCTTTAAACCAATGGCATACAAAGTCTTGCCGGCATGATCAGAAATATCTACCACCGTGGTGGTCCAGGTATCAGCCTCACTGGCAGTCAAATCGTAAGCGACTGTTTCGCATTCCTCATAGCTGGCAGTACTGTCATCGCCATAATAGGCAACCAACCTGGCCTTGCCATCATCGTTCTTGGCCGTCAGGCTCAGTGTCATGCCATCGGTCACTGCGACATCGGTGCTGTACAGCATGATGTCGTTTGCCTTGTTGGCATCCAGATCACCATAGAACTGAATGGAAGTGCCGCCGTTATAGGCGTCAGTGAAGTCATAGCCGCCATCAAGCTTCGAGCCGTCAGAATCGATGATCCAGGTCCAGGTGGGCATAACGTCCTGCACGGACTGGTAACTCCACTCGTTGTCACGGGAGAGTTCACCATTCACATAATAACCAACACCGTGGCCGGAATTAAAACTGGTTACGAACGGTGTGCTGAGGATCGGCGTCTTGTCGGCGAAGAATCGGGACATACCCAGCCAAGTGGGTGAGGAAACATTAGCCACTTCTACCCGCGGATCTGAAGCAGAATTGACATAGAAGTCTTGTTCAACCTCGTGGAACTGCGCTCCGTTTGCAGAGTTACCTAACGTGGAGTTGGGGCAATACAGCGCGATGGATAGCTTTAGCTTGCCATCCTCGTCCACGAGCAGTTCATCACGGAAAGGCGTGTTCATGCCGTTTTGCTGTACATCCAAGCCCGCATAAGCATCGAAGGGGCTGCGGTTAATAGAGTTCATCGTGCTGACTGTAGTAGAAATCTGCCCTGTATACCAGTTGTAGTTCATAAAGAACTCATTGATTCCCACAGAGCCATCATCGCTACGCTCCATCCAACGCTGGTTCGAGCTATTAACCGCGTTCTGGTAAGATACGCCGCCGGAAGGCAGCATCGAGTCGTACCAGCTAATCAAGATGTCGGGGCACTTGGCGCGCATGTAGCGGATCATCTCATCCAACCTGGATGCAATCTCTGCACTGCAGCCAAAGGATTCCTGGTTGAAGAAGTATCCATCAAAACCATAGTAATCCATCACTTCCAGTAGCTTATCTGCCACGGGGAAACTGCCATCTTCCGCCTTTTGGCAGAAAGCGTCAACTTCCTCCGCATAGCCCGAGCCAGATCCCCAAGGGAAGCCCAGTGTAGCAACGACCGGCACACCGTTGGTGTGGGCAGCGTCAGTAAATTCGCCGGTGGGGCAGCAGATCAGGCCCTCCTCAGAACCGGACCAGTACACAAAAGAATCGGTGTACTGCCAGTAGTTGAAGGACCAGCTCATGAAGTTCTCGGTGCCTTGTGAACTGGTGGTGTCGTGGGAAGAGTTAGCCAGGGAGCAGAGCATGAGCTTTGCTTCCGGATTTGCCTTTGGGTTCACGACAAAACCGCCCTCTCGGTTTGCCATGGGAATGCTCGCCCTGCTGTATCGTGCGTCCGGGTCAGATTCCGGCGTCCACTCCAAAAGAGTGGCCACGCTGAAAGAGGGGCCGATCGGCATCAGGGACTCGTGTGCGGCATACGCTTCGTTCATCTCCGCTGACCCGTCTTTGCCGGGGGTCGCAGCACTTGCGGGCAATGCGGTACCGGACAGTACCATAGCCAGTGCCATCAGACATGAACCGAAGCGTTTCCACTTCTTGTTTTCCATTGGTAAAGCACATCCTTTCATTTCTCTTTTCTCAGATGCATCTAATCAATCGCGCCGAACCGGGTAATTTTGCCGAAAGCACCCTGTTGTTCCCTTTGAGGTTTGGAACTTACAATGATGACGCCGCTCTTGATTCAAACAGAACAGTCCGGGATTACACATCAAAGCGTTTCCATTCAATGCACAGCAAAATACTTTCACAGGGATCCGGTTGGGCTTTCCCTTAAGCACCACCTCCGCTCAAATTGATTTATATCCACCAGGAAACGTGGTCTGCCGCGCTCATTTGTCAAGCAGATATACATTTCTGCTATGCATGTGCGCGTATGGCCAAACCCGCTTCTGGCAAACACTCCTGTTTCCGGCCCAATAACGGCTACATAAAGCCCTGGCACAGAATCAACGCCATTTTTACGTATCGTCCCGTTCATTCCCAAACAAATTAGCAGGCAGACGGACAGACAATAGAGTGGGTAGATATCGCTACCATCAGCAACACATCGTTCTATTGTTCCACTTGACCGCCTCTACCGCGCCTTGCTTGAGGCATTGGATCGGCACACCTGATGCCAGAAGCTTCATAAGCGGATAGATTCAAAATTTATTCGGGCGTCTCTGATAAACCAAAATGCTGGAAAATTCGCTAAAAGATAACGGATGCAAGGCGCGAGACCGCCGCAATACTTGGTGTATTGCAAGGTTGAGTAACGTAGCAGACGCTGCTTTTGGGCAATACCGAGCAATTCAAAATGCCAATGCGGCGAGCGAGACGCGTGACCGGCTAAGAGAGAAGCACAGGCAATCCTTGGTGGATTGCCGAGCATTTTCTCAACGCTGATCATGTGCCGCGGCCGTCGCAGCGATGCTTTAGGCTTAAGCCGAGAATTGTGCGGGGATGCCCCGGTAGAATTAGACAGTGCTGGGGATTTTTCAGATACCCTCTAGGCTACGCACCACATACAAAGTGGTTTGAAGTTTTTATTGCCGACAATGGAGCGGCCATCTTGCCCAATTAGCTTTCCAACCAAAATGTTGTGCGAACCACAATCGCTGTTGGCTGCCACCAGGCAGACATAGCCCACACTTGTGCAAGCGATTACCCACAATTTCAGATGTCAAGTTGCATCGTCCTTGCAATATTTGTGTTCCGGTCATTTCAGCGTGCAGCGAGCAAAGAAAAACAGAAGCATATTCTGTTAATTGCATGTTAACTACATATAACAAAACAAATTGCAAAAAGAAGTTACAATGGATTAACAGGGAGGGGGTAGCGATTCCAAATCGATTAACTGGTGCTAATTTTAGCACATAAAGGTGAAAAAGGCAAGGGAAAGTACACAATTTTGTTGAAATTGTAAAAAGTGCACATAGAAATACTGTTAGGCGCGGAATTTCAGCGCTTGCCCAACAACTTTTTCTTACTTACTTTTTCATTTTTGGTATTTAAAACGCGAACGGACGTTTATTAAATGTTAACTTTTGTTAATGACAGGAACGGAACTATGCTTTCGTCAAATTCACAATAGAAGGTGCATTTTATTGAGTAGACGCTCATGTTCTGCGCCGGATTCCATGATATAAATTCTTGTCGTCTCGATGCTGGAATGACCGAGCAGGTCCGCCAGTTTCGAGATATTTTTTTCGAGGTTGTAAAATGTCCGCGCAAACAGGAAATTGAAAACATTCTGAAAACAGCAGGATTTATTCTGTTTTTTCTCAAAAAAATTGCCCCCTCCCCTGCCAAATTCCGGAAAACGGCAGGAAAAGTGGGCATCAAGTTGGGAAAACCGCCCTGAAATGATTGGACAACACTGTAAAACCGTGTCCAAAAATTGGCCTGCAAATAAAAAAATACCGGGATCGCGCCCTCGACCCCGCGCGATGCAAAAGCCGGTGGGATGGTTTCCGATTTGTAACGTAGCGGACCAGGTACTGGCTTGCATCCTGACCGGCGTGCAGTTCACCCAAGGATGCGGTTTTAATCCGTTCGCCGGCAAGTCCCCAAGCGGCAGGTTCCGGGAGCGCTTTTTCGGGAGAAACTGCCTCGGAATGGGAACTCAAGCCGGACTGTGACAGCCGAAGCAAATACAAAAAAGCGGACTGGGCATTTGCCCAGTCCGTTTTTTTGGCGGAGGTGTTTTGTCCGGAGTTTTCTTTGCAGGCGAAGTCGCGCGCCGCCGGTATTTTTTCGTGATACACCGCAGATCGCAGGTCGTCCGGGAACCCGGCGGCCTGACCGCGGTATGCGGGCATTTCGTCAAGCAGGACGCCGTTGAGACGGCGGATCAGTTCGATACGGTCCATAGTGCCTCCCGGGCCGCGCAAAAATCGGCCGCCCCGGACGGCGCCGGGGCGCTGTGGCGGAGCGCGGCTGTTGATCTTATTGTAGCCTCCTTCCGCCGGACCGGCAAGTACGCACAATCCGGTGCCATAGTTTCCCGCGGGAACCGGATCCCCGCCGGGCCGGACCCGCGCGCGGCGGTGCATTGACAATTAACGGCCGATCTCCTATAATAAAGACAATTTACGACAACAGCTGCGGGGAACCCCCGGCCGGGCGCGAAGCCGGGACGGGCGGAGCCAGCGGGTTATGGGAGAGTAACGTGGAAGATCTGGATATCGGCAGTGTACTGCAAAACTGTAGAAGCGCAAGGAATATCAGCCTGCGGCAGCTGGCGGAAATGACGGGCATGACCGCCTCGATGTTAAGCCAGATTGAACGGAACCTGGTGAACCCGTCGATCAACACGCTCAAGCTCATTTCCATGGCGCTGGACGTTCCGATGTACAAGTTTTTCCTCAGCGAGGAGGAGGACTGGGACCTGGTGGTCCGCCGGGACGCGCGGATCACGCTCGGCAGGCCGGAGACGGAGGACATCGTCTATGAGCTGCTGACCGCCAACGTCAGCGGGGACATCGAGTTCTGCATGATGCACGTGCCGGGGAAGAACGATTCCCACAACGTCGAGACGATGCACCACGGCGAGGAGGTCGCCTATGTGGTCAAGGGGCGGATCACCGTCTACGTCAACGACGTCCCCTACGAGCTGGAGGAGGGCGACAGCGTCCTGATCCCGCCCGAGAGCCTCCACCGCTGGAAGAACGACGGGGACGAGGAGTGCGACGTCCTGTTCGCGATCACGCCGCCCAGCTTTTGACGGCGGCGGGCGGCGGAAACCGGCCGATATGGTCAGATTGTACAATTTTTTGGCTGTGAACAAATCTATTTGACGATTTTTAATTGAACAGGTTGACATTTTTAAAACGGGTGTTAAACTGTACTTAACAAACAGCGTTGTTGTTAAGTGCTTTTTAATGCCCTTTTGTTATTT
>OIXG01003455.1_pt1 | contig 10402 bp, 9 predicted proteins | sample 1587731 | NCBI WGS metagenome assembly OIXG01 (sample SAMEA3888908, study PRJEB22519) | human gut metagenome | biome: human gut; feature: human-associated habitat; material: faeces | place: Denmark | collected 2010
ACGGCGGACTTCCTCAACCGCGTGGCGCAGCTGGGCATGCCGCTGGTGGGCGTCGATCCGGCGCTGGTGCTCTGCTACCGCGATGAGTACAAGCAGACGCTCGGCGACAAGCGCGGCGATTTCCAGGTGCTGTTAGTCCATGAGTGGTTGCCGAAGGCCCTAACCAGCGACGCCCGTCCCGATCTGGGCGGTGAGCCCTGGTACCTGTTCGGTCACTGTACCGAAGTGACCGCGCTACCGGCGGCGACAAAGCAGTGGGCAGATATTTTTGCCCACTTCGGCGCGAAGCTGGAAAACGTCAGCGTTGGGTGTTGCGGGATGGCTGGCACCTATGGTCATGAAGTGAAAAACCACGCCAACTCGTTGGCCATTTACGCGCTCTCCTGGCAGCAGGCGATGCAGCGGCTGCCGCGAAACCGCTGTCTGGTGACGGGCTACTCCTGCCGCAGTCAGGTGAAGCGTATTGAAGGCAGCGGCGTTCGCCACCCGCTGCAGGCGTTACTGGAGATAATCGGATGATTTGGAAACGTCAGGCCACGCTGGAGCAGCTCAACCGGCTCGGTGAGGGGAACATGGTAGGGCTGCTCGATATTCGCTTTGAGACCGTTACCGACGATACGCTGGAGGCCACTATGCCGGTCGATAGCCGCACACAGCAGCCGTTTGGCCTGCTGCACGGCGGAGCGTCGGTGGTGCTGGCGGAGACCCTGGGGTCGGTGGCAGGCTATCTGTGCAGCGAAGGCGAACAAAAGGTGGTGGGGCTGGAGGTTAACGCCAACCACATCCGTTCGGCGCGCGGGGGCCGGGTGCGCGGCGTCTGCAAAGCGCTGCACGTCGGGACGCGCCATCAGGTCTGGCAAATTGAAATCTTCGACGAACAGTCGCGGTTATGTTGTTCATCACGACTAACCACCGCGGTAATATAAGCCGCATGGCGGGAGGCGAATAGCCTCCCTTTTTTTAAGGTAATAAGCGAGAGCCGGCCTGCCAGAGCCAGAGAGGTTGTCACAAGATCAGCCGGGCGTCGGCAGGGAATTATCTAATATTTATATTATTACCGATCCACTCTCGTTATTTATGCTACTCTTTTCAATACTAAATGCTTAAAGGTAACAAGAGGACGGTTAACCATGGGTATTCTTTCCTGGATCATTTTTGGACTTATTGCCGGTATTTTAGCCAAGTGGATTATGCCGGGAAAAGATGGCGGCGGATTTATCGTGACCGTTATTTTGGGGATCATCGGCGCCGTGGTCGGCGGCTGGATCAGTACCCTGTTTGGTTTTGGCAAGGTCGATGGGTTTAATTTCGGCAGCTTCGTGGTAGCGGTTATCGGTGCGCTGGTGGTACTGTTTATCTACCGGAAAGTGCGTAGCTAATTTTCAGCTGCTCAGCTGTAAATAAATACATAAAAGCTGCCGCGATATGCGGCAGCTTTTTTATTGCTGACAGATGACAGCGTAGATCTCCTTTGGGCTATTGTCTGTCGGTTCCCTCGCCAACCGGCACCACCTCAACGTGCACTTCGTAGTGTTTCGCCTGGCCGGCGGGGATCAGCGCGGTCAGTTTGTTAATGGTTTCCGCTGGCGTATCGGTTGCTACCGTGGCTGAAAACAGCACCGGTCTGTGCGGCAGAAGCTGCGGCGGGAACGGCGGCAGGGGGCCACGATCCCTCTCCATCGGCGGGCGGACTCCGTTATCGACGACAGGCGCCGGGACGTCGGTTTTATCAGCCGCAAAGGCGCTGGCGGCGGTAACGGTGGCGATAGCGAACAGGGCAAGCAGAGCTTTTTTCATCCGGGATTCCTCAATAAGCAAGTCCCAAAAGAGTAGAGGGTGCCGGCAGGCGGAACAATCCCAGGCGGCGCGAATCCTCTGAATCTTCTTTTTTCCTCGCGAATGTGGAGGTCAGATGAGAGCGAGTGTCATTGCGTTCGGGAGCCTCTTAATTCAGCAGTACGCTCATAATCAGCAGTACGGCCATGCACATCGACATAATACTGATATCAACAATCATTCTGTACGACAAAAGCTCCAGCTAAACGGGTACGGCGGGCAGGTAAAAGCCCATCTTATAGTGGTTAAAGAGTGTACCCTGCCTACTTCCATTGAACAAACGTTTATTGACTAATATTGTCGGCCTGCGTCGGCCATCGGCCACCGCCTGGAGCAACATGAGGATGGCTCATGTTGCATTGAATTTAAGTCGCTTTCCCTCCAGCGCTGACTCTGGCAAAAATAGGTTCATTAACGAATCAACAACATTTACCGGTTGAAGCGCGCCCGGCCTGACTCCGCGTCGCCAGGCTGGTGGAGAGTATTCCGCCGGGTTCGCTTTATGCCCGCCATCAGGATGGACAATCGCCATGAATAATAAATTTACCTATACGATTAAGCGCACCCGGTTTGATGAAAACTATAACCCTGCGGAAAATACGCGTATTACCACCAACTTCGCTAATTTAGCCAGAGGGGTGAACCGTGAGGAAAATCTGCGCAATACGTTAATCATGATGAATAACCGTTTTAATAGCCTGGCCCACTGGGATAATCCCCATAACGATCGCTATGCGGTGGAACTGGATATTATTTCTGTCGAGATGAATATTGCTCAGGATAGCGCCAGCTTCCCGGTGATTGAGATCCTGCAAACGCATATTGTCGATAAAAAGAGCGGGGAGCGTCATGCCGGTATCGTCGGCAATATCTTCTCCTCCTATGTGCGGGATTACGATTTTAGCGTACTGCTTCTGGAACATAATAAGGACCAGAGTCGCTTCAGCGTACCGGAAAACTTTGGCGAGCTGCACGGCAATATCTTTAAGGATTTTGTGCAATCCAGCGCCTGGCGCGCCAACTTCAGCAAGGCGCCGGTGATTTGCCTGAGCGTCTCCAGTAAAGATGTTTACCATCGCACCGGTAACGAACATCCGGTCCTCGGCATTGAATATGCTCAGGAAGGCGTCTCGCTGACCGAGCGTTATTTCAGCAAAATGGGGCTGCAGGTACGCTATTTTATGCCAAAAAACAGCGTCGCGCCGTTGGCCTTTTATTTTACCGGCGATCTGCTCAGCGATTACACCAGCCTGGAACTGATCGCCACCATCAGCACGATGGAGACGTTTCAGAAAATATATCGCCCGGAGATCTACAATGCCAACTCCCCGGCGGGGCAATACTATCAGCCCAATCTCAGCCACCTGGATCATTCATTAACAAAAATCGTCTATGACCGGGAAGAGCGCAGCCTGTTGGCGATTGAGCAGGGGAAATTTACACAACAACATTTTATCAACCCGCACAAGACGTTGCTTGAGCAATGGTCTGCTAATTTCGCGCTTTGCTAAACCCATATAAAAGGCTAATGACTATGAAAACATGGCTTCCGACATCGACCGCCGGCAGTTTACCGAAACCTTCCTGGCTGGCGCAGCCAGAGACCCTGTGGTCGCCCTGGAAACTGTCCAGCGAAGAATTACTGGCCGGCAAACGCGACGCCTTGCGGTTATCCCTCGACGACCAGCTGCGGGCCGGGATCGATATTGTCAGCGACGGCGAGCAAACGCGGCAGCACTTTGTCACCACCTTCATCGAGCACCTCAGCGGGGTTGATTTTGCCAAACGCGAGATCGTGAAAATTCGTAACCGCTATGAGGCCAGTGTTCCGACGGTGGTGGGCGCCGTGGAGCGCCAGAAACCGGTCTTCGTGGAGGACGCTCGCTATCTGCGGCAGCTCACCAGTCAGCCGATCAAATGGGCGCTTCCGGGCCCGATGACCATGATCGACACGCTGTATGACAACCACTACAAAAGCCGGGAAAAGCTGGCCTGGGAATTTGCCAAAATCCTCAATCAGGAAGCGAAAGAGTTAGAGGCTGCGGGGGTTGATATTATTCAGTTCGATGAGCCGGCCTTTAACGTCTTCTTCGATGAGGTCAACGACTGGGGGATCGCCGCCTTAGAACGAGCCACCGAAGGGCTGAAGTGTGAGACAGCGGTGCATATCTGCTACGGCTATGGCATCAAGGCCAATACCGACTGGAAAAAGACGCTGGGCTCCGAGTGGCGACAGTATGAAGAGGCTTTCCCGCAGCTGCAGAAATCGTCCCTTGATATTATCTCTCTCGAGTGCCACAACTCGCGCGTGCCGATGGATCTGCTGGAGTTGATCCGCGGTAAAAAGGTGATGGTCGGGGCGATCGATGTCGCCAGCCATGCTATCGAAACCCCGGAAGAGGTGGCTGGAACCCTGCGCAAGGCGCTGGCGTTCGTCGATGCCGACAAACTCTACCCGTCCACCAACTGCGGTATGGCGCCGCTGCCGCGCCATGTCGCGACCGGCAAACTGCACGCCCTGAGCGCCGGCGCCGAGATTATTCGTCGCGAGCTGGCGGCAAAGTAAGGCGGGGCGCGCCCGTTATCTTCCCCAGGCGGTGTACTTTATCGTCGGTTCACTTCCAGAGCGGGCTGTTACCCGCTCTGCGTCATGTTGACGCCAGCGGGCGACAGATCGCCCGCAGGGCGACGGCGCTGCACAGCGGAAACAGCGCCAGCAGAAGCCAGGGATAAACCGCCTGCGGCGACGGAATGAGCGCCTGGTCAAGTAAATGACCGAGCAGTAAATTCCCGGCTAACACCGCGCACCCTCCTGCGGTGGCGAGCGCTCCGTAGTGGGCGCCCAGCGTCGACTCCTCGGCGAACAGCGGGATCAGATCCTTGGCTGCGGGCACTAACAGCATCTGGCCGAGGGTGAGCAGCGTGACAAAACCAGCCGCCGGCATTAACCGCAGCCAACCTTCGGCGGGTGGGGCGGCGGCGAATAACGCCACGCTGGCAAAGGAAGCCGACAGCAGCAGAAAGCCCACCGGCAGGATGCGCACGGCGCCCATTCGCCGGGCGAAGCGGGCGAGAGGGAGCTGGAGGGTGATAATCAACAGCGAGGCCAGCATAAAGAGCGGCGCCAGATCCTGCTCGCGGCCGCCGGAACGTTGGATCTCCACCGGCAGGGCGAGGTACAGTTGGTTGTAGCTCAACAGCCATGAGCTGTAGGCGAGAATAAACGCGACAAAGCGCGGCTGGCGCAAAGGCGTCCACCATGGGACTCGTCTGCGCGTTGTTGTCGTGTGCCCGTCGGCGGGCAGACAGAAAAAGAGCACCGCCAGCGCCAGAAGAAATATTCCCGCGCCGGCGAGGGCGATATGCCGAAAGCCGATCCCGCTCAGCACGCCTCCGGCCACCGGGCCGATCACCGCTCCCAGTTCACCGCATACCGCAAACAGCGCAAACCACTCGGCGCGACTGCGTTTCCCGTTGGCCTGGCTGAGGGTACCGGCCCGCGCCAGCAGGGCCTCTATCGACGGGGAGAACAGGGCGCCGCCGACGCCGGTCAGGCAGGCGCCGAGGATAATGGGCCACAGCGACGCCCCGCACGCCAGCAGGAGAAAACCGGCGACGCGAACGACGCAGCCGGCGAGAATGATCGCCTTAGCGCCATAGCGGTCGGCCAGCGTCCCGCCGAGGATAAACATGCCCTGCTGAGAGAAGGTACGCAGCCCGAGGATCAGGCCGATAAGTCCGCCTGAGAGCAGCATGTCGTCGCGCAGGAAGAGAGCGAGGAAAGGAACGACCGCGTAAAAGCCAATATTAAAAACGAACTGGCTTCCCAGTAACACCGGAGGCCAGAGGGTTGCCGCAGGGCGCAGGGAGAAAAGAGGCATATCCGCCCAACCTAAACGATGAAATGAATGTGCTTTTTGCCGTGGTAAGGGGAGATCTCGATTTTGGTTTTCACCCGGAAAACGTCCCACAGCAGCCCTTCGGACAAAATCTCCTCCGGCGTCCCGCTGGCGAGGATCTGCCCCTGCTGCATCACGATCAGCGAATCGCAGAACATCGCGGCATGGTTAAGATCGTGAATGGCCACAATGCTGGTTACCGGCAGCTCGCTGATCAACTGCATTAACTGCATCTGATGGTGTATATCCAGATGGTTGGTCGGCTCATCCAGCAGGATTTCGCTCGGGCTCTGCGCCAGCGCGCGGGCGATATGCACCCGCTGCCGCTCGCCGCCGGAGAGGCTTAACCATCCCTGTTCGCTTTTCTCCAGCATCGCCACCCGCTGCAGCGCGGCGGCAATCGCCTCGTCATCCTGAGCGCTCCAGTTTGAGAGCGGAGAGTGGTGGGGAATGCGTCCCAGGCGCACGACGTCGCGCACCCGCATATTGGCCTCGGTCATGCCGTGTTGCTCGACGAAAGCCACGCGGCGGGCGAGCTGCTTTTTTGCCATCCGGGCGATATCCTGGCCGTCGAGGGTGACGCGACCTGCATCCGGGCGGCGCAGGCCCGCCAGAACGCGCAGCAGCGAGGATTTGCCGCAGCCGTTGGGCCCCAGCAGCCCGACCGTTTCGCCTCGCGGCACCCGCAGCGAGATATTATTGACGATGACCTTTTTGCCTGCCTTCCAGGTGATATTTTCAGCGCAAATACTCATCACTTATTCCTTGAGCGGTAGATAATCACGGCAAAGAAAGGCACCCCAACCAGGGCGGTTACTACCCCAACGGGCAGACTTTGCGGGGCAATCAGCAGGCGCGACGCAATGTCCGCCAGTACCATCAATATCGCCCCTGCCAGCGCGCTGGCGATCAGCAACGTTCGGTGCAGCGGGCCAAAGAAGAAACGCATCACGTGCGGCACCACCAGGCCAACAAAGCCGATTGAGCCGGCCATGCTGACGATGGTGGCGGTGATCAGCGCCGCAGTGGTGAAGAGGATCAGGCGCACGCGCGGCACAGCAATCCCCAGCGAGGCGGCGGCATCGTCGCCGAAGGTGAACGCGTCCAGCGCCCGGGCATACCACAGGCAGACCGCCAGACCCGCGAGCACCACCACAATGACCAGCTGGAATTCGGGCCAGCGAACGCCGCTGAAGCTGCCCAGCAGCCAGAACATCACATCGCGCGCCTGCTGCGCGCTGGCGGAGGTGCTGATGGTATAGGCCGTGATGGCGTTAAATAACTGCGAGGCGGCAACGCCCGCAAGAATCGTACGCTCATTGCCGCCGCGCGCGCCGTTAGTCAGCAAGGCGACAAAGGCGAAGGCGGCGAAGGCCCCGGCAAAGGCCCCGGCCGAGAGGGAAATCGCACCGGCGCCAAGGCCCAGCACCACGATCGACACCGCGCCGGTGGAGGCCCCGGCGGAGACGCCGAGGACGTAGGGTTCCGCGAGGGCATTTTTCAGCAGGCTTTGCAGCACGACGCCGCAGATAGCGAGGCCTGCGCCGCAGCAGGCGGCGACCAGCGCGCGGCTGAGGCGGAAATCCCAGATAACGCTCTCATAGATACGGTTGAGCGGCTCAGCGGTTAAGCCGGTTCTGTTGCTGATAGCGTAAAAGACATTCTGCAGCGGGATGGCCAGCTCGCCGACGCTGACGCCCACCGCTATCACCAGCGCCAGCACGATCGCTGCCAGTAAACACCAGCCGGTGAGCAGTATGCTGCGGCGCGTCTCAATCGCGGCGACGCTCATCAGTTCAGCCCCATTTTTCTCAGCTGCTCGCCCACCTGTTCCGCGCCGTAAAGCGTGCGAATGGTCGGATTCATCGCCTGACCGTCCATGACCACGATATGGCCTTTTTTCACCGCCTCCAGCTGGCTGACGGCGGGATCGCTTTTGAGGAATTTGATCTTCTCCTCGGCCTTATCCAGCGCCCAGCGGTTACGGTCCAGGCTGGCGACCACGATCACATCCGGGTTGGCGGCAATAATGCTCTCCCAGCTCACCGTGGGCCACTCGGTTTCGGAGGTAATCGCATTATGTCCGCCCAGCACGCTGGCGATAAATCCGGAGGCGCTGTTTTTGCCGCCGACATAGGCATCGGCCGAAGGTGAGGCGCTGGAGAACCAGAAGACGAAGGAGAGATCCTTTTTGCTTTTACCAAACTCCTGGCGCAGGTCGGCTTCACGTTTTTTGAAATCGGCAATCAGCGCCTGACCACGATCTTCGACGTTGAAAATGCGGGCGAAATCGCTAATTTCCTGATACAGCCAGGTCATATCCCACAGCTTTTGCCGGCTGCCGTACATATCGCCGGTGGCCTTTTTAGTGGCGCACATCCCCGGTGAAACGTAGCTGTTCACGCCGACGGTGGCGAGATCTTCACGCCTGGCGACTTTGCTTTCCGGCCCCAGCAGCAGCGGCAACTGGGCGGGAACGAAATCAGGATTTTGCGCCAGCACCGATTCCAGGCTCGGAATTTCCACCGTCAAGGTTTTAATCTTCGCGTTTTGCTCAGCCAGCTGCGGTAAAACGCTGGTCGGCCAGAAGGCGCTGGCGACCACCTGCTTTTGCAGCCCGAGCAGCAGCAGAATTTCGACCGTATTTTGCCCCAGCGCGACCACGCGCTCCGGCGGCCGGGTGAAGGTCTCCTGATAGCCGCAGTTTTCAATCGTCAGGGGGTAGGTTGTTGCCAGCGCGGAACTGACGGCGGTGAACATCAAGCCTAACGCGCAAAGGACCTTCTTCATTAAACGCTATCCTTGTAAACAGGCGAGTGGATGACCAGCAAATGGGAGTAATGCAAATGAAACTCATTATTGGGGCGGGGTTTTATACAATGCCATATTTACAGTGTCAATGAGTGACTATTTCCGCAGGCAATGAAATGCCCGCGCGATGGGGCGGGTCAGCTCGCCAGTAGGCCACGAATATACGCCTGCAACCCCTGGGCGAGAAAATCAAATACCCGCTTACAGGCAGGGCTGTGGCGCAGATCCTCATGCATTACCAGCCAGGTATCAAGATACAGAGAAAAGTCGGCCGCCAGCACTCGCTGCAGGGGAATAATGCCATCCGCAAGGGGCACCTGGCAGATGCCGATCCCCGCTCCGGCGCGGATCAGGCTCAACTGGGCGAGGTCGCTATCGGTCCGCATCGCGAAGGCCTCACGCTGAAAACGAGGGTAAGCCTGCAGGGCCCGGCGAACGAGAGGGGTGGCGCTATCGAAACCAATCAGCGCGTGGCTGGCCAGATCGTCGAGGGTAGTGGGCAGGCCCTGGCGCGTCAGGTAGGCGGCGGTGGCATGTAACCCAAGCTCAATCCTGCCGAGACGGCGTGCGATAAGCTGCTCCTGCTGCGGGGCGACCATCCGCACCGCGATATCCGCCTCCCGGTGAAGCAGATCCTGAAATCGATTGGAGAGCATCAGTTCGATGACGATATTCGGGCACGCTTGCCTGAGCCGGGCAACCAGCGGCGGCAGCACCTCGGCGCCGACCACCTCGCTGGCGGCCACCCGCACCACGCCACGCAGCTCGGCTCTGTCGCGACTGAAGTTAGCCGCCGTGCGTTCCAGCGCCCGGGCGGTATTGTCCATCGCCTCGGCGTGCACCCGCAGCGCCAGCGCCGCGTCGGTTGCCAGCAGGCCGGTTTGCGAGCGGGTAAATAAGGCCTGGCCGAGGGCGTTTTCCAGCCCGGCAATATGGCGCCCCGCCGTCGGCTGAGTGATGTTCAGGGTACGCGATGCGCCCGATAAAGAGCCTTCCTGCAGGACGGCGAGAAAGGTTCGGTACCACTCCCAGGGAATAGAGGTATTCATACAAATATGTATAGCCGCTCGACGATGGTATGCAATTTCATTTGATATGAGCCGCAGGTAGGCTGTCAAGCATCCATTAGCGAACGGGGAAAGAGGATGAACAGCAGCGGCAAGGTACTTATTCTGGGAGCAAGCGGGGGCATCGGCGGGGAAGTGGCGCGCCGGCTGGTGGCAGACAACTGGCAGGTTCGGGCGCTGAAGCGCGGCGCCCAGATACGTGATCCCGAAGATGGCATACAGTGGATAGCCGGCGACGCGCTGGATGGCGGCCAGGTCGCGGCGGCGGCTGCCGGTTGCGACGTCATCGTCCATGCGGTGAATCCGCCGGGCTACCGGCACTGGCGGCAACAGGTACTGCCTATGCTGCGTAACACCCTGCAGGCTGCCGAACGGCAGCGGGCGCTTGTAGTCCTGCCCGGCACGGTCTACAACTATGGACCGGATGCCTTTCCGCTGATTGCTGAAGAGGCCGCACAACAGCCGGTGACCCGCAAAGGCGCCATCCGGGTGGCGATGGAGCTGGCGCTGAAGGATTACGTGCAGCGCGGTGGCCGGGCGTTGATTGTTCGGGCGGGCGATTTTTTTGGCCCGCGCGCCGGAAATAATTGGTTTTCGCAGGGGCTGGTCAAGCCTGGTCAGCTTCCCCGCATCATTAGCTACCCGGGGGCGATCGGCGTCGGGCATCAGTGGGCCTGGCTGCCCGACGTGGCCGCCACCATCGCCGCGCTGCTCGCCCGCAGGCGCGAGCTTGAGCCGTTCGCCCGCTTTCATATGCAGGGCCACTGGGACCCGGACGGCAGCGAAATG
>OIXG01003466.1_pt1 | contig 10377 bp, 9 predicted proteins | sample 1587731 | NCBI WGS metagenome assembly OIXG01 (sample SAMEA3888908, study PRJEB22519) | human gut metagenome | biome: human gut; feature: human-associated habitat; material: faeces | place: Denmark | collected 2010
TCGTTCTTGTTAAATCTTGTTTCCGCAAAAATGACAGCTATCGCTACCTAGATTTAAATTCAATCCATTAAAAACCCAAGATTGTATCTCTTGATTGTTTTTTAAACTCTCAATAACTTTGTTCGTTACTGATTGTTTAAATAGTTCATTTAACCTATCTTGTGCTTTTTTAAGTAGAGAAGAGTCTACGCTCTGAGTTTTGGTTGTAATTGCCGGTTTTTGTGTGGGATTTGCTGCTTTAGTTAACCTTGCTACTTCATTTATATCTAGGATTGAATCTGCTTTTTTGATTAGATCAACATTTGACGTGATGAAGTTTTCAAGTTTTGTTCTGTTATAACTTAAAAATCTTGAGTCACTGGTATCAATGACTTGCAAGCTGGTTTTAGTTCTCTTAGCTGCATCCGTTAGGAACTTTTGAAGCTCTTCTGTAAGTTTGTCATTCGCTATTTTTCGTCTTACATACTCTTTTGTTTTTTTATCAAAAGATGCTCTCAATTCCTCTAATTTTTTCTTCTCTTCAATTTTTTCCTGAGCTATCAATAAAATACTTTTTACTGAATTATTCCAGTCAATGTTTTTGTTTATGAAGCTTTGATTGAATACTTTCAGATTTAAATTATTTGCGGAAATGTTATCTTTTGTTATCGTTCCTTGTTCGAAGGTTTTTATAGAAAAGGTTGAATTAGGGTATCTAGTGTTCTGACGGTTTTCTATCTGCTCAAAAAGCGATGATAATGTTGATTTTCCGCTTCCATTCCAGCCGTATATTAAATTAAGCCTTCCAAAATCTTTTGCATCAGTCTTGATGTAATTTCTGAAAATTCCGTAGTCTCTAAGTAAGTCAATGCTTTGCACCATAGTAGTAACCCTTAGTGATTATATCTATGCCATTTTTTCTCATACAGACTTTACGAATAAAAATACTCTATTATTTGTATGTGTTGCGATAGTTTTATGGTTCAACAATTTGATATATGCCAAAAAAACGTTATATCTTCGCAGTATCAAGGTCAATGTCCGTAAGTTTAGTGATAGCGATCTAACTTCCGCTACGGGTAACAGCCTGCGAATGAAGCGCAACAAGAAATCGCGAAAAGAACCGCAACAGCTTGACTCTCTTTCTTGATCTAACGCGCTCAGAACGATTCTGGCGCGTTTTTTATTAAGGATTGTAGATTTCACAGTGCCAAATTTGGAGACGCTCAAAACGCGTCTGGTGAAATCCTGATGACCTACGATTGCACCCGCAACCTTTCCACGTTTTCTGATGGTAGATTCATCACTGTTTTAATGCTGGTTCCAATGCTGCGAATAATGTCTTCGCGTGGGCCGCTGCGCCAGTCATCGCTTGCATAAAAAGCATTGAGAACCGAAGTCATGCTTTCAGCGCTGTCAAAGGCGCGAATCAAGTAGTAGCAATCCAAGTCATGAAGCGAGTTGCCAAACGAAACAACATCGATCCCATGGCGGCGGTGTAGGGGAACACTGATTTCCTGCATTATGGCGTGAAAAGCGGCACCGCGGCCTTTGCGTAAGGTGTATTGCAGTATTTCGACGGTTCTCAAACGTTATCTCCTTATCGCCCTCTGGGTGGCTCCTGATTGATAGCAGTAAAGTAAATCGGACTGCGCCATGAAGCTACTACTAATCAGACAGTCATCCGTAAGCAGAAGCCACGATATGCGGTTCAAATGCGCTGAAAGGCTCTCTGGCGAGTTTTTTAAAGGAGGTAGTGGAAAAATCATGGTGCAGAATTCGCGGCGCTCTCATAGAGTGGCTGGCGAAGCCAATTGAAACAAGCGTAGCGGAGTTCGAGCAATCAATGAGAAATCTGGGCGAGCTTTGAGCTTTACCGAGCCGCTTAACTTTGGAGGCTGATTGCCTCTATAAGGACTGTCTCGCTGCCACGGAAAATTTCGGACGCAATGCCTGAGAGAGGCGCTTCGAAATCTAGGAGATCCATTTTTTCGCGCCCAACTTATCCGGCTGCTTTTCACCGCGAACACGTTGAAGATTAACAACGTTTAGTTCATGTTTTATTGAAAGGAACAGCCACCGACAAACACCGTTAGCGAAGGTATGTAAGCTGATAGTTGTCTTGTTATATATACAGTTATTAAGAGAGCTGTATCCAGACCAGCAGGAATGCGGCTTCTTTCCTGCTGATTGTCACTTTTTTTTGGAATAACGAAAGGGGGCGGCTTAAACGTGGAGGCGCCGTAAAGCACCCTTAACGGCGTTTTGCAGATCGCTAACAACCGCCAGATGCGAGCTTTCTTTCCGCAGGCGCTTGTCAACGTTAACCATCATCCAGCTACGTTTATCCCTACGTCCGATGTTATTGAAAGAATGCAACCCGCGCTCGGCTGTTGCGTCGTTCACCTTACGAACTGCGTTGACAGCGGTAAACCGGAACAAATCACCGTCAGCCATCATTTCAGGCTCAATTGGTTTGCGAAATTTGAACAGGTGAGCGAGGGTTTCAAATCGAAAACGCTGCATGTCGCTAAGATGGTGAAGAGAGTAGTGAGTGAGTGCAGCACCTTTTAACGTAACTTCAACACGAGCGCGTTGCTCTTCTACAGGTAGTTTCTGATCGTTGTCAGTGCGTTTGTGGTAGACCTGCCACGAGATGTTGTCCCACTTGTTACCTGTCCTGAAGTTTCGATATGGAGTGATACGTGTTCCGGGGAAAAGGTAGACATTTTTCCACGAAGCGGGATTGAATTGCCTTGGTCGGGTTCCGTTACTAAACAGGCTTGTCTGAAGCCGATAGGTCATTGCTCGTGTCGCTGATACTGACCGTTGTTTATGCCAGAAATCGCAGAAAACTTCGACTCCCACGATTTGTGGCTCACACGCAAATGGGAAACGGTTTTGCAATTGCTTGAGTGCAGCTTCCAGCTTCCCGCCATGGTTTGCCAGTAGATCACGGAAACAAATCCGAAAAGTATCGTTAGTGCTGCTTATCGTAGGTTTTAACCACGTTTTAACGTTGTTGTCGGGACGGGGGGCGCATGATGACAACTTTGAGATACGTAGACCGCAGGGTTTAACCCAGAGTTTTAATCCGGTGATTTTAAGTAATTCATCCTGAACGTAGCGATGCTGGGTCAGTCTGGAGAAGCTGATCTTTAAGTCCAGCCAATCGATCCCGGCTGAAACCTTAAAGGATTTGCGGTCTGCCTCAGCAGCTACGTATTTTCGACTCTTCATAGTGCAACCTTATTGAAGGGAACTTCAAACCGGCATCAGGGTCGTTCGAACTGAGCAGATTTGAGAACATTTCTAGCACGGTAGCACAACGGTTTTACGATAAAAACCTTACTTATCAATATACTGCGTTCATATTCTGAACGCAGTAGTCGTTGCTAACTTAAGGGTATGAGAACACTGTCATTTTTCATATATAGAGGATGTTTGGGTTCACCTGTGGCGTTTAAGACAAAGCACATTGTGGTTTCTGGTAGCAACTGTCGGACTACTGTTGAGCGCTTGAGATGTCTGCCTTCGTTGCCCCATGCCGCCACTACCAGACCGGCACCGGCAATAAGCCTTATCAGATGGCTATCGTTATCTATACCAATGGGATCAGGTGCTTTCATCATTTCATGTCGCTGGGTATGAACGAACGCGAACAGGTTGGCCATGTATACCCCGCCGTAGCCCCAGTTTTTGGCAAACGATATGCAGCGGCTCAAGGTGCGATCATCGTTCTCAGCATCGGCATATGAAGGGTTTAGCCCGATGAAAAGGGCATATGGTTTTGATTCGTCCCAGACTCGTGATAACGAGTAGCGATACTGGCCGCACGGTGAAAAAATCGCGTCTTTAATCATTCCAGTTGTCCTTATGAAGTGATGGTTTCAGCTTAACATTTCTTTATCCGTTTTAAGCGCCAACAAACGACCATTTTCTGGCACCTCTCCACAGATATCTTCCGGGATGTTGAAAAATTAGCCTTGGCAATTTTTGGCAGGCGTCCTATTGTTGACAGCGTTTTCTGACAGGTATTGAGAGGTGTTGAGAATGGCGATTTTCGGCTACGGGCGTGTCTCTACCGCTCAGCAAGATACGGAGAACCAGAGGTTGGAGCTTGAGCAGGCTGGTTGGACGTTTGACTTTTGGTTTACTGATGTCGTTAGCGGGAAAACCCCTGCTATGCAGCGCAAAGCATTCTCAGAGTTGCTGGGTAAAATCAGGGACGATGAAACGCTGGTTGTAGCAAAACTTGACCGTTTGGGGCGTGATGCTATTGATGTGCTTCAAACGGTCCGGGTGCTATCTGATCGCGGCATCAGGGTGATAGTCCACCAGCTTGGGAATACTGATCTCACCTCAACTGCTGGTAAGCTGCTACTGTCTATGCTGGCCGCAGTTGCGGAGATGGAGCGTGACCTACTGATCGAACGCACCCAGGCGGGGTTGTCGCGAGCAAAAGCCGAAGGCAAGAAATTGGGCAGACCTTCTAAAATCGCTCCAGAAGCCCGTAGAGCGATTATAGAGAAAAAGAATAGCGGCGTGAGTGTCAGCACGTTAGCGCGTGAATATGGCGTTTCCAGAGCGACTGTAGCAGCTATTATCGATTGAATATGGAGAGTTTATGGCTTACACAGCAACAGTTATACCTGTCATGATTGCATCCCCCGGTGATGTTGCCGATGAGAGACAAGTCATTCGTGACGTGATTCATGAGTGGAACGATATAAATTCAGCTCGTTCGAAAGTAATGCTTACACCTGTCGGGTGGGAGACACACACATCGCCTGAACTTGGAGTTCGACCTCAGGAGCTAATTAACCAGCGATTACTTGTAGAGTGTGATTTATTAATTGGCGTTTTTTGGACCCGGTTAGGTTCACCGACTGGAAACGAGTCCAGTGGAACAGTTGAAGAAATATATCGGCACTTAGATGCAAATAAACCAGCAATGATTTATTTCTCAGCCAAACCAGTAGCGCCGGATACCATCGATGTAAATCAACATAAAGCGCTCACTGAATTCAAAGCAGAATGTATGAGCAAAGGGTTAATCGAGCATTTTGAAAATCTGAAAGATTTTAAACACCAATTATATAAACAGTTATCATTAACTCTTGCCGGTAATGAATATTTACAGAAACTGATTAATGAGAATGGTAATGCTGGTTCATCGATTGCGGAAAAGGTATCCGAGCCTGCGATATCTGATGATGCTCTGTATGTCTTACGAGTCGCTTGTGAAACAGGGGATGGTTCAATTCTGATGTTGAATGTTTTAGCTGGCACAATTATTCAAGTTGGCTCGCAAGTTATTAATACAGAGAGTGCCAGAGAACTGGCAAGATGGAAAAGTGCTATTAAAGAGCTGCAATTTAATGGGTTGATTATTGCTCAAGGTTATAAAGGTGAAGTATTCGAAGTAACACATAAAGGATGGAGTCTTTTTGAGTCGCAATGATGCGTGTATATGCTTTCTAAGGTAAAGGGGGAGTTAATCTCCCCCAGTTGTTATTCAAATGAAGCCGCGATGACTTCCCCAGTGTTAGCGTTGAAAATACAAAAGTATTGCAGTGGGGTATGCATCCCCAGACTGTTAATTGCCTTAGCCTGTTGTCCGAACATTTGAATAGTTCGTTTGTTCTCGTCATGCCAGAGGTAGGTGTTGAATACCGGCTGCGCTTCACTTTCCTGCCACACATGGCTAAACGTCGCTTTCTTGTCCATTACCTGCTTGCACTCCCTGACCGGGTTATGGTGCGTTTTCGCATAGCATTCCGGAGCGTTACCTAAGCACAAGGTATCTTGTTTCGCTGCTGGGTGTTCTGCGCTTACAGCGGAAAATGTGCATACGCCCAGCACCAATGAGAGAGTGCCCAGAGTCCCCCATGCAATTGCACGCAGCGTGCTGATCTGCCGTTTTGATGTGACGTGAGCGACCACACTATAGCTGGCCCAGCTAAGCGCGGCTCCCGCCACCATTGGTAATAAAAAACCTGATCCCGCCATGATTCCCTCATTTTCGAAACAACATCGCACCTGATAGCAAACGCTGGTGAAGTCCAACTGATGACGATCATCATACTTGTTGGGTTTTAAATGTCACCATTGGTGTTTATTTTGAATCTTGTGATTGTAGTGATACAGGCTTCTTGTGAGGGTGAGTGTGCTCACATTTGGGATTTGTAGATTCAAAATGTCTCATGTGGAGCGTGGCCTTACAGTAGTCAAAATTGCACATTCAGTGCATGAAAAAGACCTTGAGAATACAGTTTGGCGAGCGGGTAAAAGAACTGCGTATAGCCACCGGAATGAGCCAGGAAGCGTTTGCTGATCGGTGTGGGTTCGCACGCAGCTATATGAGCCGAATCGAACGTGGTGGCTCTAACGCTTCTCTTGATGCGATTGAAGTGTTGGCTGGCGCTTTAAATGTCGAGCCGTGGCGATTGTTGGTGTCTGACTTGTCCGAAGATACGGACCCGGAATTACTGGTTCCCTATGCGGCCGATGGTTCGTGCTTTCATCCCGGACTGGCAAGCACGCGCGATGGTTCGTTTGGTGTAGGTGATAAAGCCTCTCAGAAGCGTTTTGGCACGTTTTCCGAAGCGCTTGAGTATCTACGTAGCATGGAGACGGCAAAATGGCGTAGGCCCAATGCCAGTGGCAACTGGGGCATTGTGTCAGCGGTGCGGTGGGACAAACTGCGAAAGTAGCGCAACTGTAAGGTTAAGAATTTTATTGCTGTATGGATGAACAGCATTCATTGAATGCTGATAGTCTTATGTTTCATCAGCCCTTTGTTTCTATAAGAGTGAATAAAACAGCAAAATGCGGGTGCGTTACGTAGGCGTTACGGTGGCGTTTCAATTTGACTCTAATGGATTAATTCATATCAATAACATTGGGTTAAACGTTTTTTATGAACAAGGTCTGCCGGGTTTAGCTTGTTTCAAAATCCGAACGCAGTGGCGTTTACTTAACGCCCACATAGCTGACAAACGTTCTTTCCTCCCGACCCGGCAGACCTCCATAAACATCAAAAGGCAGGTATGGCACGTTGATGTTTTGTGCCGTTACGAACACTCGGTTTGATTCCGTCCACCGGATCAAGCTTAAGATGTAGACCCTAGAACAAAAAGGTCCTACGATTGCTCTTTTAAAGGCTAATAGGAACGTGATTACAGCAGGTTACGGAGACTTAGGTTCGAGTCCGGCCTTCGGCACCATCGGAACATCAATAGACGTCAACGGACGTCTTTTTTTGTGCCTGAAATCCAGTATCCGCAAGGCTTTCCTCGCTTTTTCACTCAACAGAAGTCAATCTGAGTCAACCCACATCAAGACGCTTGTGAGTATAGAACCGAGTATATATGTTGGTTCGATAATGGTTGTATACTCACTTCGGCACATGGAAGGAGAACTTTTATGGCTCTGACAGATATCAAAGTGCGTTCTGCAAAACCACAGGAAAAGGAGTATACCCTTGTCGATGGGGATGGCATGTTTTTGCTCATTCACCCTAACGGCTCAAAATACTGGCGGTTCCGTTTTCGCTTTGGTGGTAAGCAGCACCTGATGGCGTTTGGTGTTTATCCTGAAACGTCATTAGCTGATGCTCGTCAAAAGAGGGAAGAGGCCAGAAAGCTTGTTGCTGCTGGAATCGATCCTCGCGAACACAAACGTGCTGTGAAAGAAGAACAGGCGAAAGAAAATATTACCTTTGAGTTAGTTGCCCGAGAGTGGCATGCCGCAAATAAAAAATGGTCAGAAGAACATAGCCGACGGGTGCTGAAGAGTCTGGAGGATAATTTGTTCCCAGCAATTGGGAAGCGGAGTATTGATAGTTTTAGCACGCGCGATCTCCTCGTTCCTATCAAGGTCGTTGAGGCTACAGGGCGTTTTGAAGTGGCTTCGCGTCTTCAGCAGCGTACCAATGCGATTATGCGTTATGCAGTGCAAAGCGGTTTGATCGATTACAATCCTGCTCAGGAGATGGCTGGGGCAGTTGCTTCAAGTAATCGTGTCCATCGACCAGCACTTGAACTGAAACGCTTACCTGAACTACTCCACCGAATTGATAGCTACACCGGGCGGCCTTTGACTCGTCTGGCTGTTGAGCTCACGTTATTAATCTTTATTCGTTCTAGTGAATTGCGCTTCGCCCGTTGGTCTGAGATCGATTTTGAAAGGGCAATGTGGACAATCCCGGCAGAACGAGAAGCTATCGATGGAGTGAAGCATTCTCAACGTGGTTCTAAAATGCGCACACCCCACTTAGTACCGCTGTCTCGTCAGGCATTGGCAATCCTTGAACAGGTTCACAAGCTTAGTGGTGAGCGCGATTTTGTTTTCATTGGCGATCATAACCCTCGTAAGCCCATGAGTGAAAACACGGTGAATAAGGCGCTGCGTGTTATGGGGTATGACACTAAGGTGGAGGTTTGTGGGCATGGCTTCAGGACTATGGCATGTAGCTCGCTGATTGAGTCAGGGCTATGGTCAAGGGATGCTGTAGAGCGGCAAATGAGCCATATGGAACGTAACTTAGTACGTGCGGCTTATATTCATAAAGCAGAGCATCTGGATGAACGCAAACTGATGCTGCAATGGTGGGCTGACTTTCTGGATGCGAATCGGGAGAAAGGGGTTAGCCCGTTTGATTTTGGGAATAATGGTAATGTGTTGAAATGATTTAATTATTTATCGATTTTATAATTTAAAAGTGTGCGCTCGATATGGTCAGCTGACTTGGTTGAAGAGTTTGGGACTTTTTGTGTTTAGTACAACACTACAAAATAGACGAACCCTTAAGAATTAGTCAGTTGCTGTGACGTTGGCCATTGCCCGGGAAGATGTGGAAAGCTAAGATAAAGAGTTATGAGCCTTAAATATATGGATAGGCTCGCACAGCGATGGATTAAAACCTAATGATGACTAAATCCAATTTTGAGTTCCTGAAGGGCGTCAACGATTTCACCTATGCCATCGCCTGTGCGGCGGAAAATAATTACCCGGATGATCCCAACACCGCACTGGTGAAAATGCGTATGTTTGGCGAAGCGACGGCTAAACACCTTGGCCTGCTGCTGGATATCCCCCTCTGTGAGAATCAACACGATCTTCTGCGTGAACTGGGCAAAATTTCCTTTGTTGATGACAACATCCTTTCTGTATTCCATAAATTGCGCCGAATTGGTAACCAGGCCGTCCACGAATACCATAATGATTTGGATGATGCTCAGATGTGCCTGCGCCTGGGTTTCCGTCTTGCCGTCTGGTATTACCGGTTGGTAACCAAAGATTACGACTTTCCTGTGCCGGTTTTTGTGCTGCCTGAGCACGGTGAGGATCGCTACCACGCCGAAGTTCTCACCCTCAAACAGCAACTGGAACAGCAGACACAGGAAAAAGTACAAAGCCAGGCAGAACTGGAAGCTCAGCAGCAACGATTAATTGCACTCAACGGCTACATTGCCGTTCTCGAAGGCAAACAGCAGGAAACCGAAGCACAAACCAAAGCACGCGTGGCCGCACTGGAAGCGCAACTCGCCGCCAAAAACGCCGAGTTAGCAAAACAAACCGAACAGGAACGCAAGGCATATCATAAAGAGATTACCGACCAGGCTATCAAGCGCACACTGAATCTCAGCGAGGAAGAAAGCCGCTTCCTGATTGATGCCCAACTGCGTAAAGCGGGCTGGCAGGCCGATAGTAAAACGTTACGTTTCTCCAAAGGTGAGCGTCCAGAACCGGGTGTAAATAAAGCCATTGCCGAATGGCCAACTGGCAAAGATGAAACCGGGAAGCAAGGTTTTGCGGATTATGTTCTGTTCGTGGGCCTTAAGCCTATCGCAGTGGTCGAAGCAAAACGTAAAAATATCGATGTTCCCGGCAAACTCAACGAATCGTATCGCTACAGTAAATACTTCGATAACGCGTTCTTACGCGACACGTTGTTAGAACACTACTCTCCTGATGAAGTACATGAAGCGGTACCTGCTTACGAAATTAGCTGGCAGGACACCAGCGGCACACAGCGTTTTAAAATCCCCTTTTGCTACTCCACCAACGGGCGTGAATACCGCGCGGCAATGAAGACCAAAAGCGGTATCTGGTATCGCGACGTCCGCCACACCACCAATATGTCGAAAGCGCTGCCGGAATGGCATCGCCCGGAAGAGCTGCTGGATATGCTGGGCAGCGACCCGCAAAAACAGAATCAGTGGTTTGCCGATAACCCCGGAATGAGCGAACTGGGTCTGCGTTATTACCAGGAGGATGCCGTTCGCGCGGTAGAGAAGGCCATTGTTAACGGCCAACAAGAGATCCTGCTGGCAATGGCGACCGGTACCGGTAAAACCCGTACCGCCATCGCCCTGATGTTCCGCCTGATCC
>OIXG01003472.1_pt1 | contig 10369 bp, 8 predicted proteins | sample 1587731 | NCBI WGS metagenome assembly OIXG01 (sample SAMEA3888908, study PRJEB22519) | human gut metagenome | biome: human gut; feature: human-associated habitat; material: faeces | place: Denmark | collected 2010
ATGTAGGCTTGGGCGACAACGGTATTGGCCGATAGGGCGCCTCCGATGATGCGACTTACAAGAATGAGGGGTAGGGAGGCGAAAAAGGCTGGAACGGCAAATGTCAGACCTAAGCCGAGAATTCCGACCAAAAGCACGGGCCGTCTTCCGAGTTTATCCGAGAGGGCTCCTAAAAGGGGGGAACTTAAAAACTGCATAAGCCCGTAGCTCACCATGATGACGCCGTACCACCAAGTCTGCATGTCCTGAGAGGTCGAGAGGGTTCCGATCAGGCGCGGTAAGACGGGAATAATCAGCCCGATGCCCAGGGCGTCTAGGAAAACGCAGGCAAAAACAAAACCGGATTTAGGTCGGAGAATCATGGCTGATGCGTTTTCAATCCGAATAACGCAATCATACGGATTTTGCACGGGCCGGAAGCCAAGATCCCCTGTAAAAACGCAGGAGGAAAATCGCCCCGCGGAAAAAGAGCTCCAAACACATGGCAATCCAAACACCAATCAGCCCCATGGATTGGGCCAGCCAGAAGGCAAGCGGCAGTCGCACAATCCATATGCTCGCCAGATTCATGGCACTCGGGATAAGGGTATCGGCCGCTCCGAGGAAACAGCCGTAGGCGACAATGGAGGCGGCAAACATCGGTTCGGCAAACGCCTCGATGCGTAAAATCGTTGCACCGAATTTGACGATGTCCGAATCGGGTGTCATCGTGGCGATAATCGGCTCGGCGGCGACAAACATGACAACTCCCATGAGGGTCATCACGGCCATTCCGATGGCAATGGTCACGCTCCCGATTTCACGGGCGCGAGCGACCTGTCCTGATCCGACAGTTTGTGCCGTTAAGGTCGTCGCTGCTTCTCGGATGCCGTACCCGGGCATGTAGCAAAGACTTTCGGCGGTAATGGCAAAGGAATGCGCGACCAAAGCCACGGTTCCTAACGGGGCCACGATAACGGTAGAGACAATTTGGGCGCCGCTCATCATGATACGCTGGGCACTCACGGGTACGCCGATACTCAAAGAGCGCATCAGGTCCGCAAGAAGCGGGACAAAGGAACCTTGTCGTTTAATAATCGAAAGGTGGTCGGATTTGACGCAGGCAAACCAGCAGGACGCGAGCATCACGAGCGCTGTGGCCAAAACCGTGGCCCAGGCCGCTCCCAGGACTCCGAGATTAAATCCCGGAACAGCAAGGTCCAGACCGATCACCGAGACGGTGCGCGGCGGGAAAATAAAAAGAGCATTAAAGACAACATCGAGCACGCACATCGCGACCCCGAGTAGGCTCGGTATTTTCATGTTGCCGCTCACGCGTAGCATGCCGGTCTCTAGGAAGTTGACCATCACGAGCGGCCAGGAGGCAATTACAATGAAAAAATACTCCGAGGCAAATCCGGCAACCGGGTCGCTTGCCCCGAGCCAGGTCGGAAGATTTGAGGCAATAGCAAGTCCGACGGCAGCAAGCGCCGTCCCCCACAGAACCGTCACGGTTAAAGATTGGCGCATCAGAGAGCGGACGGCTCTGTCGTCTTGCGCTCCGATGGCTTGACCGGCCAGAACGTGAAAACCCGTAATACCGGCACTTCCGATACCCCAGAACATCCAGATAGTTGTGGAGACAAGCCCGACGCCCGCGGCCTCGTGCGAACCTAAATGCCCGAGCATGGCCATGTCGATGTAGTGCATGAGAACCGAGGCGAGCTGTGCAATGATGGCCGGCACGGAAAGCAGCGTAACAAGGAGAATTTGTTCGCTGCGCTCGAAACAGTTCGCACGACGAAGCCTATCCATGAGGGCTTCGGTGCTCGGCATTGTGATCGGAAAAAGAGACGACATAGAAAAAAGAGGGATTTGCCGAGAATTTTAAGACGCTCCGAGGCCTTGCCGTTTGGAAAGCTCGTCTTTTTGCGTCAAGGATTCCCAGCGCTCGTAGGCCGCATCGATAAGAGGCACGAGTTCATCCATGCGCTCCTTGTCGCGTTTGATTTCGTCTACGGGTCTTTTGTGGTATTCCGAATCGGAAAGTTTGGCTGTCAGGGCGACTTGTTCGGCCTCAAGATCCTCGATATGTGCCGGAAGAGACGCAAGTTCCCGGGCTTCTTTGTAACTTAATCGCACGCGCTGCGTTGCCGTGTTGCGTACGCGTTTGGGCTTGGCAGGGGACGCCTCTTTCGTGACCTTTGCAAGCGTGAGGCGCTCGGATGTCGTAGCTCGAAACCAATCCTCGTAACCGCCGACGTACTCACGCCACGTGCCGTCGGGATTGTCGTAGTGCGTCGGAGCCAATGTTTGTGTGACGACATTATCTAAAAAGCGTCTGTCGTGGCTGACAAGAAGAACGGTCCCGGTGTAGTCGGCAAGGGTCTGCTCCAAAAGTTCCAACGTGTCGATATCCAAATCGTTTGTCGGCTCGTCTAAAACCAGAAGATTGACCGGCAGGGCGAAGAGCCGTGCGAGCAACAGGCGATTTCGCTCACCGCCCGAAAGAGTTGAAACGCGAACGTTGGCTTTTTGCGGAGAAAAAAGAAAATCATTTAGATAGCTCATGATATGTTTTTTCACACCGCCGATTTCCACCCAATCACTGCCCGGGGAAATGGTTTGCGCCACAGTCTGATTTAAATCCAATTGGGCGCGCAACTGATCGAAATAGGCCACGGAAAGATTCGTTCCCAGTTTGACCGTACCGCTATCGGCTGGTAGCTTTCCGAGGATTAGTTTGAGGAGCGTGGTTTTTCCGGTTCCGTTTTTCCCGAGGAGTCCGAGTTTGTCGCCGCGCATGACGCGCAAATCAAGCGACTTGACAATCGGACGGGCTCCGAACGATTTGGTAAGAGCCTTAGTTTCGATGACGACTTTTCCGCTTCTTTCTCCTGCGTCTAGACTCAGCCGCACGCTTGAAAGCGCATCGCGCCGTGCTTGCCGTTCCCTCCGCAATTGTTCTAAGCGCCGCACGCGACCCTCGTTACGGGTGCGCCGAGCTTCGATTCCCTTGCGGATCCAAACTTCTTCTTGGGCCCAAAACTTGTCAAACCGTCTGCGTTGCAAGGCCTCGGCATAGAGCTCCGTTTCTTTTGTCTTTTCGTAGGCTTGAAAGTTTCCCTCGTAGGAACGGAGCATTCCGCGATCGAGTTCCGCAATGCGTGTGGCTACGGCATCTAAAAAGGCGCGGTCGTGAGTCACGACAATCAAAGAGCGAGTCCCGCGAAATTCCTCTTGCGCAAGAGTTTCAAGAACGCGAATGGTTTCAATGTCAAGGTGATTGGTCGGTTCATCGAGGAGTAGCAAATCGGGTTTGAGCGCAAAGGCAAGCGCTAAGGCGGCACGCTTTTTCTCTCCGCCTGAGGCACTTTCAGGGTGCACCGCGCCGTCGACGCCGAACCGATCCATGTAGGCATTTAAAAGTGCCTTTTCGGAAAAAAGCGTTGGTTCATCGCCTTTAAAAAGAGCCCCGGCTCGAAGGTAAAGGCTTTCAAGAAGGGTCGATGCCTCAGGTAGTATCGGCTCTTGTTCGACAAGGATGCACCGAGTGCCGGTGACAATTCTGAGTTCGCCTTCGTCCAAAGGAACAAGGCGGGAGAGAACCTTAAGTAGGGAGGTTTTTCCCGTTCCGTTACGCCCGATTAACCCGACTCTCTCACCTTCTTGCAGCGAAAAAGCAGCCTTATCTAAAACAGGCAAATCGCCCCAACTTAACTGGGCTTCCGAAAGCATCAGTACCGGCATGATTACGGGGCGGCTTGTTGTGCATCCGCGGCCCTTTCCGTCTGATCGGGAGCGTCTTGTGCGGGCGCTACGGTCGCAGGCTTTTTGGCCTTGGCTTTCGGGGTCGCCAGGCGCGAGACCGGATCGATGACGTGAAAGTCAATGAGCTCTTCGGGCGAGAGCATACGAATCGAGCCGTTGGAAATCATGGCACAGGCCCCGTGACGCGTCACAACGGGCGAAAGATCCATATTAAAACTCAGCGACCCCGTGAGCCCGGTAAGCTCACCTGCGGTCTGTCCGCGTGCAATGCTGTTGGCAATGCTCAAGGCATCGACACCGAGCGCGAAGAGTTGTTTGGCGACCAGACCGGCAGGGGGCGGCACGTGGTAGGCCGCTTCAAACGCCTCGTCGTTGTAGGTCAGAATAAACGGAGAATCCACGAAGCCGACTTGTTTTAAATCGTACGTTAAGGCCTTGGCCGAGGAGTCGGTCTCGGGATTCCCCGGGTAAAGAAGCGAGGTGCCCCAAAGACGCGTGCGAAGCGGCAGGCGCGGACGAATCTGCGAGGCCGTGGAGGCATCGAGTGCCATAAAAACGGCGTAGTAGGGCGGTTCGGCAAGGGCGGCTTGTGCGCGGCGTTCGGCCGACTCACGCGTTTGACGCAACTGTTGCTGACGCCAGCCCAAGGGATCGACCTCCTGGTCAATCGGCTCTTCCGGTTCGATTTCCGGGTCGTCATCTTCGACGACAAGCTCGAAAAACTGTGTGATACGCTGCAGGTCTTTTAAATCGATGGTCAAGCGGTCCGGCGCAAACCCTAATGCCGTCAACTTTTGACAAAACGCCGCCGAGATACGTTTTTGCAATGGTTTGTCTTGATCGAGAACCAGCACTTTGGGGCGTTCGCCTGTTTCCGTCAGGCGCGGTAAGGCCTGGATTCCGAGATCGGCTACGTAGGCCGCATCGGTCTCAAGCGATAGCCCCGCCATCAAAAGACCGCGTGGGAAAAGACGCGGCTCATAGCGCACGTTTTCCGGAGCGATGTCTTTGGCTAAAACAAGGCCGGGAACTTTGAGGTTAGCGGCAATGGAGCCGCTCGATTCGGGGTTGAGGACTCCGTCTAAAGCCGGATTTCCTTCCGAAAGTGCTTCTTGCTGTGCAAGGATTGTGGCATTTAATTCTCGAGCAGCCGCATCCGCAATCCTTCGGGCTTCTTCTTGCATTTGCCGCTCTTGAATTTCCTCGGGCGTGAGCGGAATGGCCGTATCCAACTCAACTTGATTGAGCGTGACAACCGGAAGCGGCAGATAGTCCATTTTGGCGATTTGCTCAATGGCGTTTCGATCGAGCGGTCCGATGGCGGCTAAGGCACCGGCATTGGCAGCGGCTTTCAGTTGGTTGGCAACGTTGTCATCGGCCCCGGGACGAATCAAAAGCACATGAGCCGGATTGGGCAAGGCATAATTAGCGGCTAAGACGCCGTCTAAGGCATACTGAGTGACGGCATCAAAACGCGACTTTTTTCTCGGAAGAATGAAGGCCAACTTAACGGGTTCGGCTTTATTGGGTGTTCCGTCATCGGCAACCTGGGCGGTTTCCGGCGCAGGGGCCGAAGGCGGTTGAGCGAAAACACTTGCGCAGACGGTTGCCATCAGCGGGAAAAGAAGACCGGCAAACAAGGGGTGCTTCACGATGCAATCCGAAAATATGAATGGTTTACAAAATAGTGCACTGATGCGGGCGGCGGGCCTGACCGAACAGTCGTTCCCGAGCGCAACGCTTTATATTGTAGGACTTCCCATCGGAAATGCGGCCGACATCACGTTGCGTGCCCTCTGGACACTGTCTCTTTGTAACACTATTGCCTGTGAGGATACGCGAGAAACGCGAAAATTGCTTGATCGGTATGCGATTAGCACGCCTTCTGTCTCCGTTCACGAACACAATGAACGTGCTGGAGCGCAAAAACTCATCGAACGCTTAAGGGCCGGGCAGCGCGTGGCTCTTGTCACCGATGCCGGGACGCCGGCTGTCAGCGATCCGGGCGCGCGCGTTGTCCAAAGCGTACGCGATGCAGGCTTTCGTGTTGTTCCCGTTCCCGGGGCCAGTGCCTGCATTACGGCCATGAGTGCGGCCGGGCTTGATGCGTATCGCTTTACCTTTGCCGGGTTTATTGAGCCGAATAAGAAGGCACGGGATACAGCGCTGACCGACCTATGCCGACGCGGCGAGGCTTTTGTTTTGTACGAAGCGCCGCACCGTATTTGTGAGCTTTTGCTGCTGCTCGCAGAAAAACTTCACGCCGGTCGCCGTGTTGTCATTGCGCGGGAAATCACCAAACGCTTCGAGTCGTTTTATGCACTTGACTCCGAAGAACTCGCATCGTGGGCTAAGACTCATGAGCCCAAAGGCGAGTATGCCGTTCTTGTTGACGAAAAAACTGCACGCAGTACCGATGCGCCCGATGAGCAGACGCTGCGATGGGCAAGGGCAATCGCCGGCGAGCTTCCCGTGAGTCGTGCCGCTGCGCTTGCCGCCAAGGTCTCGGGTGTCAAGCGCGAAGTGCTTTACACGATTCTTTTAAACGAGAAAAACGCACACCGATCCGATTAGTTCGGATGGAGGTCTTTGTCGCGTGGTTTTTGCTTTCTATGCGCGACACAGGCATCGAAAAGTCCGTTCGGAAGAATACGCATCAGTTTGGCAAGAACACCCATCTGCCAGGGAATGGTTTTGTAACTTGTCTTCGCATCGATTGCTTGAATGGCAATGCGTGCAAACGCATCGGGCTCTAAAAGAAACGGCATCTTGTAAGGGTTTTTAGCCGTGAGCGGTGTTTTGACAAACCCCGGAGAGAGCGTTGTTACACAGATGCCGTAAGGGCGCACGTCGTTGCGAAGGCTTTCCAGGTAACTGATGACAGCGGCTTTACTCGAGCAGTAAGCCTCGCTGCCGGGAAGACCCCGAATACCCGCTACTGACCCGATTCCGACAAATTGTCCCCGACCGCGCGATTTCATCGGTGCGATAAAGCCGTGAAAGGTCGACGCCATGGCAAAGACATTGGTTTTGTAGATACGCTCCAAAACGTCCAGGTCTTCGAAGTATTCGGTTTTCACTCCGATGGAAATCCCGGCGCAGGCAATGACGATATCGGTCGCTCCCTGGGATTCAAAATCCTGTGCGGCCGCTAAAAGGTCCGTCCTGTTTGTCACATCCACCGCATAAGGGACGTGCTTTTCGGCAAAAGGCAGTGTTTTGATAAAGGATGCCAGCTTATCAGGGTTGCGCGCCACAAGACCGAGTGTGTCGCCGCGGGCGGCAAAAGCCCGACTTAAGGCGGCTCCGATTCCGCTTGATGCTCCGGTGATGAAAACGCGCATGGCATGTCTCCCTTAAATTCTCTCGGCTTTGACTCGGTCCACAAGCATGCGTACGGCTTCGATGGCACGCGGGCGTGAGCCTGTCATGTGGGGCGCGGTGATAAAGCGCCCGGCAATACCGATGACCGGGGTTGAGTCGATGTTGTATTGTTGCCAGATTTGGGAAGCCTGACGCACTTTGTTGCGGACGACAAAACTTTCGAGCGTCGCATTCCAGTGGGGCGCATCGATGCCGTGTTCGCCGGCCCATTTTTCGATATCGACCTGAGCTTCCTGGATAGTGTTCCACGGATGCTCCCCTTGTAGCATCCATTCCCAAAACGTCATGTGCAGTTCCTGTAGACGACCGAGCGCTTCAAAGGCGTAGTAAATCTTAGGGAACAGCTCGAAGCTTTCTTCCCAAGCGACGGGAACAGGAATAACGTGCACATCGGGGTCGGAAGAGACCGACTCGGCATACTCGTGCATTAAAGGCGCGAGCCGATAGCAGTGCGGGCAGGTGTAAGCAAAAAAGTCATGCACGCGAATCGGACGCCCCGGATATTTGACGGGCGGGTCAACAAGAATAAAGTCCTTGCCCTCGACCAAAGGCTTGGGTTCGGTTGCAAGACAAAAGGCCGGAGAGGTCACACCTATCGTTGCCGCACCGGCTAAAAGGTCACGTCGTGAAGTCATAGTGCTGCTAGTCTCTTAGGCGCAAAAGTTCGCCTTTGATGGAATTGTCCGCCAATGTCTGCTTGATTTCTTCGGCTTGCTCTTGAGTTTCAAACGGTCCGATGCGAACGCGGTAAAGACGTTGTCCTCGCTCGTTACGGTAAACAATTTGGGCATCAAGTCCGATAAAGGCAATACGAGCCCGCATGCTTTCGGCATCGACGTTTTGGCTGAAAGCACCGGCCTGAACCCAGTATTTGACAGGAACGGCACTGTCTTCCTCGGCGGCCGCATCTCCGGCTTTGACTGTGGCCACTTTGGCGGTATTAAGTTCCACTCCCTGGCCCTCGGCATACAGGTTCTTATTGGGGTCCTGTTTGCCGTCCATCGTGATGTCAACGAGTTTAGATCCCTGTTGGACCTTGGCGACAAAGGGAATCGGTGCCTTTGTAATCCACAGCGCAACGCCTGCGGACACGGCGAAGGCGAAAACAGCGCCGAGTGTGAAGGACCAGAAAAGCGCTTTAAGGCTGAAATTGGCACGCGTTTGATTCATCTGAGTTTCCCAAAAAAGGTTCACATGTGTTCCGGAGCGCTGATTCCGAGGACAGCAAGCCCATTGGCCAGCACTTGTCGGCTCGCCAGTAGGAGGGCTAAGCGGGCATTGCGCTCCCGTGTGTCGTCAACAAGAATTCGTTCGGCATTGTAAAAGGCGTGAAAGGCCGCAGCGAGGTCTTTTAAGTAGACGCACACAAGGTGAGGAGCAAGGTCGCGCGCGGCAATGCTCAAGGTCTTCCCATACGCCGAAAGACACTGAGCCAGGGCTCCTGCGGCATCGCTTTGCAAAACGGAGAAATCGGCCTTAGAAGCATCCTCAAAAGTCGGAACGGCAAAGCCCTTTTCTTTGGCCTGTGCGAGAACCGAGCAAATGCGAGCATGGGCATACTGTAAGTAATAAACGGGGTTTTCTTCGCTCTTACTTAAGGCCAAATCTACGTCAAAGACAAATTCCGCATCGGACTTTCTCGAGACGAGGAAAAAGCGAGCGGCGTCGCGACCGACCCAGTCGACGATATCGCGAAGCGTGACGTACGTGCCGGCGCGCTTACTCATCTTGACTTCCTGTCCGTCTTTGACGACAAGAAGCATCTTATGAAGGACGTATTCGGGGAAGGTCTTCGGAATGGCCATGCCGAAGACAGGTCCTGCCACTTGCAAGCCGATTTTGACGCGGGCAACGGTGCCGTGGTGATCGGAGCCCTGAATGTTAATAGCTCGGTCAAAGCCGCGTTCGAACTTCGTTAAGTGATAGGCCACATCGGGGACAAAGTACGTGTAGTGACCGTCTTTTTTGCGCATCACGCGATCTTTGTCATCGTGAAAATCGGCAAACGCCGAATCGGTGGTTTTAAGCCACAGGGCCCCATCGGCCTCATAGGTGTAGCCCGAGTCGATGATGGCCGCGACGGTTCTTTCGACTCGCCCTTCGGTATAAAGCGAACTTTCCAGATAAAAATTGTCAAAACCGACGCCGAGCGCTTTTAAGTCCGCATCCTGCTCGTTACGCAAAAAGGCTACTGCGTAACGGCGAACGGCTCGGGTATCATTGATGTCCCCCGTACTTTCAATGACGGTTTGATCGGGCAACGTGATACGCATGCATTTGAGGTAATCGCGGGCAATCTCGAAAATATAGTCGCCGTGGTAGCCGTTTTCGGGGAAATCTTCGGGTTTGGCCATACCCTTAAGTTCTTTGGCCCGAGCCTGAACCGAGAGCGTTAAGTTGTCGATTTGTACTCCGGCATCGTTGTAGTAAAACTCACGCGTAACGCCGTACCCTTGGGTGGCCATAATGCGCGAAAGAACGTCGCCTAAGGCTCCCTGTCGGGCGTGGCCTAAGTGTAAGGGTCCCGTGGGGTTGGCCGAAACGTATTCCAAAATAACTCGCTTGCCGCAACACGCCTCGCTTGCCCCGTACGCGTCTTTTTTCGTCAGAATGTCGGCAATCACGGCAAACTTCGAATCGGTATTTAGGCGGAAATTAATAAAACCCGGTCCGGCAATCTGGACGTCGCTTAAAAGACGTGTGAATTCCGGATCTTTTTTCATGGTCTCAACAAGAGAAGCGGCAATCTCACGCGGATTGCGTTTTAAGGCCCGGGCGCATTGCATGGCAACCGTACAGGCTAAATCCCCGTGTGAAAGATCTTTGGGTTTTTCGACACGAACCGGGACATTTGTGATACCGATGGTATCAAGCGCTCGCGTAATGAATCGGACAAGGTTTTCGTTTTCAATCATAGTTGACAAGCCAAAAAGGGATTTCGTAACCCGTAACTGTAGCAAACTACGGAAAATCGCAGTTAGCGTCGTTTCAGGGGCTCTTTCGGAGAAAGAGCAAAAAGCCGGCCCCCGAGGTTCCGGCTTTTCGTGTGGTTTTCCTTAAAAATCCTCGCGGTCAGGCACGTCGGCGCTTATCGCGTTCGAGCATGGCGTAGGCGGAGTGATTATGAATGGATTCGAAGTTTTCAACCTCAACGCGGTACGCCAGAATGCGTTTGTCGGCATTGAGTTTCCCGGCCACATCGCGTACGGCATCTTCAACGAACTTGGGGTGCTCG
>OIXG01003474.1_pt1 | contig 10367 bp, 6 predicted proteins | sample 1587731 | NCBI WGS metagenome assembly OIXG01 (sample SAMEA3888908, study PRJEB22519) | human gut metagenome | biome: human gut; feature: human-associated habitat; material: faeces | place: Denmark | collected 2010
CATCGTTCGCGTACTTGTCGCTCTCGTAAACGATCGTCTGGATACCGGCCTGGATGATCGCTTTCGCACACTCATTGCACGGGAACAGGGTCACATAGAGTTTGCTTCCTTCCAGACTGCCGCCGCGGTAATTTAAGATCGCGTTCAGCTGAGTGTGGACTTTGTCCGCGGTGATCTTCATCTGGCGGCGGACGTGGTGGAGTCCCGGACTTGCATCATCGGCGATCTCATCCTCACCGAGAATACAGCGGGTGATCTCACTGTTGACATTTGTCAGCGGTTCCAGAGTACGGAACATCTCATCGAGAGAGTCATCAGGAAGTTCCATATTTTCCGGATGGCGTCCATAATTCTTTGCGCGGGCTGCACAGGTCAAAAGCCCGCTGACGGAGAGAAGCTCCATGATGCTTAAGGAGCTGCCGATCTCCAGACGTTTTAAGGAATCCCGTACATCACGGACTCCGGCTAAGGAGAGACTTCCTTTCTGGCGGACACGAGTCACAGCGTCGGCAGTTTCCGTCTGGGCCTGAACGATCTCATCAAAATTTGAGGAGGGAACCAGCTCGCGGCACATCTTTTTTCCAGGCTCAGAGGCCGCGCAGTCGGTCAGTCGTTCGATGATTTTATAATATTCAAGTGTTTTTAATACTTTCTGATTCATAGGTCGATCCTTTTTCCTTTCAATGGCAGATATTTGATTTCATTCACTGCCAGTTACAGTGCGCGGGCAGGGACGCCCGTGTCCGGTAACAAGATTCCTTTTTATGGAATATGCAGAGATTTCAGGCGAAGATGCCTGTCTGCACAGAAAAAGTATAACACAAACAGTTCAAATATCATAGGGATTTTTTCCTGTGAAAAGTAACAGGGATGCTCTCACTCAGGACCCGTGGACGCCAAGTTTTTCTTGCATAATAAGAAGAAAAAAATTATAATGGAAAAAAGATAGGCTAAAAGCAAAGAATCCGCAAATGTGACAGGATCTTGATGGATATTTGCCCGCAGCAGAAAGAATTCCGGATTGCTGCGAGATATGAAAAGGAGATTTTTTCATGTCAGATACACCTAACGAAAAAAATTTCATGAGAGAAAAGATCGTAAAACCCCCGATCGATAAGCGCAGGGCCGCAGGCCGGATCCTGTGCTATGTTCTTTTTGCGGTTGTTTTCGGCGGCGTTGCGGCGGTAAGCTTTGTGGTATCCCTTCCGACAGCAAAAAAAATCCTGGGAAAAGACCAGCCGGCAACATCCGCGCCGATCACGATCGAGCGCGACCAGGATCCGTCCGGCGAACCGACACCGGTGGAGACGATGGCGGAGACCACAGGAGAGGGGATCCGCTCGGAAGACCTGAAGGACGAGGTGGAAAAGATCGTTGGGGATGCCATGGAAAAGTTCCCCTGGACGACGAAAAACCTGACCGAGTTCAACGATGCGTTCCGGAACATCTACCTGGAATCAGAAAAAAGCATCGTGACAGTCTCGGCGGTGAAAAACGATGTGGACTGGTTTGACAACCCTATCGAGACGACGGGACAGTACGCCGGGATCATTATCGCGGTAAACCCAAGCGAAGCGCTGATCTTAACAGAACAGAGCGCAGTGGCGGGAGCTGATTCCCTGCGTGTGACCTTCGGGGATGGATCAATAGCGGCAGTGGAATTAAAATCCCAGGATTCAACAGCCGGGATGGCGGTTGTCAGTGCGAAGATCGCTGATATTGAAGAACAGACGGTAAACTGGATGAAGGCGGTGGAGCTTGGAAATTCCTATTCCGTCCGCACCGGGGACATGGTCCTCGCAGTGGGAAGTCCGTCCGGACATGTCCATTCCGTCAAACAGGGACTGATCTCCTATGTGGCGAAAGGTGTCCAGGCAGTGGACGGTCAGACCCGTATCCTGTATACAGAATTTGAGAGTCATGCGGATGAGGGAACATTCCTTATAAATCTTTCCGGTCAGCTTGTGGGTTGGGCGACGTCCATTTATCAGGCCGGGGACAACACACAGGCGGAAGATAGGACGATGGCAATGCCGATTTCGGAGTACAAGGGCGTGCTCCAGAAACTCACAAACGGACAGTCCGCTCCGTATTTTGGAATCCGCGGCCAGGATGTGACCTCCGCGATGATGGAGAGCGGGATCCCGAGCGGTGTGTATATTACAGATTCCATTGCAGATGGGCCGGCTTATAATGTGGGAATCCAGAACGGGGATATCCTGACAAAGTTTGATGATCTGGAGATCCAGACGATCCGGGACTTCCAGAACCGGCTGGAGGAGACAAAGACCGGGGATACCGTGAAAGTTACAGTAAAACGGAAGTCTATTGATGAATATAAAGAAATAGAGTATCAGGTAACGATCGGAGCCAGGTAAACATACCTGGCTCAGCGATTGTGTGAGAAGTATGACCGATCAGAAAAGGAGAAATTATGAGATTTATTGAAACATTCCGGGAAGGAAACCACATTTCGGATGTATACCTGTGCAAGACAAAACAGATCGCGCTCACAAAGAATGGAAAAGAGTACGGTTCTCTTGTACTGCAGGATAAAACAGGAACTGTTGACGCGAAGATCTGGGAGTTAAACTCTCCGGGAATCAACGAGTTTTGCGCACTGGATTACGTGTATGTTGACGCGGACGTGACTCTGTTCCAGGGACAAAACCAGTTAAATGTAAAACGGATCCGCAAGGCGGATGAGGGCGAGTACCATCCGGCAGATTATCTCCCGGTGACCACAAAGGACATCCCGACGATGCAGCATGAGCTCACCCAGTACATCACAACCATCAAGAACGAGTACTTAAGAAAGCTGGCATCCGGCTATTTCAACGACCCGGCGTTCATGAAGGCGTTCTCCTTCCATTCCGCGGCAAAGAGTGTTCATCACGGCTTCGTCGGCGGACTTTTAGAACATACCTTAAGTGTTGTAAAAATGTGCGATTACTTCAGTAAACAGTACCCGGTGCTGAACCGCGACCTGCTCTTGACGGCAGCGATGTTCCATGATATCGGAAAGACAAAAGAACTTTCCGCGTTCCCGGAGAATGACTACACAGATGACGGACAGCTTCTCGGTCACATCATCATCGGCTCCCAGATGGTAAAAGAGCGGATCGACACGATGCCGGGATTCCCGAAAAAGCTGGAGAGTGAGCTGATCCACTGCATTCTTGCCCACCATGGCGAGCTGGAATACGGTTCCCCGAAGAAACCGGCGCTGATCGAGGCGATGGCGCTGAACCTTGCGGACAATGCGGACGCGAGAATGGAGACGATGACAGAGGTGTTAAGAGGAGCCGGTGACAACATGGGATGGCTCGGTTATAACCGCTTCATGGAGACAAATGTTCGCCGTACGAGCGAAGAATAGAAGATAGAGAATAGAGAGAACCTGCCGTTATGCACTGAAAAAGATGCAGACGGCAGGTTTTGTAAGTTGTAGAAAAATTGGTCCGTCCAATTCGATAAATCGTGCAAAATTTCACTGTGAATTTGCTGGAGACGGACACATAAGAAAGTATGTCCGCCATACAAAGACTTATGTGCGCTGGAAAGCGATAAGAACGTGCAAAGATAAAAAAGAAGCGGTTGACAAAATCAATTTTCTGACTAAAATGATTGTTGTTCATATTCAAATGCGATGAACGGGACAGGACTTTCAATCGAAATCTTATTCAGAGAACTGCCGGATGGTGCGAGGCAGGTAAGAAGGGTGGAAGTTATCACCTGCAAGCAGCCGGGGTGAACAAAACGTTTTAGTAATCCCGGACGGAAACCTCACCGTTAAAAGGGGACCGATTCATCTGAGAGTACAGCAGATACTTGAGGAGGATGGGACTGAGAGGCCGGTTTTCCGGCAACAGAAGTGGTAACGCGGAGAATGTTAGATCCTTCGTCTTCTAAGGGAGTGATCCCTGTGGAGACGAAGGATTTTTTGCTTTATACGTATATTCCACAGCGATTCCTGCCGTATTTTCAGGATCGTTTGAATATGGATGGACTACAGGGACCGGAATTCGCGACATTCCGGTATGACGAAATGAATTTACAAAGGAGCGAAATGACATGAACACATTAGTAATCGTTCTCATCTCAGCTGTGTGTCTGTTATGCGGATATATGGTATACGGACGCTGGCTGGCAAAGACCTGGGGCATCGACCCGAAGGCAAAGACACCTGCCTACACACATGAAGACGGACAGGATTATGTACCTACAAACGGCTGGATCGTTTTCTCACACCAGTTTTCCTCTATCGCAGGTGCCGGCCCTGTAACGGGCGCTATCCAGGCGGCTGCATTCGGCTGGGTTCCGGTTCTTCTCTGGATCCTTGTCGGTGGTGTCTTCTTCGGAGCGGTCACAGACTTCGGCGCTCTTTACGCAAGCGTAAAGAACGAAGGTAAGTCCATGGGACTTCTGATCGAGAAGTACATCGGCAAGACAGGTAAGCGGTTATTCCTGATCTTCTGTTGGTTATTTACCTTGATTGTTATCGCAGCCTTTGCTGATATGGTTGCAGGTACCTTTAACGCATACACGGTTAAGGATGGCGTGACAGAGTTGGCCGCAGCGGCTCAGACAAACGGCGCCGCAGGCTCCATTTCCATTGCATTTATCGTATTTGCGATGGTTTTCGGTGTTCTTCAGAAGAAGCTCAACCTTGAAGGCAAGAGCGAGTTCTTCGTAGGACTTGCATGCACGGTTGCATCTCTTGCAATCGGTATGGCATTTCCGTTAATTGGCGGTAAGGACGCATGGACAGGATTCACATTTGCGTATATCTTCTTTGCATCTGTTCTTCCGATGTGGCTCTTAAAGCAGCCGCGTGACTACATGACAACATTCATGTTTGCAGGAATGATCCTCGGCGCTGTTGTCGGTATTGTTGTTGCGCATCCGAACATGAACCTTCCGATGTACACAGGCTTCACAAATGAGAAGCTCGGAAACATGTTCCCGATCCTTTTCGTAACCGTAGCCTGCGGAGCCGTTTCCGGTTTCCACAGCCTTGTTTCCTCCGGTACTTCCTCCAAGACCGTTGAGAACGAGAAAGATATGTTAAAAGTTGGCTACGGCGCTATGGTTCTTGAGAGCCTCTTAGCCGTACTTGCACTCTGCGTAGCAGGCGCAGCTGCAGCTGCTGACGGTACTGCAGCTGCAGGAACTCCGTTCCAGATCTTCTCTGCAGGTGTTGCAGGACTTCTTGAGATGTTCGGTCTTCCGATCTACATTGCACAGTGCTTTATGACCATGTGTGTATCCGCGCTTGCCCTTACAAGCCTTGACGCGGTGGCACGTATCGGGCGTATGTCCTTCCAGGAGCTTTTCTCCGTAGACAATATGGAGAACGCAGAGGGCTGGAGAAAATTCCTCTGCAACAAATATGTATCCACGATCATCACACTTGCATTCGGCTACATCCTTACAAGAGTTGGCTACTCCAACATCTGGCCGTTATTCGGAAGTGCAAACCAGCTCTTAAGTGCACTTGTTCTGATCACTCTCTGTGTATTCTTAAAGGTAACAGGAAGACAGAACAAGACCCTGATCGTACCATGCGTGATCATGCTCTGCGTAACCTTCACAGCACTGGTTCAGAGAACGCTTGCTCTTGTAAACGCATTCAGCGCAGGTACCGCAGTATTTATGGTTGAAGGACTTCAGCTGATCGTTGCGATTCTTCTTATGGTTCTCGGTGTGATCATCGTTGTCACATCCGGTAAGGAGCTGTTAAACAAGAAGGCAGGTTCTGAGGCGAGAGCATAAATTGCGGTTTACATAATGTGTAACTTGTATAGTTGATATTCGAAAACCGGTTTTCCGGTTCCGGGGACTTCTGAATGGGAGTTTTCGGGGCGCGGGGAGCCGGTTTTTTGTTATATAATGCCACAGCCAAAAGGCAGTAGCGCTCAAGATGAAAAAGTGTTGGAAATTTATGGGGAAAGATCTTATAATTTCAGCATAAGTTCTAGCTGCAGCGGAATTTGATCAGACAATTTGAAGAAGACAGAAAGGAGGAATTTAGTATGTTTAATAGTGCAAGCAAAAAAGATGAATCATCGAAGGGATTTTATAATGCCGTTGAGAAAATCGGAAATAAAATTCCGAATCCAATGATTTTTTTCTTGTGGTTCTGCATTCTGATTATTGTAACATCAGCGGTATGTTCAATAGCAGGAATTTCAGCTATTAATCCTGTGACTGGAGAAAAGGCTGAGGTCTATAACCTGCTTTCCAGAGAGGGCATAGCCAGAATGCTGACCAGTATGGTATCGAACTTTCAATCTCTTTCAGTATTAGGTCCAGTGTTGACATGTATGTTTGGAGTGGGAATTTGTGAACGCTCAGGACTTTTCCAAATTACATTGCAGAAAATTGTTGAAGGTTCAAATGGTTCAGATTTTAAAGTCATTGTAGTGTTCTGCTTCGTTGGTGTTATGGCAGATGCAGCAGGTGGAGTTGGTTATGTTATTATGCCGGTATTGGGCGCATCCATTTTTGCAACAATGGGCAGAAATCCATTAGCAGGTGCTCTTTGCGGATATGCAACTGTTTCTGGCGCAATGTGTGCAAACCTTCTGCTGACATCAATGGACGTAACAAACTATAGCTTCACAGAGGCTGCGGCACAGATTATCGATCCGTCATACTCTGCATCACCGGCAATCAACTGGTATTTTGCAGCATTTTCGGTTCTGGTATTAACTGTTGCATCAGTATTTGTAACGATTAAGTTTGTAGAACCACGTTTAGCTAAGCGAAAAAATGTAGTCGGCGTGGAGAAGAAAATTGACAAATTAAGTGAATTGGAAAATAAAGCTGTGCGAAATGCTTTAATTTCGGTTCTCATATATGTTCTTATTATTTTAATTGGCGTAATACCAGAGAATGGTATTTTGAGAGATCCGGAAACAGGTGGAATTTTTACAGCAAAATCTCCATTGATGAAGAGTCTTCCGTTTTTAATTGCAATGCTTTTCTTTATTCCAGGTGTTACCTTTGGACTGAAGTGCGGTAAATTTAAAAATAGTACAGATATCGTAAATGCATTAGGAGATTGTATGAAGGACATGGGTTCCTTTGTAGCCTTATGTTTTGTAATAGCACAGTTCCTGAAATACTTCGAATGGTCCAATCTGGCAGTTATTCTTGCAATTAAAGGTGCGGAGGTGTTACAGAATTCAGGACTTCCAATGATCGTGATTCTGATTCTGTTCATATTACTTTGTACGGTAATGAACTTATTTATAGGCAGTGCGTCTGCAAAATATGGTTTAATCGCATCTATCTTTGTACCGATGTTTATGTTAATGGGATATAATCCGGCACTGACTCAGATGTGTTATCGAATCGGAGATGCAGTGACAAATCCTATCACACCGGCATTTGCATACTTTGCAATGTTATTATCCTTATGTAAACAGTATGACGATGATTTTGGATTTGGAACATTGATGGCTAGCATGCTACCGTATACAGTTGGTTTCTTCGTCTGTTTTGTAGTTCAGTTGATTGTGTGGTTTGTCTTCAGAATCCCATTAGGACCCGGAGCAGGAATATTATATTAAATAAAAAATGGAGGAAAATATTATGATGACAATTAGTGAAATTAAACAGGAATTAAAAAAATATGACCGTAAGCAGCTTTATAAAGAGAAAGTAATCAAGATGCAGGCGTCCATGAGAGAAATGGGAATTGATGGAATCATTTGTTTCAAGCCGCAGAACACATTCTATTTATCTGGTTTCAACCCGATCCTATACAGCCATCCGGTAGTTGTTTTGATTCCGGCAGAGGGAGATGCAGTACTTCTTGTACATAGCTTGAGAGCAAGACATTCTGCTGATGAAGCAGCGATTGATGATATTCGGTTATTCGGTGCATGGGCAAACCAGAAGCCGATCGCGAATGATGCATATGGCGCAATTGATATTATTGCGGATGATATCAAAATTAAAGATAAGGTTATCGGCTATGAGGGAGATTTCCTTTCTTTAAATCAGTATAATAAGATCCAGGAAATCACAAGAGCAACGAAGATGGTTGATGTCTCTGATTTCCTTAAGAAATCCAGAAATATTAAAAACGAGTATGAAATTAATTTACTTCGTCTTTCTGCAAGCTTAACAAATATTGGCATGGAAGCAGCAATCACTAATATTCGTAAGAGTGAGGCAGAAGCAAGTATTGCAGCTGAAATTGCCATGAGAGAGACATGGGCAAAAGAATTAAGTGAGTTTGAAATCAGCAGCTTTGGAAACACAGAGGGCGGAATTGTTACAGCATTATGGTGCTATTCCAACTCCGGATACCGTGTTCCGTATGGATGTGAGTGCCCGGGAAATCGTGTGCCGAAGGAAGGAGAGGTTTGCCTTCCGGTCTGCTGGGCAGCAATTGATGGATATCATACAGAGAATGAGAGAACTGTTATGATCGGTCAGATCCCGGAGCAGTATGAAAAAGCGTATGATGCGATGTTAGAGGGACGTGCAAATGTATTTAAGATGATGAAAGCCGGAGTCAAGATCGGAGACATCTATGATGCCGGAGTAAAAGCTTATATCGAAGCTGGATTTAGTGATTTCCTTCCGGGACGTATTGGTCATGGTCTGGGTATGAGCTTGCATGAGTTCCCATCATTATCTAAAAATAATGACATGGTTCTTCAGGAAGGAATGGTTGTTACAGTTGAGCCGGGATTAGTATTCGCAGGTTGGGGATCCACTCGTCATTCTGATACTGTAGTAGTTCGAAAAGATGGTATCGAAATCTTAACAAAGTCTCCGATAGAGGGAGAAGATCGCCTGATCCGATAAAAAATGTTTATGAAATAGTCCCAGTCCGTTGATAAGGCGGACTGGGACGGAAAGGAAAGGAATATGAAAGTAGCAGTTTTAGGATTAGGGAAAATTGGCCATAATACAGCAGCATTGTTGGTAAGCAGAGGATTTGAAGTATCCGGATTTACCAGAGATGAAAAAAAAGCAGCGGCGGTTAATGAGCATGGAATTACAGTATCGGGTGCTTTGAATGGAAACTTTAAGGTGAAGGCAACGACAGATATCGGAGAAGCAATTAAAGGAGCACATTTTTTAGTTGTTACAACAACCTCAAAAGGTCATAAACCGATGGCAGAATTGCTGAAGGGAAAACTGGATAATGATCAGAGAATTGTTATTATAACCGGTAACTGGGGTGCTTACGAATTTTACAGCGTATTAAGAGATGAAGTTTTAGAAAAACATGTTATCATTGGTGAAACAAGCGGAAATCTGGCGGCATCTCCTACATTAACGTATCCGGCTACAACGTTTATGAAACCGTCAAAGAAAAGTATGAGTTTTGCGACTATCCCAGGATCGGCAGGTCCAATGGTGGTTGAAGAATTGAAAGAGGCATTCCCTGAGTTTTATGCAGTAGACAATGTCCTGGATACTTCAATGAACAATACGAATCCGCCAGTGCATGTTCCGTTTTGTTTATTTAATATTACGCGAATGGCAAATGGTGAAGACGCACAGTTTTATGGGGAATGTTTACCGCCTATTTTATTGGAATTTACAATGGCTGCGGATGCAGAGCGATGTGCAGTATCGAAAGCTATAGGCGGAACACCGAAAACTATTCTTGAATTAATGAACGCGGCATGGAAAGTTGACTACGATAATATTAAAGACCTTGGCTTAAATAATGCCAGCTTAAAAAGTGTAAAACTTCCGAAAACGCCATATCATAGATTTTTAACGGAGGATGTTCCGTTTGGCTATATGGCAGTGAGCAAATTGGGAAAGAAATACGGCGTTCCAACACCAAGAATTGATCTTATGGTAGAGGCATACAAGTATTTACTTGCTGACAAGGCAGAATTGGATGGACCTGAATTCGAAATCGATATGAAAGAAATTCTGTAAAATGGATAAAAAAAGAGTACTTCTTATTACAACAGGCGGGACAATTGCTTGTGTAAGTGGGACAGAGGGTTTTTCCCCGGCACTAACAGGAGAGCAGCTTCTGCACTGTGTGCCGGGGCTTTTGCCCCAAATAGATATAGATGTATACGCTGTACTAAATAAAGATAGTTCTAACATGAGCCCGAATGACTGGGTCGTGATTGCAAATGCTATTCAAGAAAAATACTCAGAATATGACGGGATAGTAGTGCTGCATGGAACAGATACAATGGCCTATTCAGCAGCGGGGGTAAGCTTCATGACAATGGGGATTGATTGCCCGGTGATTTTTACAGGTGCTCAAAAACCTATGAGAGAAGCGGATAGTGATGCCCCTAAAAATTTAAAAGATGCGGTGTGTGCCGCTGCTTTCTTAAAGTTAAAGGGTGTTTTTATTGTTTTTGCAG
>OIXG01003477.1_pt1 | contig 10355 bp, 5 predicted proteins | sample 1587731 | NCBI WGS metagenome assembly OIXG01 (sample SAMEA3888908, study PRJEB22519) | human gut metagenome | biome: human gut; feature: human-associated habitat; material: faeces | place: Denmark | collected 2010
TTTCTTAGGTCAGAGACAGGTCGAATCTGGATCATATAAAAGCACTCCTTTCATGACATATATTTTATCTTAATTTTATCAAAATATTATCAAAATAGCAATCTGAAATGCAAGTATTTTGAAAAATACTTAAAATAGGGCTTGTAATTACGGGTAGTAGGAAGTATAATAAGAAAAAAAACGAACATACATTCGATTTTTTGAAAGGAGCGCGAAGAGAAAGACGGGTACAGATCAGCTTAAATTTATCTGCCAGAGCATAGAGAAAACTATGCGTCGGAACTTCTGGCAGATACCACTTGCAAAGGTGATTTCCCTTTCCTTGGCAGGTACAAAATGGATGGATTTTGTATAGTCGGGAGTGAATGAGATTGACAGGAACAAAAGATAAAAGAAGCAGGATTGAGATTCGTTGTAGAAAATGCAATCAGCACATGTTTGACTATTTGGCAGGCAGTGTGGAACTGGAAATCAAGTGCTGTAGATGCAAGAGAGTCATGGCTTTGCGAGGTATGACAGAAGCGATGATTCGCAGTCAGGCAGTGGATGATATCTGGAAGATTTAAATTAAGTGAATAGGGCCCACCTGATAAGGGCCATTGTCGGATGGAAAGACAATGAAGCACCAGAGACGCAGGGGACAACCGGTAGGAAAGGACTGGGTGTTCTCTGCGTTTCATTTATTATTATTACAGAAAAAATGAGTTTCTTCCAACCGGTTTTACCCGGAGAGGAGGAAGTATGTACGATTACAAAAAGAGCGGCCGGAGAATTGCAGAATTAAGGAAAATACGTGGATATACACAGGAGACATTTGCGGAAAAGATAGCCCTGTCCTGGAGGTCAGTAGCGGATATTGAGAGGGGCTACAGAGGAACCAGTGTGGATATCCTGATGGACATGGCGGAAGTGCTGGGAACGTCGGTGGACTATCTATTATTTGGAGAGAGCAGGACGAGGGGAGAAAACGGGACGGAGCTTTCAGATGTGGAAGAACGAATCGGAAGACTGCCCCAGATGAAGAAAATGCTGGTCAGAAGTATGCTTCAAGGGATGTTGGATAGTCTCGAAAAGGTGGAGATATTAGAAAAAGTAGGATGAGATATAGTAAGAAGATGACAGGGAACAGATCGGAATGGGTCTGTTCCTTTTTTTATGAACTGAAATAGGGCGCGTGGCAGACACGTAGAAATGCGTGGATTGCGGTATAAAATTGAAATCCTCATAAATCTACAATGATTACAGGCCCAGCGGGGAAAGGAGCGTTAGGACGGATAGGAAAATCTCATGGAAAGAGGTGAGTGTTCAGATGGAGAAGTGAGAGGACAGGGACAAGTGAAAAAGTTTAGATGATTACGAAGGGAGGAAGAAAATGGATTTTAAAAGAATCATAACATTAGTTCTGGCAATAGTCATGTGCGTGAACTTGCTGTCAAGCGCGTTCCCGACGGTAGCATACGCTTCAAGCGGAGAGAAGCAGATAGAAGCGTCAGATATGTCAGAAGCGGATACTTCAGGAAATGTGATTATGGAGATTTCCGGGGAAGCGAAGGATATTGGGCGAACTCAGGAAGAGGAAAAGGTTACGGAGAATATCGGGGAAGATATGTCTATAGCTGACGAAGAGCAGGGAGCACACGGTGATTCAGAAAAAGCGGAAACGACCAATGATACTATTTCCACAGAAGAATCCGAAAAAGAAACGCCGATAGAGATGGAAAGTGAGAAAGTGGCAGGAGTAGAAGAAGCAGAAAAAGCAGAAAAAGCAGAGGAAACTCCGGAGATTTCCAAAACGGAATTTCAGGAAACGGATGAAGAAAAATTGGAGCAACTGAAAGAAATGGTGGATACATTCCCGGAAGAGCCAGAGCTGTGGTGGATGGATAAGGACGAACTGACAGCGCTTTATGATACGTTTACCGAGATTTGTGACTTGTATGAATCCCTGGACGAAGAGCATCAGGAACAGGTGGACATGAGCAAGCTGGAGACTGCAGGAGCTTTTTTTGCCAGCTATGTTGACCCTGTCTCTCTTACGAATACGGGCGATATTTACAGTATTCCGTCGGAATATGGAGCAGGAATCATTTACCAGGGACGGAAAAGCACTGCGGTATACGGCCCTGGCTGGATAGACGGCAGATATGCGACCAATTATTCCAAGGACAACAATGTGTGGATTAAATATCCCGAATCCGGTAGTTGCTATGTGGATGGACAGCATGTAAAAGCGGATGTACTGGTGTATTATTGGCTGTCAGCTGGAGATGCCTTTGTGGCGACGAGCTTCGGACGGGATTTGATTTCCATTGGTTCACCAGCATGGTGTGGGTATGAGCCACAGGACTTTACCGTGGAAATGGAGTATCATTTCTTCCGGGCCGGAACCAACGAGGAGCTGACAGTAGATGGATATCTGTTTGCCCATGACCTGGACAGAGGCGAGGGTATCTGTGGTAAGACTGGAGCAAGAGGTTACTATACGTCGGATAACACTACCATGCGTTGGAAGGGGCAGTATGTTACAGGAACAGTCGATGATGACCGGACGGACTACAGCATGAGCGTTGGCGTGGCGTTTCACTCGGATCCGTCGGCTCCGTTCCGCGTGAGCTACCATGGCTGCGAGTATTATTCTATCGAGCTGTCGAGCGTAGGAGTGGATGGTAAGTTGCTCAAAGGATACGGGGATTTGAATGTGGTGAAAAGTATCACCAATCCCAGCGGCTATGCGACTTCCCTTGCCGGATTTACCATGACACTGACCGGAACATCCGCTTATGGGGATGCTATCAACCTGACAGCGGTGACGAATGCTTCTGGTGTGGCATCTTTTACACATGTGCCGATGGGAACCTATACAGTAACCGAAAACGGGACTGCATCCTACTGGGATGTACCGGCTTCCGGGATTGTGAACGTGGAGCCGAACCAGACAAGTATCTATTCTGTGAATAATATCTATAAGACAGGAAATGTGGTTCTGACAAAGAAGATTGAGACAGCGCCGGAGGATACTTACAATGCAGCGGCAGAGGCAGAATATCATTATAATGATAAACTTGTAGGTTTTGCTTATCGAATTAGTGGTACTTCTGATTCAGGTATCCCGGTTTTAAAATACGGGGTGACAGACACTCAGGGAAAATTGATATTTAAGAACTTGCCGGTCGGAACTTATGAGGTGCAGGAAGTTAAGGCTTCAGCAGTTCCGGCGGATGCAGATTGCAAGGAGCAGGCCACCCAGGAACTATATCAGTATGTTATTCCGGATAGTCAGAAGGTGGCCGTGACTTATAACGACACAGCCCACACAGGAAATACTTCTGAAGTGTCTTTTGAAAATAAGCTGAAAAAGTGGAGCTTTTCCGGAAAAGCAGAGCCGGACAATGCCCTGTTGAAGGAGGATGAGGAAGCCCTTGCGGCAGGCATAAGCCAGGGCGATGCCACACTGGCCGGAGCGGTCTATGGGCTGTATGACGGGGACAAGCTGATTGCCAGGGCAACGACCGATGAGACAGGACACTTCGATTTTGCTGGCGTCTATGTAGTAGGAGACCTGTGGTATGTGCAGGAAATCCAGGCTTCCAAAGGGTATCTGCTTGACCCGGTGAAATATCCGGTGAAAGCCTGTGCATTGGAGCTGACGGATGAAAAGGATGGCATTTTTAAAGCAGAACTTAAGAACACCACGGCAGGAACCGATACAGTGACGGAGCAGGTAAAGAAGCAGGCACTGAGCTTTTATAAGGTAACGGGAACCGATAAGCAGAGCTCCTTTGAGACAGTGGCAGGAGCGAAGTTCTCCGTCTATCTGGTATCTGAACTGGCAGGCGGCAAGTATGCAGGGCTGTCAGACGCAGAGCTGCCCCAGGCCATCATCGACGATTTCCGGAACCCGGCCACCCTGGACTATGATGCCATGCGCCAGCAGAGACCGGCCACGGTCTATGCAGATGCGGACAGTGACGATGTGGTAAATGGCTGGCTTACAAAATCCGTACTGTATAAGGATGGGACCAGCTATCATGCAGAGGGAGAACATGCCTACCTGGTATCGGAGATGGTCAGTGACAGCAAGGGAGTGGTAACCACACCGGAGCTGCCCTATGGACGGTATCTGGTGGTAGAGACCACCACACCGGAAAACAAGATTGCCACCAGACCCTTTGTACTGAATGTAATGGGTGATGACCAGGATGGCGAGAAAAAAGGGGACGGCCAGGGTCAGCCGCTGGATGACTTGGTGATTGCCGTGGATAAGCCGATTACGTCCCTGATTCGGATTCGGAAACAGGATGCCAATAGTCACAAAATGGTATTGAAGCCCGGAGCAGGCTATGTGATTCACGATACAGAGGGTTCTTGGTTTGATTATTGCAGCGCAGAATGGACTTCTGCTCAGAAACGAGCTTACAAGAGCAAGTACGGTGATTTGGTCGTACAGTCCAGTCAGGGTGAAATGGTCGGAACAAAGGATAATCCTTATATGACACGAAAGATTACACAGGCTGAGGCCACGGGTAACGTCTATGTGGATACACCGGCAACGCTTCCGGTGGGAACTTATACACTGGAAGAGGTAACAGCACCGGAAGGCTATGTATTGCAGGGACATGAGGGTGTGATTGCAAAAAATGATTCTGTAGCAACAGGAAACCATACCTTCTATGAAAGTGAAGCAGATGGAGCCTGGGACAAGGCAGACAGTAATAGCGTTAAAATCGTAGTCTCTTCGCAGGAAGCATTTTATGATAGTGAAGTAGCTGCTTTCGTGATTACGGCGGTACAGAAGAATACACCGGCTATCGGAAAGATTTCTATTTATGCCGAGGGTGAAAAGCTGGTATCTGCAAAGCAGGACGGCAGTACCATTCTGGACAGACTGGGAGAAGCAGTGAACCACTTCTTTGGCTATGTAAAGGGCCTGATTGGGTTAGATACGCCGGACGAGGACGGATTGACAGAGAAAGAGCTGAGTGAATACAAAGACTATAGCTTCTCCTATGAGCTGAAGCCGATTGAAGGAGCACAGTTTGAACTTCGTGCAGCAGAGGATATCTATAGCCCGGAGGGCGGTGCTAATGCGACCAAACTTTACTCAGAGGGTGATCGGGTAGTAACGCTTGTCACAGATGAAAATGGCCAGGCATGGACTGGCCAAGAAGACTGGGACGGAACAGAAATTGCCAAAGGCTTGCCGCTTGGTAAGTATACCATCACACAGACTAAGGCGGGAACTGGATTTGCATTAACGGCGGACAATGTAGAGCCAAGGGAAGTGGAGATTGCTTATGCAGGCCAGGAAGTGCCGGTCATCTATCGTGACAGCTCTTACGAAAATCCGCGTCAGAAAGTGCATGTAGAAATCCAGAAGTTGGATGCGGAACAGAATGAGCCGCTGGCAGGCGCTGTGTTTGGCTTGTATGCAGAGAAAGACATTGCAAACTATACAGGCAAGACGGTCATAAAGGCGGGTACGCTCATTGCGACAGGAGAGACTACCGTGGGAGCAGACGGCCAGGTACAAAAAGCAGTATTCACGCCGGATTTACCACTTGGAAAATATTACATTAAAGAGCTTCAGGCTCCGATGGGATATACCACCACGCAGTCGAAGATTTCCATGGATGCTTCTTATCAGGAAGATCAGCGGGAGGTCATTGAATTTTCCGAGACTGTGAAGAATGACCCCGTTCTTCTGCAGGTCAATGTAATGGATTACTACACGGAAGAGGAACTGGATGGGGTTACGCTGCAGCTTGTAGATGAGGACGGTAATTCCTTTACGACAGTCCTGACGGCGCATAACAATAATGAGGTTATCCGTGGTCTGGAGATTGGAAAGACTTATACGCTGCAGGAGTTGGTGAGCCCACGAGGATATCACTACGACCTGTATATCAAAGATGGATATACAACTGCGAAGCCAGATGCGGTAGAGCTGGATAAAAATTATCTGTCAGGCCAGGTGAGCGATAAGATTACTTTTACAGTTCAGGATGAAAATAAGTTACAGGTAGTTAGTGTCTTTAATAAGCCGATTACAGGCAATGTAGTCATTGAGAAAACTGGACAGGTGCCGACTGCTACAGAAAAAGGAACCGATGAAAACAGAAATGTGGCAAATAAGCCGATTTATGAGATTAAGGGTCTACCCGGCGCAGAGTACGCGCTGCTGGCAAAAGAAGACATTGTTTATCCGGATGGCTATACTGGAACTTTGTTTGCTAAAGGTGCAGATGTGTTGGAACAGTATGGCATACTGAAAGACAATGTAATGAAACACTATACGGTAGATGTGCCTACGGGTGAGCTAGTTGACGTGTCTTCTTATATTGGCATTGTGCCGGATGAGAATGCGGCAGAAGCCGAGGTGCAGAAGTTCTATCAGGAGCACGAGGATAGAGTACAGAGAAGCCTTCCGGATGGAACAGCCGTGAAATATGTGATTCGGACAGATTCTGACGGCAAGGCACAGGTGACAGGACTGCCGCTGGGTGAGTATGAAGTGGTCGAGGTTAAAGCTCCGACAGGCTACTACCGAGATCAGAACGACTGTACGCAGCAGTTATCTCTCGTAGAGCCGGAGCAGAGTGGACGGCTTGAGCCGATGGTATCCATGGAAGTTGATTTTGAGAATGCGAAGCAGGAAGTACAGGAGCCGGAGAATCCGAACCAGACGCCTGAGCCGAAGACAGTAATTTATCACCCGGATATCAAGGTGACAAAAAATGCAGAAAAATCCGTATATGAACCGGGCGAGACAGTTCAGTATCATATTTTGATTACGAATACTGGTGACGTAGATCTGAAAGATATCCCGGTTAGAGATTCAATGGCAGGTGGTGTGATTGAGACTATCGACTATCTGGCAGTAGGTGAATCTCAGGAGATTTCCTATGATTATCAGGTGCCGGAGGATGTGGTCGCTGGAAGTCGAATTGATAATATCGTTGTTGTCAAAGGTACTCCGGTAGTGCCGGAGCCGGGCAAGAATGAAGCGGGACAGGAGATATTGGTCGATCCGTCATCCTATGTGGAGCCGTCTGATACCGATGCAGAGAAGGTGCTGGTTAAGGGCGGTGAGATTCAGATTTTGAAAACAGCTCAGAAACGGATGTATCATCCCGGTGAAACGGCAGTGTATGAAATGGTAGTTGTGAATCCAACAGAGCAGCCGATTCAGAACGTTGTTGTAAAAGACAGCTTAGATGGAGCGTTTCAGGTTCAGGAGGACAGTAATATCAGTTTGAATGAAGATGGAACAGTAACCGTCAAAGAACTTGTTGCGGGAGCGCAGGTAACATTGAAATATACCTATGAGATTCCGGCGGATGCCAAAGCAGGCAGTCTGGAGAATGTGGCATGGGCAACAGGTACGGTAGAAACCCCGGATGGCCCGAAGCAGGTGGAGGATGAAGATAAGGAAGTTATTGTAGTTCAGAAGCCGGAAATCCAGATTACGAAAATGGCGGATAAAGAAATTTATGCGCCGGGCGAAACTGTAATATATGATATTGTAGTAAAGAATACTGGTAACTGTGCTCTGACGAATATTGAAGTTACAGAGCAGATGCTGAAAGATGGAGCTTTTGTAACTGCAAAACCGCAGGAAGAGGATGAATCCAACAAGGATGATTCCAGAGTGATTATTGATAGTCTGGCTGTTGGAGAAACAGTACACCTGACATACCAGTACACAATTCCAGAGGATGCCAAGGCAGGAGAAGCTATCTACAATCGGGTAACCGTAACGGGAGAATCCGTGCCTGTGATTGATCCGATGGAGTCTGAAAATCCGGATGGAAGTCCGAACTTTCTTCCCACCGAGCAGGTGCATGATGCGGATGAAGAGATTGTGCATATCATCCGGGCTGATTATGGTATGGCAGTGACTAAGTACAGCGTAGATGATGGAATCCGTAACCCAATGGCCGGAGCAGAGTTTACCGTATATGCAGCGACCGATATTAAAAATATTCTGGGCGAAATTGTATATGAAGCTGGAACAGAGATTGAGACAGCTATTTCCGATAAAGATGGAATTGCGCGATTCCAGACAGATTTCCCGCTGGGACTGTATAAGGTGAAAGAAACGAAAGCTCCGAAGGGACATTACAGCAGTACCAAAGAACTCCTGTTTAATTTAATGGAGCAGGAATACAATGATAATATTCAGTATCTGCATTTCTGGAATTATGTGGAGAATGCTATTACGGAGGTCAGCATTAAGTTAGTGGACGACATGACTGGCAATGAGCTGGCCGGAGCTACCCTGACAATCACGGATGAAGAAGGAAAAATTGTGGATGCCTGGCTCACTAAGGTGGAAAACGGATACACAGTTAAGGGGCTGGATGTGGATAAAAATTATACTATCACGGAAACAGCGCCGAGAGATGGATATCTGGTAGATTTTACGGGAGCTTCTATGAAATCCGAAAATGCTACCATCGAGCAGCCGGTAGGGGAAAAAGTAAGATTCAAATTGGCGGATGTAGTGGCCAGTGTAAATGAAAACGGAAAAATTGATAAAACGACAGTCCCTGCCAGAACGGAGATATTGTTAGAAAATCCGGTGGTAGTCGGTAATGTCCGTATCAATAAGGATGGAGAGGTGCTGGATAGTTGGACATTAACTGACAAGATGTTAGCATTTGTGAAATCCGTCTTTAACTATCGAAAAGCAGGATTGGCAGGAGTCGGTTTTGCAGTGAAAGCTACGGAAGACATTGTTCATCCGGATGGAGTGACTGGTGTTCTGTTCCACAAGGGTGATATTGTAGCAGTGAATGTACAAGGTATCCAGAGCATGGCTAAGGCCATAACGGATGAACTTGGTACAGTAAGTTTTGAAGGTATGTATCTTGGTAAATATGAGCTGCTTGAGACACAGACAGCAGAGGGCTATGTTTGTAAGACGGAACCGACAGCATTTAGTCTGGCCTACGTGGATGGATACACATCACCGGTATCCGCAGTGGCGGGTGATATCAATATTACGAACCCGCGCCAGAAGGTGAAAGTGAACGTCGCCAAAAAGGATGTAGATACAGGAGAGAGCCTGCGGGGAGCAGTAATTGGCCTATATACGGCGGAAGCGATCCGTAATCATGCTGGGAAAGTAATTGTCCAGGCAGATACATTATTGGAATCTGTTGAGACAGACGCTGACGGAAAAGCTGTATTTGAGTGTGATTTACCGTTTGGTAAGTATTGTGTGAAAGAACTGGCGGCACCGGACGGCTATTACCGAAATGATGAGGCACAGTATTTTACCTTTAAATATGAAGGCAATGATACAGAGTGTGTAGAAATTCATCTTGAGATTAGCGATAAAAAGATACCGGAGCCGATCAATCCGGGCCATCACGGAAGTTCTTCAAGCACAGTACCTTTGAGTGCTCCGCAGACCTCCGATAAAGCAGCGCTGGAGCTTGCGGCTCTTGGAGCAGCAGGAGCTCTTGCAGGTCTGGCAGCCGTGAAAAGAAAAAATAAGAAGAAACAGAAGGAGGAAGAATAAAGAGTGCTGCCAAAAGTCTGCACAGGAGTGGATTTTCGGTAAGGTGAGGTAAAAATGGTAGAAGCCCTGTTTTGAGATAAATTTTCAAAACAGGGCTTCTTATGTTGTGTTACGAGGGGATCAGTGTGATGGTTGCATACATTGTCGAACAAAAAAGCAATAATCTTCTTTCGAAAAAATATTTCGGTGGCCAATTTCGATTATCATACGAATAAAACGTTGATCATCTTCGGGCAGGGACAAAAATTCCTTCAGCATCTCACCTTGATCGTCAGTGAGGTAAATGATATGTGGTTCCATTTTATATAGATTCTCCTTTTAATCCACAAAACTATAATTATTAAAATGAATCATTCCATTAAATTATTATAATACGAAAACAGAAAGGTTACAATATAAAAAAATAGTTGTACGGAAAATTTGTGATTTTACAGGAGAGATACGGTGGAGCTGGATTTCAAAGCAATCGGAAAACGTATAAAAATTGCAAGGATAAAGAAGGAACTGACACAGGAAGCTGTATCAGAAAAGGTAGGCGTTACCCCACAACACATGAGTAATATTGAGACGGGCAACTCTACCGTCAGCCTTCCTACACTGGTGGCGATAGCCAATGAGCTGGAAGTATCAGTGGATGAGCTACTATGTGATACCGTCCTGAAGTCAGGAGCGGTGTTTTCTAGAGAGGCACAGGCGATACTGGACGATTGTAATGAGTATGAGATAAGATTTTTGGTAGATGTCATGAAGTCCGTCAAGGCGTCTATGAGAAATGTGAAGATGTTTGAACAGAGGATTGAATCAAAAAACATTTAATTTAAGCACGTCG
>OIXG01003480.1_pt1 | contig 10341 bp, 8 predicted proteins | sample 1587731 | NCBI WGS metagenome assembly OIXG01 (sample SAMEA3888908, study PRJEB22519) | human gut metagenome | biome: human gut; feature: human-associated habitat; material: faeces | place: Denmark | collected 2010
AACGCTCTATCCAGCTGAGCTAAACGCACATTTTGTATTTGTGAGTACTTGTCGCTCACAACAAAATGTATTCTACTGCAAAGTAATCAAATTGTCAACACCTTTTTTTAATTTTTTTAAATTTTTCTTTTTATTCATCAATATCCATTTTACCTGATTAAATTGCTTCATTTTGATGAGGATGGTACAATATATCTATAAGGACATTCGCTGTATTTTTTTCATAAATACAGATACTATAAAAATAAAGTACAATCAGGAGAAAAAACATGTCTTTTATCAGCATATTTGATGTAATGGGGCCAAACATGATCGGACCTTCCAGCTCCCATACTGCCGGAGCTGCCCGCATCGGTTTTTTAGCCCAGAAAATGATCAATGGTCCACTAAAAGAAGTAAACTTTACTCTTTATGGCTCTTTTGCAAGGACTTTTAAAGGACACGGTACTGACCGGGCTCTGCTGGGAGGTATCATGGGATTTTCCACCGATGATATGCGCATCCGTAACTCTTTTGAAATTGCAAAAGAAAAAGGCCTTACCTTCTCATTTACTCCTAATGAATTAGAAACTGACATTCATCCTAATACTGTTGACATTCATATGGTCAATAACAACGGTCAGGAAATGACTGTCCGCGGCGAATCCCTTGGCGGCGGAAAAGTCCGCATCGTAAAGATCAACTCTGTACAGGTCGATTTCTCCGGCGAATACAGCGCTATTATCGTCATCCATCAGGATAAACCGGGTGTAGCTGCCTATATCACCAAATGTCTCAGCGATCGAAATGTAAATATTGCCTTTATGCGCCTTTTCAGAGAGTCCAAAGGCGAGATTGCCTACACGATCGTCGAATCCGATGGACGTCTTCCAGAAGATATTGGAAATACGATTCGTAAGAATCAGCATATCCACGAAGTGATGATCGTACAGATGTAGGAGGAATATGATGAGAGAATTTAAAAATGCCAAAGAACTTCTGGCTTTATGTTCAGAAAAAGATCTTCCAATCTCTGAAATTATGCGCCAGAGAGAAATTATAATTGGTGAAATGCAAGAACAGGAAGTAAACGCTCGCATGACACATGTTCTTGAGATTATGAAAGAAGCTGCTTTTTCACCAATCAAACACCCTGTAAAATCCATGGGTGGACTGATTGGCGGTGAATCAAAAAAACTCTTCCTTCATCAGGCTTCCGGCAAAGGGATCTGCGGGGAACTGCTTGAAAAAGCCATCACCTACGCTATGGCAACTCTGGAAACCAATGCTTCCATGGGGCTAATCGTGGCCTCTCCGACTGCGGGTTCTGCCGGAATCGTTCCAGGCCTTTTACTTGCCCTTCAGGAAGTTTACAACTACTCTGACAAATATATCCAAAAAGCACTTTTTAATGCTGGTGCCATTGGTTATCTTGCCATGAGAAATGCAACTGTTGCCGGTGCAGTCGGTGGCTGTCAGGCAGAGACAGGTGTTGCTGCTGCCATGGCTGCTTCTGCAGCTACTGAATTACTTGGCGGAACACCCCTGCAATGTACCCACGCAGCATCTACCGTACTGATGAATATGCTTGGACTTGTCTGTGACCCGGTCGGCGGCCTTGTCGAGTATCCATGCCAGAACCGAAACGCTGCCGGAGTTGCCAATGCTCTCGTTGCTGCCGAAATGGCACTTGCCGGAATCACGCAGCTCATTCCCCTTGATGAGATGATCACGATCATGTACACTGTAGGCAAAAAACTACCTGCCGAATTACGCGAAACCGCCCTCGGCGGCTGTGCAACTGCACCGTCCGCCTGCGAAGCCTGTCATATATGCAGCTAAACCCAAAAACATACTGGAAAGTTTATCATCCTTTATGTCTTGATAAAACTTCCCGGGCTTTTTCTTCCCTCTTCTATAAAATATAAAACAGAAAAAAGGTGATAGTGTGAATTAACTTTAATTCAACCTTAAAAGCCAAAATGACTCTGCGATATTCCTTATAAAAGGATACCGAAGAGCCATTTTGTTTTTATAAAACTATTCAACTTAATTTCGTCTCAAAGCCTCGATCGGACTGAGTTTTGCAGCTTTCTTCGCCGGATAGATTCCAAAAAATACACCGACCGCACAGGAGAAAAGTGTTGCCGCCAGAATCACTGTCGGGCTGATTCCCGGTGTGATCGTCATTCCCATGCTTCCACTCATGATAGAACAGATTCCATAACCTGCAAGAATTCCAAGAATAATTCCAATCACGCCTCCCATAACTGTAAGGATTGCCGCTTCCGCAAGGAACTGTAACATAATAGAAGAGGTCTTGGCGCCAAGTGATTTACGGATTCCAATCTCACGTGTTCTTTCTGTAACAGATACCAACATAATATTCATAACACCGATTCCACCTACCAAAAGAGAAATTCCGGCAACAAATGAAATAAATGCCGTCACCATACCGAGCATTTCATTCATTGACTGCAGGACATCCTGGAAACTCTGCACATGAAAATAGTCTTCCCCTGCGCACTGATGACGTTTCTCCAAAAGATGCACGACCTGATCTGCAACGATCTGTGAATCTAGTGTTTTGTCTGCCTGAACCACTGTAATGGAATAAAATTCATCGGTTCCACCCACAAGATCGTCCATGGAAGAATACGGAACATTTACCGTAACCGGCATTCCATCATAAGTATAACTTACGAATGTTCCATTTTCTTTCTGCGTAGTGACACCCATGATGCGAAAAGATTTTGAAGAATCATAACAGGTAATATCAAGGCTCATACCAACAACATCATCTGTACCAAAAAGCTGCCTGGCATCTGTATCTGAGATTACACATACATTTTTGCCCTCTTCAATCTCTGTCTCGCCAAAATAACTTCCATATTTCATATCGGAATTATTGATCATTTTGGCATCGGGACCTTCACCTGTCAGCATGATAGAAAAATTCCCCTTACCGGTCACCGTTTCACCATCGTAATTGTTTGAAACACTAACACCACCTACTGTATCGAGCTTACGGATTTCCTGTACATCATCCGGTGTGATCCATTCATCTTCCGTCATGGCATCATTACTGACATCGATAGCGATCAGCCCTGAGCCAATTCCATCGATCTCACTGTTCATCTGATTCTTCGTTCCTTCGCCGATGGAAACGATTGCAATGACCGAAGCAATGCCAATAATAATTCCCAGCATGGTAAGAAATGAACGTCCTTTATTTGCCCGGATATTCTGGACAGCCATTTTTATATATTCATATAATCCGCCCATCAGACACCTTCTTCTGCATTATCTGTCTCTGTATTTTCACCATTCACATCTCCGGATCTATCAGCAGCTTCTGCCTGCATTCCCTCTTCCAGGGAACCAAGGTCACGGATAACTTCATCACCTTCTTTAATGCCGTCAAGCACTTCTACATATTCGTCCGAACTGATTCCTGTTGTGATATCCTTTTTGGTAATAACCCCATTCTCAAGTACATAACAGAAAGAGCCCTCTTTTCCTATATTAACTACTTCAGACGGAAGTACAACTACATTGTCCGCTTCTTCCGCATGAATTGTTACTTTGGCATCCACGCCAAGGAAAATATTCTCATCCGGATTTTTAATTCGAATATCTGCAGAAATCAAAGAAGCACCTTTTTCATTCTGAGTAGCAACATGGCTGATACTCGTTACTTCACCTTCATAAGTTTTTCCTGCAACGGTGATATCCGCAGACTGACCTTCTTTCACTTTATCATAATCGTATTTCGAAACATTTACATTCACATCTACTTTATCAGTATTCTGTAAGGTGAACAATTCCATTCCCTGTGTTGCAGTTGCACCTTCAACCACAGAAACTTTTGTAACCACACCATTAAAATCAGCCTTGATTCCTTTCTTTGCTGCTTCTACAAGTTCCTGTGCAGACATCTGATCCAGTTCAGAAAGATTATTGGTAATTTCCATTTTTTCTTTTTCTTCTTCAGTCACAGCACCCGTATCTGCTTCTGCAGCCGCTTCCTTCGAGGAAAGTTCTGACTGAAGTTCTGCAAGATTATTACTTGCTTTTTCAAGTTCATTCTCCAGTGCAGTAGTATCCGCTGTCACAGCAGTATCATCCGTGCTGGAAGAAGCAGATGCAGAAACATCTGCAGACGTTCCGTCAGAAACAATGTCAGCCTCGCCGGTGAAGTCAGACATTACCGGAGCAGCCGGCTTCTGCGCTTTATAATCTTCATAAGCTGTTTTTGCATTCTGATATGTAATCTGCGCTTCACTTCTCATCTGCTCTGCTATCTCAAGTGCATTTTCATTATCATCACTCTGGTCTGCAGACCACGCCTGAAAAGCCATCTGATAACTGTTCTCTGCCTGATTGTAATCCGACTGTGCCTGATTCATTTCATTGTTCAGTGTATTCAGCTGATTTTGATACGCAGGAAGGGTTTCATTCTGATATGTAGTCTGTGCCTGTGCATATTCACGCTGTATTTCCTGCTGCTGTGCCTCCTGTGCGGCAGCTGCATCTGCCTGTTTCTTTGCTGCAGCTTTGGAAGATGCTGCCTGTGCATTGGCATTTGCCTGCGAAATCCTTGCTTTCAGACTTGCAATATAATTTTCCTGAGCGGCAACCTGCTGTTTCAGGCTTGCCGCATCACCTGCTGCATTCTGTTGCTTCCGAACCGCCTCATCCGATTTATTTAAAGTATTTTTCATATCCAGTTTTCCGGACTCTACATTCAGATCAGCTTTCTTCGCTTCTCTCTCCAGGTCTTTCTGATCAAATTCGATCAGACTAGTTCCTGCTTTTACAGTTTCACCTTCTTTCAACGCAGCTGTATCAACTTTGGCATTGACAGGAGAAAAATATGTTTTCTGTTCTTCACTTACTACTGTACCACTGATTTCTACCGTTTGCTGAACATTATCACGGACAGCTGATACTGTTTTCACCTGCGGAATTGCCGAATCCGCTGCATTCATACTGCCATAGATATTGACACCGGCTACTACTGCCACGATCAGAACCCCAACTCCGATCACCAGTTTCTTTCTGGACTTTTTCTTTTTCATTATGCCTCCTCCTGGTCAAAATCCGGATTGATTGTATCCGATTCTATCTTACCATCCATAATACGCACTACACGTCTTGCCTGTGCTGCAATACCATTATCATGCGTGATCAATATTACTGTTCTTCCTGTTTTATGCATTTTCTTTAAAATTGCAAGAATCTCCTTACTGGATGCAGAATCCAGGTTTCCTGTCGGCTCATCTGCAAGAATGACCGGAGGCTGTGCAGCGATCGCTCTTGCAATTGCCACACGCTGCTGCTGCCCACCGGACATCTCACTTGGCTTATGATCCATACGTTTTTCCAGGCCAACCATTTTCAGAGATTCGATAGCCAGTTCATGTCTCGTCTTACGATCAATTCCACGATAGATCAGCGGCAATTCTACATTTTCAATTGCATTCAGATTTGCAATAAGATTAAATCCCTGAAAGATAAATCCAATTTCATGGTTTCTTACCTCCGAGAGTTCATTGTCCGTCATTTCGGACACATCAGTCCCGTTCAGATAATACTTTCCCGAGGTAGGCACATCGAGACACCCGAGCATATTCATAAAAGTTGACTTGCCGGAACCTGATTGCCCGATGATTGCCACCAGTTCTCCTTTTTTTATTTCAAGGCTCACATGATCCAGGGCTCTTACTTCATTTTCGCCGGGATTATAAATCTTGCAAAGGTCTTCCACCTTGATCAGCGTATCATTCATATTCTGCATTCTCCTTTGATGTCGCTGTTTATTGTTTCTGTATTATGCTTATTTTTTTCTGGCACCAGAATCTCTGTCATGCATTTTCAAGAAACGCTTTGTATGCTTTCTTCGCCTCATAAATATCGGCTTTGCTTGTTACTTCCCACGGTGCATGCATACTCAGGACCGCCACACCACTGTCTATCACATTCATTCCGTAAAGTGCTGCGATATAAGCGATCGTTCCGCCGCCTCCCACATCTACTTTGCCAAGTTCTGCTGTCTGGAAGGCAACATTACTGTCATCAAAAATACCACGTACTTTTGCCACATACTCTGCATTGGCATCGTTAGATCCGGACTTTCCTCTTGCACCTGTAAATTTATTGAGAACGATTCCTCTTCCAAGATATGCTGCATTTTTCTTTTCGAAGCATTCTCCGTAAGCCGGGTCATAGCCTGCACTTACATCAGAAGAAAGCATATCAGAGGCTGCCAGACATCTTCTGACATTTAATTCACTGTATTCGCCGACAAGATTTAACACCTCTGCAACGGTATTTTCGAAGAAACGGGACTGCATGCCGGTTGCGCCGACGCTGCCGATCTCTTCTTTATCTACCAGGATGCAGCATGCGGTGCGCTCCGTCTGACCAATTTCCAGCATCGCTGCCAGAGAAGTAAATGCGCATACTCTGTCGTCCTGACCATAACCAAGCACCATGCTTCTGTCCAGGCCTGCTTCTCTTGCCTTGCCGGCCGGTACAACTTCCAGCTCTGCGGACAGGAAATCCTCTTCCTCAATGCCATACTGCTCCGCCAGAAGCTTCATCACGCCAGCCTTTACCGCCTCTTTTTCTTCGCCTGCCAACGGTCTGCTGCCGAAGATTAAGTCAAGCGCTTCGCCCTCGATGACCTTGGAAGCCTTCTTTTCCATCTGCTCTGCAGACAGGTGGATCAGCAGATCAGAAATGAAGAATACCGGATCGTCTTCGTTTTCACCGATATTGATCTCTACGATGGAGCCGTCCTTCTTTGCAACGACGCCGTGCAGCGCCAGAGGCAGGGTTACCCATTGATATTTCTTGATACCGCCGTAATAATGAGTATCCAGGAGGGCAAAATCGGAATCCTCATACAGAGGGTTCTGCTTGATGTCCAGTCTGGGGGAATCGATATGTGCACCCAGAATGTTTAAGCCTTCGGTCATCGGCTTTGTTCCGATCTGGAACATCACAACCGTCTTGTTCATCCATACCGCATATACCTTGTCGCCTGCAGAAAGCTTCTTGCCCTCTTTCATCAATTCGGGCAGCTCGCGGTATCCTGCCGCTTCAATCTGGTTTACAATCGTATCGACACATTCCCGCTCTGTTTTACCGTTGTCAAGAAAATCCATATAGTCTTTTGCCAGCGCATCTACCTTTGCGCTTTTGGCTTCGTCATAGCCTTTCCAAGCATTTTTGCGTTCCATTATTTCTTTATCTCCTTACGTTTGTTCTTGTTACCGAGCACCGAGGCTACCAGCCTCTTGGCACGCGGCACTTCCTCATCGTGAATCCGGAAGGTGCAAAGAGCCTTTTCCCCGACTCCAAACAGTTTTGAAAAAAATCCCTGCTTTTCGAAACGGCAGGAATAGGAAATCCGGTTTGCCAGAAGAATTCTCTCGATCTGCTCCTTTGTCCCCATATCGTATACCTTGCAGAAATCCACTTCATTATTCACCGTTCCGAGCGCGGTCGTTTTTTTCTCCATATATTCCTCCCTGTCCGATGTTCCATACGCAGAGCCCTTTTTGCTGCAAAACGGCATCAGGGCTCTGCTTACGTCTTTTTATTACTGTCTCAATTCAATGCCAAGCTGTTCCAGACCATTTAAGATCTTCTTCATTGCCGCTGTGATTTCTACATCCTCCAGCGTCTTATCCTTTGCACGGAAGGTCAGGGTATAAGCGATGGACTTATAGCCTTCCTTGATCTGTGTGCCCTCGTAAATATCAAATAACGAGTAGCTTTCCAGAATCTTGCCGCCGCGCTGTGCCAGAATCTTTTCAATCTGACCTACCAGAACGGTTCTCGGTACAACCATACTGATATCTCTGGTCACTGCAGGATATTTTGCGATGCCCTCGTACTTGCGGTCGAAGGATGCAAAGCCGTCCACTGCAGGCATATCCAAAACTGCCACATAGGTTCTCTGACCGATGCCGTAGTTTGCCATTACCTTCGGATGTACTTCACCGAGATAGCCGATTACGGTTCCATCATAAACAACGTTTGCCTGACGGCCGGGATGCAGCCACGGCTTCTGTGCGTTCGGATCGTACTCCGCTTTCTTCTTCATACCGATGTGCTCCAGAAACTCTTCGATAACACCCTTCATCGTGAAGAAGTCGCCTTCTCCGTAAAAACCGAGTGTAAACTGCATGCGCTCGTCCGGAAGCTCTGTCAGAGGCAGCGCCTTGGGCAGATAAATGTTGCCCATCTCATATAAGCGGACGTCCTTGTTTCTACGGTTATAGTTGGTTGCAAGGCTTGTCAGCATGCCGTTTAACGAAGTGGTACGCATGATGGAATAATCCTCGCCCAGAGGGTTTAAGATCGTTACAGTCTTGCGCAGCTTACTGTCTGCCGGGATCAGCAGCTTGTCGAACACTTTCGGGCTTTCGAACGAATAAGACATACCCTGGGAGAAGCCGCAGTATTCTGCGATATCCCTTGCCTTCTGTTCAATTCTTTCTTCGAAGGAAAGCTTACCGGTTGTCGCTTCGCCGGAGGGCAGGGTGGTCGGGATCTTGTCATAGCCGTAGAAACGTGCTACTTCTTCTGCGATATCGGCAAAGCCTTCCAGATCCTGACGGAACGAGGGAACAACAATTTCGTTGGCAGCTTCGTCATATGCAAGCTCGATGCGTCCGAAGTACTCCAGCATCTGCTCTTTTGTGATATCTGTTCCGAGGAAACGGTTGATCTTTTCGGGCTCAAACGGGATTCTGCGCAGGGGCTTGATCGGCTCGCATACATCTACCATGCCGCCTACTACCTCGCCGCAGCCCAGCTCTTCGATCAGCTGGCACGCTCTGTCGATTGCTGCTTCTGCATTGACCGGATCCAGACCTTTCTCGAAAATACCGGAAGCCTCGGTACGCATACCGATTCTCTTTGCGGATTTCCGGATGTTGGGACCGTTGAATGTTGCAGCCTCGAATAAAACGGTGTGCACATCGTCTGTGATCTTGCTGTTTTCGCCGCCCATGATACCAGCGATGCCGACTTCTTTTTCCGCGTCACAGATCATCAGGACCTGATTGTCCAGCTTGCGGATCTGACCATCCAGCGTCTCGAACTCATCTCCGTCCTTTGCACGGCGGACGATGATCTTATGTCCTGCGATCGTGTCCAGATCATATGCATGCATCGGCTGTCCGTACTCTGCCATAACGTAGTTCGTGATATCTACCAGGTTATTGATTGGCCGGATACCTGCTGCAGCCAGACGTCTCTGCATCCACTTCGGGCTCGGAGCGATTTTGATATTTTTGCAGACCCTTGCGCAGTAACGGGTGCACAAATCGGTATCCTGTACTTCTACGTCCACATAATCGTGTACATTCTCGCCGTTTGCGTGTACTTCCACAACCGGGGGAATGAACGGCTTTCTGAAGGTTGCAGCCGCCTCTCTTGCGATGCCTAAAATGCTGTAGCAGTCTACACGGTTGCTGGTGATTTCATATTCAAATACGGTGTCATGCAGACCGAGCGCCTCTACTGCGTCTGTACCGACTTCTACATTGTCGTCGAAAATGTAAATGCCGTTCTCCGGTGCTTCCGGATACATGTCGCGGCTGCTGCCCAGCTCCTCGATGGAGCACATCATACCGTCGGACTCAATGCCTCTTAACTTGCCGGCCTTAATCTTAATGCCATCCTCCGGCAACGGACTGCCGTCATGACCGCCTGCAACCTTACCGCCGTCTAAAACAACCGGAACCTTGTCGCCTTCTTTTACATTAGGTGCGCCGGTTACGATCTGAATCGTACGGTCGCCTACGTTAACCTGGCAGATAATCAGTTTGTCTGCATCGGGATGCTTTTCGATCTTCTCAATCTGTCCGATTACGATCTTTTCCAGGTTTTTATCCATGCGCTCATAGCCTTCTACCTTGGTGCCGGTCAGCGTCATGGCGTCAAAATACTCCTGATCGGTGCAGGAAAGGTCGGGCACATATGCTTTAATCCATGATAATGCTGTATTCATCTTCCTCTTTCTCCTTCCCGTTAAAACTGCTTTAAGAATCTGATGTCATTTTCATAAAGCAGACGCATATCGTCGATTTCGTATTTCAGAAGGGCGATACGCTCCAGACCTACGCCGAATGCAAAGCCGGAGTATTCTTCCGGATCGATATTGCACATCTTGAGTACCTTGGGATGTACCATACCGCAGCCCAGGATTTCAATCCAACCGGAGCCCTTACAGAACCGGCAGCCCTTACCGCCGCACTTAAAGCAGCTGACATCTACTTCTGCACTGGGCTCTGTGAACGGGAAATGATGGGGACGGAATTTTACTTTGGTATCTTCGCCGAA